>Ga0268299_1001067_pt1 | contig 58766 bp, 40 predicted proteins | sample NOBtaG_FD_193484 | JGI IMG/M metagenome (GOLD analysis project Ga0268299, IMG submission 193484) | Activated sludge microbial communities from bioreactor in Nijmegen, Gelderland, Netherland - NOB reactor | ecosystem: Engineered > Bioreactor > Aerobic > Activated sludge | place: Netherlands...
CGCCGCAAAGCCAAACTCACCACACGCGACTTCCTCAACTCCCTCCGTGCCGACAACTCTCGCAGGGCCTTCTCTCTCATGACTTCCGCCAACCCAACCGCTTGGAAAGCGGGATGGACGGGCGCTATTGGCCGCCCCTTCGCGCTTCAATTTGCCGGTGTCCCTGTCAGTCTCCGGGCAGGATGTCCAGTCACCCGACGCCCCGCGTTTCCTCGGCAGTTGCCCTTGCCCCCGCGAACTTCAAGTCCGGGCGGAATGTCTCGCCGGGAACGCCCATGGCCTCTGAGCGATCGCATCCTGCCACCTGAATTTGAACCCACATGAGATCCATTCTCGTTACCGGCGACTTCATCGTTGACCACCACCTCTACGAAGGTCGGCGGCGTCACTACGGGGACGACCGCAGCCCTGGGGTCACCGTGGTGCAGGCGGCCGGAGGCGCAGCGCTCATTCACCAGTTGCTCCGGCAGGACGACGGCAACGATGGCGCCGGGAAGGGGGCGCTGCTGCCCGGCGGCTGGCAATCGCATCAGGCCATGGACCGGCCTGCGCAAGCCGACCCTGGCCAGGTCGCCTATGCCCTCTGGCGGCCCCAGCCAGGGCTAAAAAAGGGACTGTGCTGGCGCGTGACCCACGCCATGGGATTCGGCTCAGTCGGGGACTCCACATCCTGCCAGGAATGGCCGCAGGCCGTTGACTTACCCTCGTCGCCCACGGTCCTGGTCATCTCAGATGGCGGCATGGGCTTCCGCAAGCGCAAGGCCTGCTGGCAGGGGCTCCCGTTTGAGGCGGTGCGGTGGATCGTTTGTAAGACGGAGCTTCCGGATTATGACGGCGCCTTCTGGAAAAAGCTCAAAACCCACCGGGAAAAGCTCGTCGTCGTCCTCACCGCGGCGCAACTGCGCAAGGGAGATGTCCGCATCAGCAAGGGACTTTCCTGGGAGGCGACGCTCCTCGACCTCCATCGGGAACTCAATACGGGCTCGTTGCAGCCGCTCGCGAAAGACTGCGCCCACCTCGTGATCAGCTTCGAGACAGAGGCCGCGCTGTGGATTGACTTCACCGGAAGCGGAGGGAACAAGGCGTCCCCTCACGCGCATTTCATTTTCGATCCACCCGTCGTCGAGAACGAGCGCGGGCGCGAGATTGCCGGCACCGCCTTCGGGTTGTCCTCCTGTCTTGCCGCCGGCGTGGTCTGGAGTTTGGTCGAGGCCTGCGACGAATCCACACCGCTGTGCCTGACCGACGGAATCGAAGGTGGCCTCTCGGCCATGCGTGACCTTCTCGAGGACGGGCACGGACCAGCGGATGCCGACTCCGCTCGTCCCAACGGGTTTCCCGCAGCGCGCCTGGCCGCGGTCATCAAGTCGCCACGGCATCTATTCAGTCGCAGCCGATTCCTGTGGAACGGACCCTTCGCCAAAGATCCGGACCGCTGGAGTCTGCTGCGCCAGGCTGCGCCGGACATAGCGGCACGGGCACGACTCGTCGCCATCCACGGCGACATCGCGCTCCAAAACGTCCCTCATCTCCAGATCGGCAACCTCTTCACCGCCGATCGCTCTGAGATCGAAAGTTTGCGCACGCTCGTCCAGACTCTGGTGCGTTACAAGGAGCCTGCCGAGAAGGGGAAGAAGCCATTGTCCATTGGTGTCTTCGGTCCGCCAGGTTCCGGCAAGAGCTTTGCAGTCGAGGAAATTGCCAAACGTTTCTTCGGTGAGAAATCCTGGCTGGTTTTTAATCTCTCCCAGTTCAAAGACGAGACGGACCTCATCGGCGCCTTCCATCAAATTCGCGACCAAGCGCTCAGGGGCCTCATCCCCGTCGCTTTCTTCGACGAGTTCGATTCGCAGAACCTCCGCTGGCTCCAATACCTCCTGGCCCCCATGCAGGATGGCAGCTTCCAGGAAGGCCAGATTACCCACCCCATAGGCAAATGTATTTTCATTTTCGCCGGTGGCACCAGTTTCAGCTTTCAGAGCTTCACTCCCGCCCATGGCGGCACCGGCGCGGAAACCGAAGCCGAGAAGCACTTTCGCCTCACCAAGGGCCCGGATTTCAGCAGCCGCCTCGACGCCACACTCAATGTGTCCGGCCTCAACCACCGCCTTCAGTTCCTCCCCGCCGGCACCTCCTTTGATCCGGAGAAGCACTTCCGATCCGGCACGCACTGCTTCATCGAGGATACGACGGATGACTACCGCGCCATTCGCCGCGCGCGGATGCTCCGCCACAAACTCGACATTCCGCCGGACGAACGCCTGCAGATCGCCCCCGGCCTCCTCCACGCCCTCCTGCAAACCCCGCGCTACACGCACGGCTCCCGCTCGCTTGAGAAGATCCTCGAAGCCCTGAAAACGTCCCGCCCTGGCAGCATAAGTCCGTCCACCCTGCCTCCACCGGGGCAACTTGGGATGCACACCCATCGAGAGAGCTTCCTAAGACTCATGTCCCAGGCCCCGCCGGACGTACGGGCCGTCGAACTCACCAACGCCGCCGCAGGCAAGATCGCCCCCATCATCCATGAGACCTACCGTGCCCTCGGCCGACGCACTCGATGGCTTAAAAAGGAGGACGATGTGGCTTTCAACGAAATGGAGGGTTCGGGTGACTTCCACTCCTCCGAACTGGCGCCTGGCGTCATCCAGGCATGGAAGAAGGAATCCAACGCCCAGGCTGCCCGCCGCATTCCCCACCTGCTCGCCCTCGCCGGATTGCGCCTCGACGAGCGCTCGGGGACAGGGACCCGTCTCGAGGCGGAAATGCGTCTCGAATCCCTCCTCGAACTCCTTGCCCGGGACGAACATGAACGCTGGATGGAATGGCATTATGCCAACGGCTGGGTTTTCAACAGGACGCGGGACAACCAGAGGAAACGACACGATCAACTCCTCCCCTATGCCCAGTTGAACGATGAGAACAAGAACAAGGATCGCGCCCAAGTCCGCCGGATTCCGAAGTTCGCGGCCGCGGCCGGGCTTCGGGTCCGTCCGGTCTGATCGCGCGCCGATGGACGTTTTGAACGCGGCTCATCCCCTTCGATGATGGACCGGACCGGCACCGAGGTCGGACAATCCGTTTCCACAGGTTCACTTGCGCGGGCATCCGCTTCAACCGTGCCTCGGAGCGGCGGCCGCGTCGGCGGATGAACTGGGAGGAGAAGCTGAAGACCGTAGTTTTCATCGCTTCACCCAGCCACCCGCCCCTCAGTTAACTGGACGAACGGATTTCCCATATCCGGCTTTCCGGGGCGCTTCACCCCAAGGCATTCGGGCCCTTCAAGGAGTCCGGACCCAGCGCACTCCCAGGGGCAGCGGCCCTCCCGACCCCTTTCACGCTCGCCCGGGACATTTTTCGCATTTCCGGGAACCTACCGCCCAACCCGGCCCTCCCACAGAAAACCAGCGCCCGCCGGTGGAAGACGCCTCACCGCCTGTCCCCACGGCGGGCCAGCCCTGATTTCTCGTCATGAAACGCTTCGCTTATCCGCTCCGCCACCTCGGCTGGATCCCATTCCTGATGGCGTCCGCCCTTTCCACAAACGCCGCCACCCACACCGTTACCCTGGGCGACTCGTCCTTCAATCCGCCGAGCCTCTCCATCGAAGTCGGGGACACCGTGCGGTGGCAGTTCGGCGGCATCCAGCACACGGTCACCTCCGATGACGGGCATTGGGACTCCGGATTCAGAAGCAGCGGGGTCTTCGAGCACCGGTTCGATTCCGCCGGAACCTTTCCCTATTCCTGCCTGGTTCACTTTGGCATGTCGGGCACCATCGCCGTTCAAGGGGCGGCGAATCAGCTCCCCACGGTCAATCTCACCGCACCGGCGGACAACACCACCCTGGACGCGCCCGGCACCGTGACCTTGGTGGCGACCGCCTCCGATCCGGATGGCGCCGTCGTGCGGGTTGACTTCTATGCCGGCTCCACGCTGCTCGGCGTGGCGGTCAAGCCCCCCTTCTCCATCACGGTGACCCTGAACAGCGGCCCGACCTCAATCACCGCGCGAGCCTATGACGAGGAGGGCGGCACCGCCGACTCCAACGCGGCGTTGGTGACGGTCCACTCCCCTGCCAACGTGTCCCTCGACTCGATCACCCCGTCCGGCGACGACATGTCCATGGCCATTGTCAATGGCGGCGGCCCCTGGGCGCTTCAGCGGACGGACGACGTCATGTGCGGCGTCTGGATCAACGACAAGATCCTCCGCACCCGCACGGTCACCACGTCCGGCGGGGACCCGATACGCTTCCTTCGCGCGGCGGATCTTGCCGAGCAGGACACCATCCTGTTCAGCACCATTCTCCAAGGAGCGTCGGAGCGTCCCAACCCGGTCACGACGGACGGCACCGGCTCGGCGTTGTTCCGGCTGAAGGGCAATCACCTGATCTTCAACATCACTTATTCCGGCCTGTCCGGCACGGCCGTCGCGGCGCACATCCACGGTCCCGCATCGGCCAGCGCGCCCGCCGGCATTCTGGTGGATCTGCTGCCATATAACGGGGGCGCGTTTGGCACTTCGGGCTCGCTGTCCGGTGAACGCATCCTGACCCCGGAGGAGAAGGAGCATCTGTTGTCCGGCCGCACCTACGTCAATGTCCACACGCCGAACAACCCCGTCGGAGAAATTCGCGGACAACTCATGCCGGCGGGTTTTCAGGCGCGGCTGGCCGGCCTCTACGAGCGCCCGAACCGCGTGGCCACGCCGGCCCAGGGGTATGGAGCGTTCGTCCTGGTGGGAAATGAGCTCAGCTTCAACATCTTCTACGAAGGACTTTCCGGCACCGCCACCGCCGCGCACATCCACGGACCCGCCACTGTAGACCAACCGGCCGGCATCCTGGTGAATCTCGAACCCTTCAAAGGTCCCGGCTTTGGCGTGGCCGGCTCCTTCGTGGGCCGGATCACTTTGGAACCGGGCGTTCTTGCTGCGGTGGTGGATGGATTGACTTACGTAAACGTTCACACCGCGGCCAATGCGCCCGGGGAAATTCGCGGACAAATTCTCCCCCACCTGACGGCCATCCCGTTCACCGCCGCCCTGACCGGGGACGCAGAACGGCCGAATCCGGTGACGACCCCTGCGACCGGCTCCGCCATTTTCATGCTGGAAGGCGGCGTGCTGAATTTCAGCCTGCGCTATGAGGGACTCTCCGGAACGGCCACCTCGGCACACATCCACGGGGAAGCGGACAGCACGATGCCGGCGGGAATCCTGGTGGACTTGGCACCGTACGCGGTGGGCGGATTCCAGCAGGCGGGGACCATTGCCGGCAGCATCCCGCTGACCTCCCAGCAGCAATCCAGCCTGCGGGCCGGACGCACCTACGTGAACGTTCATACCGCGGCCAACGGTTCCGGAGAGATTCGCGGCCAGGTCAGCCCAGTGGCCTATGGAAGCCGGCTCCACGGCTTCAACGAGCGTCCCGCGATGGTCGCCACGGTCGGATCCGGATTTGCCACCGCGGCGCTGGTGGGGCGCGATCTTCACTTCAACCTGAACTACGGGGATCTCAGCAGCCTCGCGACGCTCGCCCACATTCACGGGCCGGCGGACACCGAAACTCCCGCCGGCGTTTTGGTGGACTTGGTTCCGTTCGCCCTGGGCGGATTCGGCACCCGCGGATCCCTGGTCGGCAAAGCCCCGATCAACACCCTGACCGCCGGAGCGCTGGTGGATGGCCGCACCTATTTCAACGTGCATACCACGGGCCACGGCGGCGGCGAGATCCGAGGCCAGATCAATCCCTGAACGTTTTGAAACAGAGGGACAGGTCCTCTATCAGTGGAGGGTCCTGGTCACTGGTCACTCACCGCCTCCGAAGACCAAGCTTCCCATTCCTCGCGGCGCCCGGTAGCGTTTGCCCATGCCCGAGAACGCTGATTGCTGCGGAGGCGCCCACTTTGGTCCGCTCCATGAATCCCGCAGACGGTTCCTGAAAACCGCAGCCGCCGGCATCGCCGCGGGCGCCACGGCCAAGCTCTGGTCGCCGGGTTCCCTGATGGCCTCTCCCAAGCCCTCGGACGCCTCGGAAACCCTGGCCGCCCAGCTCCATAAATCCCTCACCGAGGAGCAGCGACGCGTCCTGTGTTTCGCGTTCGATGATCCCTTGCGCGACAAGGTGGACAACAACTGGCTGATCACCGGTAAGCCGATCAGCGAGGTGCTGTCCGCCGACCAGCAGGACCTGGTTCAGCAGATTTACCGGCAACTGCACGCGCCCGAGTTTGCCGACCGGGCCATGGCTCAGATGGTCCATGACAGCGAGGGGAAGGGCTTCAACGGAGGCACGTCGGTGGCTCTTTTTGGACAGCCTGACAGCGGTCAGTTCGAACTGGTGATCACGGGACGCCACTGCACCCGCCGCTGCGATGGGGACTCGGTGGCGGGGACGGCATTCGGCGGTCCCATTTTCTACGGACATCAGGCCGGCGACCGCGACCGTGAGCCGGCCGATCATCCGGGCAATGTGTTTTGGTTTCAGGCGCAGCGCGCCAACGAACTGTTCCAGGCTCTTGACGGACGCCAGCGCAAGCAGGCGCTGGTGGATTCCGGCGGACGGCCCGAGCAGGCGACGGAAACGGTCCGGCTGTCCGGCCCGTCCGGAGAGCGTCCCGGACTCGGCGTATCTGAATTGACCTCCGACCAGCGCGCCCTGGTGAGAAAAGTCATGGCGGACCTGCTGGCGCCCTTCCGCGCCCCGGACGTCGCGGAGGCCATGAAGCTCGTGGACGCCCAGGGGTTGGAGCATCTCCACATCGCCTACTTTCAGCGTCCCGACCTGGGCAATGATGGCGTGTGGGACATCTGGCAGATCGAGGGGCCGGGCATGCTTTGGTACTTCCGCGGCGCGCCCCATGTGCACTGCTGGGTAAACCTCCGCGCCTGACCGCGCCGGTGGCGGGACGAGAGGTCTCGGAGGGACGAGGTGCGTGGGACTGCAAATATCACGACCCGGCCCCTGCAGTGACGCCATGGCGTCGGAGGACGGATTGGACAGCATCCGTGCCGCCGAGTTGTTTGGGCGGCGTCGCGCCGGCCCGAAGCAAGGCTTCGACGACTCCGGCATAATTTCCCGTGCGGCAATACCAGCCGTGTTCGGAGCCGAAGGTCGCCCAGCCAATGGGCGGCGAATGGTGGTCCGCATCGGGCAAATCCAGCGGCGGCTGGTGGCGCAGGATCGTTTCCACCATCTCCAGGTTCCCGTGAAACGCGGCCCAGTGCAGCGCCGTTCCCTGATGCTGGCCGCGGGCATCCACGGGCCAGCCGGCATCGAGCATCAGGCGGACGGCGGCCAGATTGTTGTTCCGCGCCGCGTGAGCCAGATAGCGCCGGTTGGCGGGCGAAAGATTGGCGATCAGGTCCGGATTCCCGGCGAGCAGCGACTTTACCGCGGTTTCGTCTTCGCCCAGTAACGCGACGAGCAACTTCACCTCGGCGGGGCTGCGGTCCAGGAGCAGTTGCAGCACCTCCGGATGGCCGAACTTCCGCGCGACGTCATGCGCCGACACGTGCCAGCCCAGCGTCCACTGGTAGATCGTGCCGCCGCTCCTCGGATTGATCTTCGGGAAATAGTCGTCGCTGACGCGCAAGTGAATGCACGCAGGGTCGGCATCCAGATGCCTGCGGACCAATTCCAGATCACCCAAGGCCGCGGCCAGCAGGAGATCTGTCTGAGCGCCGCGCTGCACCAGGAAACGGACGACTTCCTGCCGGTCACCGATCCTCCACTGCGCGGGCGTGGACTCGTGGTCCACGTCGCGGGCGTTGATGTCGGCGCCCTGATCCAGGAGGAATTCGGCGACTTCGATGGTGCTGGCGAAATGCAGGGGGGTCTGCCCGTCCCCGCCGCGGGCGTGGACCAGAGACGGATCCGCGGTCACCAGTTCGCGGAGCCTATCCATCAGGCCCAGCCGGGCCGCGGCATGGACATCCACGACGGCGCCGCGCTCGATGGCATAGACGGCCAGTTCGGGCGGCGCGTTGTGAAGCAGCCCGAAGCCGCCGGCCCACCACCGACTCTTCGCGTTGATGTCCGCGCCGGCCGCCAGTAGCACCTCCAGCATCTCCCGGGTCTTGACCTGCGTGATCGCCTGCGAGTCGAAGGGGCCGATGGGATCGTTGATCCGCGCTTTGATCGCGGGATGGCGGTCGAGCAGCCTGGCGAACAACGAGGCGTCGTTCGCATGAAAGGCCTTCTGGAGCCGTTCCATCGGATCGCCGTCTTCCAGCTCGAGGGATTCGATGTGTTCCTTCAGCTTCGGCCAACTGGCGAAGCCGTGCTCCCGGGCCAGCACGAGCTGGGCATCGGAGAGGGAGACCGCCGCAGTCCGGAGTTGCGGATCGGAGGAGGCGGCGAAATCCGGATGGCTCTCCCTGAAGCGTCGAAACGCCTCGGAATCTCCGGATTTGTGCGATTTGAGGAGGTCTTTGGCCTGTGTCCGGAGTTGCTCCAGATCAGGCCGCGCGGGAAGCGGCTTGGACATGGCACCTTTCTGCTGAAGCCCGTGGTCCGCTGGCAGGCAGCATCAAGGTTCAATGTCACACCGACAATGGACAGGTGGGCTCAGCCCTTTCCGCGGACCCGGAAGCATCCTGAATGCGGGGAAAACCAAACAAACACAGCCCGCGGGGTCAAGGTGCTTCTGGGGGCGGATATCGGAAATTCCGGCCGTGAAATCCCTGGTGTCCGTGCCAGAATTCCTTTCATGGACGCTCTGGAACGCGTGATGATGAATCCCCTGGTCATGTCCGGAAAACCCTGCACTCAGTGAATTCTCGAGGCGTATCCCCTGCTGGAGGCGTTCGACGTTGAAGCCTGCCTTCTCTATGATTCGGTTCGTGTTGACGACGAGGAACTCGTCCCCATCACGACGCGAGGTCGTTGGTGGATATGAACCTCAGTCCGGATCATAGCAAACCATCACCCCCATGAGACACCGCCTTTGGATCTCTTTTCTGATCGGATTGTGGATGGCCTCGTCCGCGTCCGCCGCGGCGTCGCGGCCGAACATCCTGTTCATCATGACCGATGACCATGCCGCCCACGCCATCGGGGCGTATGGCAGCCGGGTCAACGAGACGCCGCATATGGATCGCCTGGCACGGGAGGGCATGCGCTTCACGCGGGCCTTCGCGGTCAATTCGATCTGCACCCCCAGCCGCGCCACCCTGCTCACCGGCAAGTATTCGCACATCAACGGCGTGCCGGTGTTCAACCGCTTCGACGGATCGCAGCCGACGGTGGCCAAGATGCTCCAAGCCGGCGGCTACCACACCGGCATGATCGGCAAATGGCATCTGGGCAGTGATCCGACCGGATTCGACGAGTGGATCATCCTGCCCGGGCAAGGCGTGTACTTCGATCCGGACTTTCTCACCCCGGAGGGCCGGAAGAAAATTCCCGGCTACGTCACCGACGTCATCACCGACCTGTCGCTGGACTTCCTGAAGCGGCGTCCCAAGGACCGCCCGTTCTTCCTCATGTGCCATCACAAGGCGCCGCATCGCGGATGGGAGCCGCATCCGACCCATCGCGCCGCCTTCGCGAAGCGCACGATTCCGGAGCCGGCGACGCTTCGCGACGACTACGCCACGCGCACGGACGCCCTGCGGGAAAACCGCCAGCGGGTCTTTGACGATCTCAACCGGGGCGACCTGAAGATCGCGCCGCCTCCCGGACTCGACGCTCCCGCCCGCGCGCGCTGGCTGCAAACCGTGCCGCGCGAAGTGGAGATCGAGGTGGATGGACGGAAACAAACGCTGACCGGCGAGGCGCTCGATGCGTGGAAGTACCAGCGCTACATGCAGGACTATCTGGCCTGCGTGCAGTCGGTGGACGACAGCATCGGGCGCCTGCTCGAGGCGCTCGCTGCGGATGGCCTGGCTAACGACACCGTGGTGATTTACACCAGCGACCAGGGGTTCTTCCTGGGCGACCACGGGCTCTACGACAAGCGGTTCATGTATGAGCCGTCCGCCCGCATGCCGCTGCTGGTCCGCTGGCCGGGACACATCCGCCCCGGCTCCGTTCAGGACGCCCTGGTGATCAACACCGACTTCACCCCGACCTTCCTGGCGCTGGCCGGGCTGTCGGCGCCCGCCGACCTGCAGGGGCGCAGTCTCGTGCCGCTGTTCGAGGGGAGGCGTCCGGCGGATTGGCGCACCAGCTTCTACTACCGTTACTACCACGATCCCGGGCACCACAACACCCGCGCCCATTACGGCGTCCGCACCGAAACCCACAAGCTGATCCACTACTGGAAGAAGGATCAGTGGGAACTGTTCGACCTGGTTTCGGATCCCGACGAGTTGCGCAATCTGTATGGCGACCCGGCCCACAGCGACACCGCGGCGCGCCTGAAGGAGGAACTCGCCCGGCTCAAGCGCGAGGTGCGGGACGACGACCAGTTCGCTGACGAACTGCCGGGCGGCCCCGGGGTGGACGGTCCATTTCCCGACCGTCCGGCGCGTCCCTGATCACTCATTGCCGGATTGCCCAACAAAGCCGCTTTGGCGAAGGGTTCCCGCGGAATGCGCCACGCCCCGATTGACCCGGAACTGTTCATCGCCAACCGCCGCCGCCTGGCTCAGCGCCTGCCGCCCCGCTCGCTGGCCCTGGTCAACGCCAACGACATCTTTCCCACCAACGCCGACGGCACGCTGCGGATCGTGCCGAATTCGGACCTCTTCTACCTGACGGGCGTCGAGCAGGAGGAGAGTGTGCTGCTGCTCTTTCCCGACGCGGACGACGAGCGCCAGCGGGAGATTCTGTTCCTGCGCGAGACCAGCGACCTCATCGCTACTTGGGAGGGGCACAAGCTCACCGTGGACGAGGCGCGCGCACGCACCGGCATCCGGCGCATCGAGTGGCTGTCGCAACTGCCGTCGCAGCTTCACCGGCTGATCTGCGAGGCGGAGCACGTCTATCTCAACTCCAACGAGCACAAGCGCGCCGAACTCGTCGTCGAGACCCGCGATACGCGGTTCGTCCGGGAGCTGCGGGCGCGCTATCCGCTGCACGACTTTCGACGCCTGGCGCCGCTGCTGCACCAGTTGCGCGCCGTCAAGTCGCCGGCCGAGGTGGCCCTGCTCCGGCAGGCCTGTGAGCTGACCCGCCGCGGATTCGAGCGCGTGTGCCGGTTTGTGCGGCCCGGGGTCAACGAGGTCGAGGTCGAGGCCGAGTTCGCCCATGAATTCATCCGCGGGCGCGGCGGTTTCGCCTACACCCCGATCATCGCTTCCGGGGCCAACGCCTGCGTGCTGCACTACCTCGACAACGACCAGCCCTGCCGCGACGGCGAACTGCTGCTGCTGGACGTCGGCGCCAGCTACGCGAATTACAATGCGGACATGACCCGCACCATCCCCGTGAACGGACGGTTCACGCGCCGCCAGAAGCAGGTGTACAACGCCGTGCTCCGGGTGCTGCGGTCGCAGATCGCGGGGCTGGTGCCCGGACGCCGCCTCCGGGAGTGGCAGGAGGCCTCGGAGGAGGCGGTGGCCCGGGAGTGCGTGGACCTGGGCCTGCTCAAGCCGCGGGACCTGAAGGTGAAGCCCGAGGACCCGATGAAGAAGCCGGTCAAGCGCTACTACATGCACGGCTGCGGGCATCCGCTCGGCCTCGATGTGCATGATGTTGGCATCACTACCGAGCCGATCCAGGAAGGCTGGGTGATGACGGTGGAGCCCGCGATCTACATTCGCGAGGAGAAGATGGCCGTGCGGCTGGAGAACGACGTGCTGATCCAATCGGGGGGCAATGTGGATCTCATGGCGGACATCCCCATCGAAACCGACGACATCGAAGCACTGATGGCGCGCCGAAAGAAGGGTTGAGCCGAGTTCCCCCTATTTCGCCTCAGAGTCCCGGCCGAGCCTCACGCCAAGGGCACAAAGGCCGCACAGGAAGGGAATCTTGCTACTTGGGGAAACGAAGTCGCCAAAGGGTCTGGGTCTGAGGGACGAGGCAGGCCTCGGATACCCCGTGTTCCGTCCTCTGCGCCCTTTGCGCCCCTCGCGTGAGGCTGGTTTTCCGACCGCCCGAACTGATGACCTGGCACTTTGTTTGTGGCGGAGGAAATTACGGACGTGCAGCAGCCCATCCCTGCCATTTGTCGTTTGGGCTGCGCTCGCAGGCGCCCTTCACACGCTGAAGACGGTCAATTCCGGACGGCAATTGAAGCGGAACTCATAGCGGCCGAGGGTGCCGATGCCGGGATTGACGTACAGCGGACCTCCCGGAGTGTCGAAATGGCCGAGGTCGTAGCCGTCGGTGTGGCTCGGCGTGATCAGGGATCCGTAGAAGGGGATGCGCACCTGGCCGCCATGGGTGTGCCCGGCAAGAATCAGGTCGCATTGGCGTCCCTGGAGCTGGTTGGCCCAGGAGGGGTAATGTGCCAGCAGGAGATTGAAGGCGCCCGTTCGCGGACGAAGACGCAAGGGCGTGCGCTCGATGCCCAGCACTTCCAGTGCGCCATTGGCAAGAGTCACCTGACGGTCGGCCAGCCATTCCCCGCCCGTGGCCCGGCAGCATTCCTTGAGCGGATCGAGCCGCGCGCGGCATCCCAGGTCGTGATTGCCTGGCACCGCATAGAGCGGCACGCGCAACCCGCGCAACACCTCCACCGCGGCCGGCAGATCCCGCGCCTTCTCAATCAGGTCCCCGGTGAAGCAGGCGAAATCCGGCCGGATTCGATTGATGCGGTCCACCACCCGCGCCAGCGGATCGGGATCGCCCTTGAAGTGGACGTCCGTGAAGTGAGCGAACCGGAGGTTGCCCGGCCCGCCGGGCATTTGGATCTTCCGGACCGAGAGCCAGGAAGGTTCGATCACCGCCACGTCGGCGGCTCCGGCCAGGGGTGCCACCCACAGGGCATGGGCCAGGAAGCGCCGGCGGCGCATGGGGGTCTTGAAGTGCGACTGAGGAGATTCCATTCGAACTCGTCACAGTCATCGAACATTCGGGCTCCGGGACGTTCAATTTCTGCCCCGGAGTGGTAGGGTTGCGTTCCATCCGCGACCCCATTCAGACCCGCTGCGCCTGTGGACGAACGACGGGGATCGCGGGAAGCCAACACGCTTTGGGGCTTCCCTGCGTTCCCCGCAGCGACTCCACACGCGCTGCGGGGGAAGTTACGGACGTGCCGGAGCCCGTCCCTGCCAAGCCTGATTCTCGGGTTTTGACGCGCTTCCAGCCTTCAGCACTATTCTTGGATGCGCCTGTTCGATGTCTTGCGACGCGGTTTGCTGTTCCTGCTGGCCAGCCTTCCGGGAATCTGCGGCGCGCGCGGGGCGATCCTGGTGGATGCCGATGCGGAATGGCGCTTCTTCCGCGGGGTGCAGCATCCCTCGCCCGGCGTGCCGGCCGGCTGGACGGCGCTGCCATTCGACGACACCCCTTGGGGAGCTGCACGTGCGACATTCTACTACGGCGAGACGGCATTTACCGGCACGGAGTTGACGGATATGGCCGGCCGGTACGCCACGCTGTTCCTGCGCCGCCGTTTTGTGGTGGAGAATCCCGCCAATCTTACCGACGTCGAGTTGCGGGCGATCTGCGACGACGGATTTGTGGCCTATCTGAACGGAGTTCGGATCGCCTCGCTGAACGCTCCGGCGTCCCATCCCACTCACACCACCCTGGCGACCGCCAACGCCTCCGAGCCCGTGCCGTGGCGGGTGTATCCGGTCGCCAATGCGGCCAGCCTGCTGACGGCCGGGGAGAACGTGCTCGCAGTGGTGGTGCTCAACACCAGCCTCGGCAGCAGCGATCTGGTGTTCGCGGCGGAACTTTCCGCCACCGAGATCGTCCCGGGCCCGCCTTCGGTCGCGTCAGTCAGCCCGGCGCCCGGAGTGGTGTCCCAGTTGCAGCAGATCACGGTCACCTTCGACAAGCCGGTGACCGGCGTCGCAGCGCGCGACTTTCTTATCAACGGATTTTCCGCCACCGGCGTCACCGGCTCCGGCATCCGCTACACCTTCACCTTCCCCCAGCCCGCCTACGGCACGGTGTCCATCGGCTGGGGCCCACTGCATGAGATCCGCGACCTCGGCACGCCGCCGCAGCCCTTTTCCGGATCGGCCCCTGGATCCGTCTGGGCCTACGAGTTGCTCGATCCCGATGGGCCGTCAGTGATCCGCCGCCAGCCTCCGGCCGGAATCACGGTGCGCCAACTCCAGGAAGTGGAGGTGCTCTTCAACCGGGCGGTCTCCGGTGTGGACGCCGCCGATCTGCGGCTCAATGGAAGCTCCGCCGTCTCCGTGAGCGGGTTCGGAGCGGGGCCCTACCGGTTCACCTTCCCGGCGCCGGCTGCCGCCGGCGCGGCGACCTTTTCCTGGGCTCCGGACCATGGGATCGCGTCGGAGGAGGTCGTGCCGCATGAATTCATCGGAGCTTCCTGGACCGACACCGTGGATCCCGGCGCGGCGCGTCCGGACATCGTGATCAACGAGCTGCTCGCGGAGAATCTGTCCGGCCGCAAGGACGAGGATCAGGACCCGGAGGACTGGATCGAACTTCGCAATCGCGGCGCGTCGCCGGTGAACCTCGCCGGTTGGGCGCTGGGAACGAGCGGCGACGCCTCCGAGGCCTGGGTGTTTCCGGCGGTGAACGTGCCGGCGGGCGGGTACCTGCGGGTCTGGGCATCCGCCAAGGACCGCCGCGAGGTGGTTGCCGGGCGGGACCTGCATACGGATTTCAAGCTGAACCCCAACGGCGACACCCTCCGGCTCTTCGGACCCGAATTGCCGCGGGAGCTGGCGGACTCGATCGAGTACGGACGCCAGGGGGCGGATTACTCCTTCGGACGGCAGGGCGGCGCCGGTGCGGGGAACGATGTCTGGCGCTATTTCGCGACTCCGACGCCGGGCGCCGCAAATGGCGTCAGCACCGTGACCAACGCGGTGGCGGAAGTGCATTTCAGCGTGGAGCGGGGATTCTACGACGGCCCGTTCCAGCTCACCCTGGCCTGTGCGACGCCGGGCGCGACGATCCGGTACACGACCAACGGCAGCCCGCCGCTCGGCACCAACGGGTTTGTCTATGACGGCCCGATCCTCATCGCCGCCAACCGCGTGATCCGCGCCGCTGCCACCCTCGAGCACCACCTGCCCTCCGGCATCCAGACCCACACCTACCTCTGCAATCTCCCCGCCCGGCAACGGTCGCTGCCCGCGCTGTCGCTGGTGACCGCGACCAACAACCTCTACGGGCGCAACGGGATCATGGAATACAATCCGCGCAACACGCTGAATCACGGACCCGCGTGGGAGCGCCCCGTCTCGGTGGAATACCTCCGGCCCGTGGACAACTCGGGGTTTCATGTGGACGCCGGCCTCCGCATCCAGGGCGGCGGCTACATCCGCGGAATTTACAACTACCGCAGCGGCGGCCTGCCCGAGAGCAAGTACTCGTTCCGCCTCTACTTCCGGGGCGAGTACGGACAGGGCCGCCTGGACTATCCGCTGTTTCCAGGCACGACGGTGGAATCTTTCGACACGCTGGTGCTGCGGGCGGGCATGAATGACCACAGCAATCCCTTCATCAAGGACGAGCTGTGCCGGCAGTTGTCCTCCGACCTGGGCCTGGCCGCCAGCCACGGCACCTTCGTGCATCTCTTCCTGAACGGCGTGTATCGCGGCTACTACAATCCGGTGGAGCGCATTGATGACGACTTCCTGCAGACCTACCACGGGGGCGGCGAAAACTGGGACCTGATGGCCTCCATGAGCGAGCTGCGGGAGGGTGACCTGGTGTCGTGGAACCAGCTCATGCAACTGGCCCAGACCACCCCGGCCACGAACACCGCCAACTACCTCAAGTATCAGTCGCGGCTCGACCTGACCAACTTCGTGGACTATCTGCTCATGCCCATTTACGTGGACGCCGACGACTGGCCGCACAACAACTGGCGCGCCGCCCGCGAGCGGGTTCCCGGCGGCCTGTGGCGCTTCTACCATTGGGACGTCGAATGGAGTTTCGGCGATCCCGCCGGACACTCGGTCAGCTTCAACACCATCAACGGCCAGCTCTCGTCCACCAGCCCCCCGTGGGGCGGCGCCGAGATCGCGCGGGTATTCAACTCCCTGAAGCGGAATCCGGAGTTCCGGATGTTCTTTGCCGACCGCGTGCATCGCGCGTTTTTCAACGACGGGGCGCTCACGGACGAACGCGTCCGGACGCGCTACGAGGAGATCAAGGCGGCCGCCCAGGTCACGACCACGATTTCCGGCTTTCGGAATTCGCTGATCGCGAACTGGATCAACGGCCGCCGCCGCCACGTGCTGACCCACCTCGACCGGGCCGGGTTCCTGAGGTCCAGCAACGCGCCGGCCTTCGCCCCCTTCGGCGGCGTGGTGCCCGCGGGATTTCCGCTCGAGATCACCAACCTCAACGGGACGATCTATTACACGACGGACGGCTCCGACCCGCGCACGCCGTTCACCGACGAGGTCGCGCCGGCGGCCCGCCAGTACACGGGTCCGATCCTGGTGGACCGCCCGATGTTCCTGCGCACCCGCTCCCTCAGCGAGACCAACTGGAGCGCGCTGACCGAGGCGTCCTTCCAGGTCGGCGCCGCCGGGGTGTCCGTGCGTATCACCGAGCTCATGTATCACCCGCCGGGCGGCGACGCCTATGAGTTCATCGAGTTGACCAACACGGGCTCCACGCCCGTGGATCTTTCGGGATTCCAGTTCGACGGAGTGAACTTCCGCTTTGCCACTCCGTTTCCGCCGCTGGCGCCGGGTGCCCGCCTCGTACTCGTCAACAACGCCCAGCCCTCCAGCTTCGCGGCGCGCTATCCGGAGGTCGCGGTGGCCGGGTATTTTGGCGCCTCGCTGTCCAACGGCGGCGAACGCATCGCGCTGCTGGATCGCGAGGGCCGGGTGGTGGACGCCGTGACCTACGGCGACGATGGGGCCTGGAGCCGCGCGGCGGACGGTGAAGGGGCGTCCCTCGAACTCGCCTCCCTCACCGGCGATCCCGACGCCCCCGCCACCTGGCAGCCCAGTGCCCGTCCGGGCGGCACGCCGGGCGCGGCGAACGGCGCGCCCGTGCGGCCGGCGGTGGAGATCCATGAGGTCGCCGCGTGGGTGGCCGGCGAGGACTGGATCGAGCTGCACAACCGCGGCGTCTCGCCGGCGGCGCTCGCGGGCTGGAGCCTGACCGACGATCCCGAACAGCCCCGCCGCTACGTGCTGCCCGCCGAAACCGTCCTGGCCCCCGGCGGCTATCTGCGCATCACTGCCGATGCGTCGGCGCCGGCGGGCGGGCTCAATGCGCGGTTCGGGCTGGACGCCAACGGAGAGATGCTCGCGCTGTTCGATGCGGACACCAACGTCGTGGATTCCATCGCCTTCGGTCCGCAGGCACGGGGCTATACCCTGGGGCGCATTGGCGCGGAGGGCGGCTGGACTCTTTGCGATCCCACCCCGGGCGAGCAGAACGAGCCGGCGGCGACGGCGCCGGTGTCGGCCCTGGCCCTCAACGAATTCCTCGCGGACTCCGAGGACGGCGAGGACTGGATCGAACTGCACAACACCTCCGAATTGCCCGCGGTGGTGACCGGATCCTTCCTGGCCACCAGCAACGCCCTGCATCCGGTGCGCGCCCCGGTGTTCGTCTCTCCGGGCGGATTCGCAGTCCTGCTCGCCGACGAGGTTCCGGGACCGTCGCATCTTCCCTTCAAACTGCCGGCGGCCGGGGGCCGGATCGCCCTCGCCGATCCGGACGGAATTCCGGTCACCGAGGTGATCTACGGATCGCAGACGCCGCTGGTGCCGCTGGGACGCATCCCGGACGGCGCCGGCGACTGGATGCCACTGCCGTTCAGCGCAACACCGGGCGCCTCGAACGTGCTGACCGCGCCCGGCGCGACCGCGCGCTTCAGCGAGCTGATGGCGCGCAACGAAAGCGCGCCCATCGCGCCGGGCGACCGCATCGCCGACTGGGTGGAGATCGAAAACGGGGACACCCACACCGTGGACCTGGGAGGCGGCGAGTTGCGTGTGGACGGTCTGCCGGGAGCCGTTTTTCCGCCGGGATTTCGCCTGGAGCCGGGCGCGCGAACGCTGGTGTGGGCCACGCCGGACCGCCTTCCCGGGGTCCTACTCAACGTGGGAGTCGGGCTGCCCGACCAGGGCGCGACGCTGGAACTGATGGATGCGCGCGGCCGGCTGCTCGACCGGCTGGCATACGGCTTCCAACTGCCGGACCGGTCCGCCGGCCGGACCGAGGCCGGGTGGAGCCTGCTGGAGTCCGCCACACCGGGTGCCACCAATACCCCCGCGGCGCCGTTGGGGGATCCGTCCCAGGTGCGCATCAACGAATGGCTGGCCGTAACTTCCGCGGATTCCGAATGGTTTGAACTGGTCAATCTCGACCCGCTGCCCGTGGATCTCGGCGGCTTTTTCCTCACGGACGACCCGTCGCTGGGCGGCATCCCCCGGTTCCCGATCGTGCCGCTGAGTTTCGTGCCGGGCGGTGGATTCGTGCGCTACTTCGCCGACGGGGATCCGGAGCGGGGACCCAACCACGTGAACTTCCGATTGAACCAGCTTGGCGAAACCCTCCGTCTCTCGCATCAGAACCGCGCGCTGGTGGACGCCGTCTATTTCGCCGTGCAGTCCACCAATGTCTCCGAAGGACGGCTTCCGGACGGCTCCCCGCGCATCCGCCGCCTGCCGTGGCAGAGTCCGCTGGCGCCCAACGCCCCGGACTTCGACAGCGATGGCGACGGACTGCCGGATGCCTGGGAGTACCGGGCTGGGCTGGATTCGGACGGCGACGGATTCGACAACCGCTCCGAGTACGCCGCCGGCACCGACCCCCAAGACGGAGCCAGCGCCCTGCGCCTTGCCGTGACCATCGGGGAGGACGGCCAGGTCCAATTGCGCTTCCACGCGGTGGAAGGCCGCGCCTATCGCATCGCGGTGCGGCCTGCGCTGGCCGGCGACGCGGACTGGACGCCGCTCGTGGATATCCCCGCCGGCATCATCCCCCACGAGATCCAGCACACCGACACCCGCCCGAGCGATCCGGCATCGGAACGCTTCTACCAGGTGATCCTCCGCTGACCACGCTGCGCGGCGGGAATGTCAGGGACCGCATGTTGCGGTCCCGGATGGAGTCCGCGCCCTGCGTGGGACGGAACATCGGGGGAAGGATCGGAGGCAGCGCGGTGGAAGGGTCGCCAAAAAACAAACCCCCGGGGTTCAGCAGAACCTTCGGGGGGAAACTTGGAGCGAGCGAAGGGATTCGAACCCTCGACATTCACCTTGGCAAGGTGACGCTCTACCAGGCTGAGCTACGCTCGCGCTCGAAGACGGCGAGATAGATGGTGGAAGGGTTGCTGGATTGCAAGCCGAGTTTTCAGCGCCCGATTGATGACAAGACACGGAGTTCACAGATCCACACGGAGAGGCTCCCTTCCTTTTCCGTGCCATCCGTGTCCAGATTCTGCCGTCCTTCGCTTCTCCGTGTCTCCGCGGTTCAATCCCCTCCGCAGTCCTTCCGCCCTTCACGCGATGGTCACCGCAGTGACGCAACGGCCGCAAAGGCCCGGATGGGCGGGCACGGCGCCTACGTCGAGCTCCCAGTGCCAGCAGCGATCGCATTTGCGCCGGCCGGCCTCGGACGCGGGCTGGACCCGCACCGCCGGCTCGGACGCCTCAGTGATCTCGATGGCGGAGACATTGAGAATCTCGCGCAGGACCTCCTGGTGGTTCCGGACCGCGGCAAACTCGGCGGCCGGAAGGCCGAGGTGGAGGACCGCATCCAGGGCCTTGCCAATCTGTTTCGCCTGACGCGCCCGCTCCAGATGGGCCAGCACGCGCTCCCGAATCGCCAGCAACGGCGGCAACGCGGGCTCCTCCGGTGCCGCGCCCGGCTGCCACACCGAGAGATGGACCGAGTCTGCCGCGCGGGCCGGCACGAACTCCCAGGCCTCCTCCGCGGTGAACACCAGGATGGGCGACAACATTTGGCACAGCCGGGTCACCAGATGATGCAGCGCGGTCTGCGTGCTGCGGCGGCGATGGGATCCGGCGGGATCGGTGTAGAGGCGGTCCTTCACCACGTCGTGATAGAGCGCGCTCAACTGCACGGCGATGAATTGGGACAGCTTCTGGTACACGACGTGAAACTCGTGCGCCTCATAGGCTGCGGCGATCTCGGACTCCAGGGCCGCGAATCCGGAGAGGATCCACCGGTCGAGCGGGGTCATCCGCTCCGGGGGCACCGCGTGCTGCGCGGGGTCGAAGTCGTAGAGGTTGCTGAGCTGGTATCGGAGCGTGTTGCGGATCAGCCGGTAGGTCTCGCCCACCTTCTTCAAGCGCTCTTCGCTGACCACGATGTCATTCCGGTAGTCCTGCGACGCGACCCAGAGCCGGAGCACATCCGCGCCGTGCTCCTTCACGTAGCGCTCTGCCGTCTGCGGTTTTTGGTAGCCGCCCGCGCCCTGTTTGGACTTCGAGATCTTCTCGCGGTCCTCATCCACCATGAAACCGTGGGTGAGCACGGTGCGGTACGGCGGGGCGCCATTGCCGGCCAGGGACAGCAGCAGCGAGGATTGGAACCAGCCGCGGTGTTGGTCGGAGCCTTCGAGATACATGTCCGCCTGCCATCGCCGGACCGGATCCGCAGCGTCCAGACCGGTATGTGACAGCTCCGGGCGCCGCATCAGGACCGCCCGCGAGGAACTGCCGGAATCAATCCACACATCCAGAGTGTCGAGTCCCTTCCGCACCGCTTCCGGTCCGGTCCAACTCTCGGGCCGGCACTGCGCCCAGAGTAGATCCACAGGCGTGGCAAACCACACGTTGCTGCCTTGGGCGGCGACCAGGGACGCCGCCTTCCGGACGATATCCGCATTCAGGATCGGCTCGCCCGCCGCATCATAGAAAGCCGGGATGGGCACGCCCCACGACCGCTGGCGGGAGATGCACCAGTCGGGACGTGTGGTGACCGCGCCCTGGATGCGGTTGCGCCCCCAATCAGGGACCCACTGCACTTCTCCGATGGCTTTCAGCGCCTGGTCCCGGAACGGCGTTCCGCCCAGAGCATGATCCACCCGGATGAACCATTGGTCCACCGCCCGGAAAATGATCGGGGTCTTCGAACGCCAGCAGTGCGGATAGCTGTGGGGGTAGTCCTCCCGATGCGCGAGCGCCTGGCGTTCGGCAAGCAGCGCAAGCACGGCGTCGTTGGCCTCGGATCGGTGGTGCTTCTCGAGCGTGGACTTCCCGACGAGCGATTCGGGCATTTGCTGTTCCCGCGGCAGGTCGCGAGTCGGCGTCAGGCGCCCGTCGTCGTCCACCGGACAGTAAATCGGCAGGCCGACCCGGAGTCCGAGCTGGTAGTCATCCATGCCGTGTCCGGGCGCGATGTGCACGAAGCCGGTACCGGTGTCGCTGGTGACGAAGTCCGCCGGATACAGGCGTCCGGTGCGCTCGCAGAAGGGATGTTCGTACTCCAGCGTGGCGAGTTCCTCGGCGTGGACTGTGCGCACGATCTGGTAGCTCTCCCAGCCGAGCTTTTGCGACACCGCGGACAGCAGCGGATTGGCCACCAGATAGGCGCCGCCCTCCACCATCACCAGGGAGTAGTGGAACCCCGGATTGAAGGCCACGGCCAGGTTCGCGGGCAGCGTCCAGGGCGTGGTGGTCCAGATCAGCACAAAGGTGTTCGGTTCCCCTTTCAGCCGGAAGCGCACGTAGATGCTCTGGCTGACATGGTCCGCATACTCGACTTCTGCCTCCGCGAGGGCGGTCTTGAAGGGGATGCTCCAGTACACCGGCTTCTTGCCGCGGTACACGAAGCCCCGTTCCACCAGGTCCGCGAGCAACCCCAGTTCATCGGCCTCGTACTGGCGGTCGAGCGTGAGGTAGGGGTTCTCCCAATCGCCGAGCACCCCCAGGCGTTTGAATTGGACGCGCTGCGATTCGATGAAGCGCCGGGCGTAGGCCTCGCATTCGGTGCGGATCGTCGCGGCATCGGCGTCGGCCCGGCCGGCGGCGCGCAGTTCCTGTGTCACCTTGGACTCGATGGGCAGCCCGTGGCAGTCCCAACCCGGCACATACGGCGCCTGGCGTCCGCGCAGGGACTGGTGGCGGATGACCAGGTCCTTGAGGATCTTGTTGAGGGCGGTGCCGATGTGCACGTCGCCATTGGCGAAGGGCGGTCCATCGTGGAGCACGAAGCGCGGCGCACCGGCGCGGGCCTGCTGGATGCGCGCATAAAGCCCCTCGGCCTCCCACCGGGCCAGCCGTTGCGGCTCGCGCTGCACGAGACCGGCCTGCATCGGAAACTCGGTGCGGGGGAGATTCAGGGTGTTCTTGTAGTCCGGCTGATCACTCATCGCTGACCTCAAAAAGAGCGGGCACGCTACCCACCGCGTCCGCCACCGCAAAGGCCAATTCGTGTGCGGGGAAGAAAGGCCGCGCGTTCACCAGTGGACAGTGGACGGGAGCGCTGCGGACTGCGGTGGCATGCCCCCATTTTTCCTTCACCGTTGGAGAATCTGGACACGGATTTCACGGATTCTCACCGAAAAGGAGGGGGGCCGCCTTCGTGTTCCTCCTCGCACCTCCGTGAACTCCGTGTCGCCCCTTCAGCCAGTGAAGCCAAAGCGCCGACGTGCCGGCGTATTCAAAACCTCACGGGCACCCGGGGTCCCCCACCGCCCACTGGTGAATGCACCGAAAGGACCCGCGAAGCTCGTTCTGGGGACGAGCTTCGCGGGTGCCCATCCAGATCAGCCTGGTGGCAGCGAACGCCCCACTGATGACCTGGCACTCTGTGCGATTTTTCTGAGGGGGCGCGGGAGGCTCTGGCGCCTTTTCAGGGCGCCGGATGTTTGTGCTGGCACAACCCCCCAGGGGGCAGCGCCCGTCGGGCGCTGCCCCGGGCTGGGATCTCCAGGCCTTTCAGGCCAGGGCAAAAAAGCGAGATGCGCCCGGTTACCAGGTTACCAGAGCGACGAAAGTGTGAGTTTGACAAAGGCCACACAGTCGGGCCAAACTCTCTTTCAATTCCTCCACGGCACCTATGAAACACTTCAAGTTTGCTCTCCCCTCCATACCGGGCAGCCGGCGCGCGTTCACGCTGATCGAGTTGCTCGTCGTCATCGCCATCATCGCCATTCTGGCCGGCATGCTCCTGCCGTCCCTCAGCCGGGCCAAGGATCGCGCGCAACTGACGTTGGACATCAACAACGTCAAGCAGATCCTGCTGGCGAGCCACATGTACTCTACGGACAACGGCGACTACGTGGCCCATCCCAGTTGGGGCGGCGGGCTCACCGGTCCGGATTCCTGGGCTTACGCGACCTCCAGCAAAGGCCGAATCCCCGGTGTTGCAAACCTCCCGAATGGGGGAATTGATGCATCCGGTCGCGACGAAAACTCCGTGCAGTATAGCAATCAGATCTCGATGTTCCGAATTGGCCAGCTCGGCCCGTTTCTGAACACGGTCAAAATAATGCAATGTCCCAAGGATGTGGTTCTCCGCACGAAGGGGCAGCAGAAAACCTGGTGGATGGGCCGTGCGGTCAAGATCACTTCGTACTGCTGGAACGGCACCATCGGCGGGTACGTGGGGCCCAAGGCCCGGGAATTGGCTGGCAAGACCTACAAGACCACCGATTTCCTCCCGATGGACATCCAAATGTGGGAACAGAACGAAACGGATGGCTTCTTCTTCAACGACGCCGGCAACGCTCCAGAAACCGGTGGCGAAGGCGTCTCCCAACGGCATGCGGGCGGCTCCAACTACAAGGGCCACACGGCTCGTGACGACCGCGGTGGCGGCGCCATGATCGGGCGCTTCGGGGGAACGGCCGGGCTGATCAAGCTGAAGAATTTCAACGAGTTCCTCGACCAGCGGAAGCATCCGCGTCCGAACGAACTGTTGAACGGTCCGGGGTATGCCCGATAACACCATCCAAATACCCGTGACCTGGAAAAACTCGTTGGCCTGGCTGATGGCCTTGCTGCTTTCCGGCCTTCTTGGCGCCGGCTGCGGCGGGAGCGACAAGGATCCGGACGCCAACAAACCGTTCACCGTGCCCGGGGCCACCAAAGTCCTCGATTCGCTCTCCAAGAAGGACTACGAAGCGACCGTTGCGGGACTCGCTGAGGTCAAGGCGAATGTCACGGAGAAGACACAGGCAGAGTATCGGCGCCTGCGCCAAAAGGTTGTGGATCAGTTGGTGATGGAAATGGGCGACAGCGAACCGGCCAGGGAGGCTTATCGGGCCATCGGTTTTATGGAAACCGGTCGCTGATCCGCCAGAGTACTTGCAGGGGCATCCATCAAGAAGGATGGGTGCCCCTTTTCTTTGGCTGCGTTATTCCCGCAGGCGGATGGGGCGCTCATTGCGCGCCTCCAGAAGCGGTCCAATCTGGCCCCGAACATCCGCCGCAGTGTCGTCCGGACGCATCGGCACCGCAGGAGGAAAGGCCGTTTCGGAGCCGACGGAGGACACGGCGCGGTTCCAGGCCCGCCAGACCGATTCCCATGCCGGCGGACGCTCCGCAGGATCTACAACGTAATCATAGTCCGCCGGCCGAAACGCCGGGGCGGTGGCTCGCAGAGAACGATCCGCCACGCAGCGCACCGCCGCGTAGGGATCGTCCATCAATAGGCCGAGAAACGGCGGAATCCAGTCCGGTCCCGAAGCCTTCCGCGCCGGTTCCCAGCCGAGGTGCCAGGCGATCAGCACCCGCTGGCCGGCGTCGCCCGAAAGCGCCAGGCGGACGGAATCCGCCACGGTCTTCTGCGTGCCGGTCAGCGGGGGGGCGGCCTGTCCGTGCCACGACGCCAGATGCTCTGCCGTCCAGTCGAGCGTCTTGTCCAGGTGGCAGAGATTGCAGCCGTTGGGGCGTCCGGTCGCCAGTTCGTCGCTCACCCGAGGGCTGCTGACCTGGTGGCTGCGGATCGCGCTGAGCACACCGTAGGTGGTGTGCGGCATGTGACAGTTGTAGCACTCGCTGCCCGAGGAACTTGGCGGGTGATGGGTGTGTCTTCGCAACACTTCAGAATCGCGGAAAGACTCATGGCATTGGATGCAGGCGCGAGAGTCCTTGCCTGCCGCGGACAGCAGGTCGTTGGGATCGCTGTCATGGATGGAGTGGCAGGACAGGCAGGAAAACCGGCCGCCCTGAAAGCAGGGGGATTGTTCGACGCCGTTATACTCGCGTCCGCTGACCCGGACCATGCCATCGCTCCAAAAGAAGTCGTCGAGCAGCCCGGGGTTCTTCGCCAGGTAGTCCTGGAGTCCGGGAATGCGGTCCGCGCGCGACGGCTGGATCAGCGGCGTGGTCGCCTCCAAGGAATCGCCGGGACGGAAGCGGAATCCGGCGGTGCGCCAGGATTCTGAACGGTCAATCCACTTCATCGAATGGCAGAAGCCGCAGGTCTCCGAGGCGCGGACCGGATCGAGCTTTTCCGGATGCCGGATCTCCGACCTCAGGATCTCCGCGGCGGGGCGGGGCGCCGAAGTTCCGGCGGCCTCGCGGGCGGCGACATGGCGCTGTCCGGGCCCGTGGCAGGCTTCGCACGAAATCCCCAATTCCGCGGCGCGCGAATCCATGATGCGGTTCACCGAATCCACCCGCGGCTCAATGGCCGTGGCATGACAGCGGCTGCACATCACGTTCCAGACTTCCGCTGAATGGGGGGCGTTCGGCGGCCGGAGAAAGGTCGTGTTCCGCGGCACCCAGCGCGCCTCGGGAATGAGCCAGGTGAAAGGAAACCCGAGCTGGGTGTTACCCGAACCGCCGGGTACCCAGAAGACCTGCATGTGGTGCGACCCGGTCACCAGGCTGACCCGGGTTTCCAGGGCCGCGGGAGGTTCGCCGGCAAACTCGGGGGAGGCGATTTTTTCCATGCCCACCCGGAGTTCGCCCTCCTCCAGGTCCAGGTAAAACCGCGTGCCGGCGTTGGTGAGAATGACGTCATTGAAATCCGCCCGGACGGTTTCCGGCGTGGCGTATTGGGTCATCGTGCGGTGATACGAGCGGTGCCAGCTCTGAAACTGCTCCGTGTGGCACGAGCGGCAGGCTGCTGAGCCGACGTACCCCTCAGGACCGCCTTCGCGCGGCAGGCTGTCCTCGAACCGATCCGGCGCCGGCGTCTCCCGGACACCGGCATCCGGCATGGCGGCAGACGGCGGCGTGGCGGGAACCGTCTCCTCGCGGGAGCATCCGGCGGCTGCGAGCAGGAGGCAGGCAATCCCTGCGACTCGCGCGACGACCCCACGCCAACGCCAAGAGGACATGTCTGTTCATGCGTCAAACCGAGCGGGAACGCAACGCGCTGGTCCCGCAGTCGCTGGAGCGAGAATTGGGCACGGGCGCATTCCACTCGCGACCCATTATGGATCCGCTGCGCTTGAGACCGAACCAAGGAGACCGCGGGAAGCCCCAACACCCCGGCGCCTTCGATCCTCTCCTTCTGCACCGGGTTGTGGCCTGAGCCTCACGCCAAGGGCGCAAAGGACCCGGAGGGGAGAAGCCTTCCTTCTGGAAATCGGGGGAAGTCGTCCGAGGCCAACCTCGTGTCGCTCTCATTCCTCTGCGGCCTTCGCGTCCTTGGCGGGGCGTGAGACTGGACCCCTCCCAGGATTGGGTGGAGGGGTCCGCGACAGATGTCCTGTCCCTTAGGGATTCAAATTCAAAAGTAGCATGAGGCTACGTTTATTTCTAAGTAGTAGCATCAGAATACTTTAAGTTGTGTCACGTTACTTGCTCGTACTGGCCACTGACGAATCGTCCTGGGGTGGCTCGACGTCCACAGCCTGCAGAATGTCCTCCGGAATCCCGGGAATTTCGCCGAATGCTGGATACCACGGATTGGACTCACGAAGAAACGGCCCGGCGTCTCGGGCTGAACCGTGTGACGGTTTCCAATTATGCGCGTGGCAAATTGGCTCCCAGCCGGACGGTCTTGCTGTTCATGGCGCATCTGACCCACAACGTGGTCCATCTGCCGGGCTTCCGCGACACCTCCGGTGTGGTCCAAGATACCAGCACCGAAGGGCTCTCGTCGTGGGAACAGGAAGCCTTGGGACTTCTGCGGCGCATCAGTTCCGCCCAACGTCAGGCGATTCTTGAGGTTTTGGCGACCATGGCCGTTCCGATCAATTATGGTGTCGGATCCGTCCAAACCAGCGGAGCGGGAAAGGGAAAAGCCCGGCGGAATTCTGGGGAAGAAGACCAACCCGCGCCGAAGCCGACGGAGCCTCCGACGTCCGCCATTCCTCCGAAATAGCTCCCTCCCAAAGGTGGAGTCCCCGGGGTCTCCGTGTCGTCAGTCGGGGCCGTCCCACCAAGCGCGATAGAATACCGCGCCATCCATCAGAGGGACGTTCGCCGGACTGGTCACGTTGGGGACGCGTTGCCAGGGGCCCTGGAGCCCAGGCGACTGCTGGAGTTCGCCCACGGGCCAGGTCAGGCGGATCTGCTCGGGAAACTTTTCCATCTCAAGGCGCGTGGTGATGTCGGCGATGGACCATTCGCGGACGATTTCGGCGCCCGTCAAAATACTTGCGCCGCGGGAGCTGAAGGCGACGGCGCTGACCACCCACTGGTGTCCGGCAAATGTGCGGAGCGGCTGACCGGATTGGAGATCCCACAGGGTGGCGGTGAAGAGTGGCCAGCCTTCCCCGGTCAACAGGTGCCGTCCGTCGGGCGAATAGATGGCACTTTCGAGGAATGCGGCGGTCTGGAGTTCGCGGCGCAATTGCAGGGTGGCGGTGTCATAGAGATGCAGCAGGCCGTCGTTCCAGGCCACCATCAGGGTGCCGCCATCCGGCGAGAACCCGATGGCCGTCACCGGCCCCGCGTTTGCCGAAAAGGTGTGGAGCCGTCGGCCTCTTTCATAGTCGTATAGATCGGCTCCGAAGTCGGTGGACGCCGCGGCCAGTAAGGACGCCTCCGGGGCGAATGCCAGGGGGCCGCCAAAGGCACCGCTGGGCAATGTCCGCAGCAGGGCTCCCGTCACCGCGTCAAAGAGGTAGATGCTCCCGCCCTGGGAACGGGCCGCGATCTTGGTTCCATTGTGGGAGAACACGGCGCTCATCGGCCAACTGCCGCCCCACAGGAACTCGCGTTCGAGCGCTCCGGTGTCCGTTCTCCAAAGGCGCGCACCCGGTTGGGGAGGTCCGACGGTGGTCAGCACTTTGGAACCGTCCGGGGAGAAGGCCGCCGCCATCGTTCCCGCAGGAGAACCGGCGAACTCGCGGACCGGTTCCCCGGTCTGCCGATTCCAAAGCCGGGTGGCGCTTTCCGTGCCGCCGCTCAGGACGAAGCGGCCATCGGGGGAGAAGGCGACGCCGGAATGCACGGACGTCGTGTGCCCTTTGAAGGTGCGCAGCGCGTCACCGCCGGGCAATTGGCGTGCCCGCACATTGTAGTCCAATTGGGCGCTGATCGTCAGGAAGTCGTTCGGGATCCCATATGCTGCGATGACCGGCTCTCCGGGCACCACGCGGAGCAGAGACGCGGTTGGGAGGTCCCACAAATAGACGCTCCCGTCGGTGCAGGTCGCCGCCAGGGTATTCTCATTGGGCGCCCACAGGGCCATCACCAAGGTGGTCGCGCCGGTGATTCCCGGGAAGGATCGGACGAGTTCGGCGGAATCCGGATTCCACAGCAGGACGCTGCGATCCGGTCCGGTAGTGACCAGCCCGCCATCCGGAAGGAACACACACTGCTGCGCGGTCCAATTGGTTTTTGGCAGCGCCCGCAGCTGAGTTTCCGTGGCGAGATCCCAAATTTTCACGTTGTTGGTGAGGAAGGTGTCCGCTGTCGCCAACATCCGGCCATCCGGCGAAATGGCCACGTCGGTGATGGGAGAGCCGGGGGTGCGGACCGAATGAAGTTCGTCTCCTGTTTCCACCGACCAGACGCGCACGGAATTGTCGGCGCTGGCGGAGATGAGCTGCTGGCCATCGGGAGAAAACTGAATGCGGCTGATCTCGCCGCGATGACCGGCAAATTCACGGACCGGCTCGAGCGTGGCGAGGTCCCAAGCGACGATTTTCCCGCGGCTGGCGACTGCCAGAAACTTGCTGTGGGGAGAAAAAGCCAGGGCCGTGACCGACCAATCTCCTTTGAGCCGTTTCACAAGGGCGGCGGTCTGGAAGTCCCAGACGAAGGCGCCGCCCTGGCCTCCCGTGGCCATGAATCTGAGATCGGCGGACGCCGCGATGAGGCGCACGTCACCGAGTCCAAAAAGCTGTTTGGGAACCGAGACCGATTCGGCGCCGCGTCCCGTTGTATTCAGGAGCAGGCACGCGAGGCAGATCCAACTGCAGGCACTTTTCACGTTTGAAGAGCGCCAGGATACGACGCACGTCGAGACGAAACAACGGGCTCTCCGCCGAAACCAGTGTGTTCCAGTCTCACGCCAAGGACGCGATGGCCGCAAAGGAGTGAGGGCAAGCCCCCAACGCAGGTAGTTGGACGGGGAGCGCACGCGCCCCGCGTGTCGGTCTCGGCGCCCCCGCCGAGACCCTCGTGGACTGTTCTCCTCCCCAGGCGCGGCTCGCGGCGGAGGGCATAGCACGAATCCTGCGGGAGAAGCCGGATATGAACAGGATCACCGTCATTTTGGGGATTGTGACACTGTCGCTGGTGGCGGTCCTCTACCGTTGGGAAACCACCGTCATTCCGGTCGGGTATCTGGTGCGCACCGACCGGTGGACGGGCACCGTCTGGGTCACGGCCGCGGGGAAACCAATATGGCGTCCGGTGGAGGAGCCTTTCCAAGCCGTGCCGCTGGAGTTGTTTCAATCCACCGCCACGACAGGCGGTTTCGGCGCCGCCACCAATCCCTGAGCCGAAAATTCCTCTCCGTTGCTTTTGGAGGGGGGAGCACACGCGCCCCCGCGTGTCGGTTTCGGCGCCCCCGCCGAGACCCTCGTGGACTGTTCTCCTCCCCAAGCGTTGCTCAGGGTCACGCCAAGAACGGAAAGTCCGCGCATGCAGCACCGGACCGGATGCCCGGCGGCGTGCGCCGGAGGCGTTTCCTTCCCCATTCCTCCTCCTCTGCGTGAGGCTCCTCCCGTGCCGCCACTCCTTGCCGTCCGCCGGCTGGCGCGGTCTCATCCGTCGCCGATTCGAACCGGAACCGGAAACAGCGGATGCTGCACCTATTGCTCCAACGCACCCTCTCGGAGGATCCGCAGCGCCAAGTGCTGGAGGTGGACGGGCAAGCGTGGTCCGCCGCGGACCTCGAATCCTCGGCCGCCCGGCTCGCGGCGGGATTGATGCGCGCCGGGGTGGAGGCGGGGGACCGGGTGGCGGTGCTGCTGCCGAATTGCCGCGAGACCGTTCTGGCCTATTTGGCCTGCTTCAAAGCCAACTTCGTCATGGTGCCGCTCGACTACCGGCATCGTCCGGCGCAGATCGGCTACGCCTTGAATCACAGCGGCGCCTCGGTGCTGATCGCGCACCGCGAGCGGATGCTGGAACTCGAGACGGAGCGGATCCTTGGGAGCCTGCCACAGATTCTGGTGGTGGGCGGGGATCCGATGGACGGCCGCCAGCGGCGATTCGACGATGTCGCCTCTGCGGCGGGAGTGGGGGCGTTTCCCGAACGCTTTGAAGACGGGGACCTGTGCCTGATGATCTACACGTCGGGCACCACGTCGCGTCCGAAAGGAGTCACCCTCACCCGCGGGGCGATGATCGCCGGCATTCGCAAGTACCTGGCGCGGGTGCCGCTGGGCCCGCAGGATACCGCCCTGATCGCCGCGCCCATCACGCGGCCGATGGCGCTTCGATCCCAACTGCTGCCAGTGCTCCATGCCGGCGGCCGGGTGTCCCTGGTGGCCCAATTCTCCGCCGACGCCTACATCGCCGCGCTCCGGCGCCCTCCGGCCAAGACCTACCTGGCCCTCCTGCCTGCGGCCCTGGCCCAGGTGCTGGGCCATCCCGGCATCCGCCAGTGCGACTTCAGCGCGCTCCGGTTGTGCGTGGCCGGCGGCGACCGGGTGCCGGTCCGGCTTCAGGAGGCGTTTGCCCGCATCACCGGCGTTCCACTGACGGAACAATGCGGCGCCTCCGAGGTGGGGCCTTATGCGATGAATCCGCCCTTCGGACGCAAGAAGCCGGGCTCCATCGGACTCCCCATGTACGGCACCCAGGTGTGCATCGTGGACGAACACGGCGACGACGTCATGGGTTACGGCACCGGCGAGATTCTCGTCCACGGCCCGATGACCATGGAGGGCTATTGGAATGACACGGCGCTGACCCGGAAGGTGATCCGCAACGGCTGGGTGCGCACCGGCGACCTCGGACGTTACGACGAGGACGGCTACCTCTGGTTCATGGGGCGCAAGAAGGACATCATCGTGCGCGGCGGTAGCAACGTGTCCCCGCTGGAGGTGGAGTCGGCCCTCCAGGACCACCCCGTCGTGGCCGAATGCTGCGTGATCGGCGTTCCCGATCCGCACTGGGGTCAGGTCGTTCATGCCTGTGTCGTTCTTCAGCCGGGGGGCGAGGTGTCGGGGGAGGCCCTGAAGGGTTTTCTCGGGGAGCGGCTGGCCGCCTACATGGTGCCCGAGCAGATCCACCGGATGGATCACCTCCCGGTCAAGGGCCCGGGGAAGGTGGACCGCGAACTCCTCCGGATGCGGGCCATCATTCATCCGCTCATCGAGAAGGTCCCCTTCTTCCGGAGCGCGAGCGCCGACTTCATCCGCGACATCGTGCCGCGCCTGGAAAGCCGCGAGTTTGAGGCCGGCGAGATTGTGTTCCGCGAGGGCGATGCCGGCGACGCGATGTATTTCATTACCGGAGGCCGGGTGGAAGTGCTTCAAGGCCAGGCCGGCGAGCCGATGGCGGTGCTTCGCGAAGGCGCCTATTTTGGCGAACTGGCCATCCTGTTGGAAGCGCCCCGCAACGCCACCATCCGCACCCTCACCCCCTGCGAGGTGTACGAGTTGAAGCGCGCGGACGTTCTGGGGCTGACCCGGGCCCACCCCGAGTTCGGCCGCCACCTCCAGGAGGCGGTGGAGGAGCGGAGGATGAAGGGATGAAGGGCGAAAGGCGCTCTTCATCCCTTTGCGGCCTTTGCGTTTCTGGCATGAGGCTTCCGCTTGCGAAGAAGCACCGCGGGGAGGAGGCTCGCCGCAACCTCCGTCGTCATCGCTTTATGAAAGTGTCTCGCCGCTCCGCACTGGCCGCCGCATCCACCGCCACCCTGGCCGGGCTCGCCCGCCGACTCGAGGCCGCCGATGCGGCATCCGGACTCAAGGGCCGCATTCACCATTCGGTCTGCAAATGGTGCTATCCGAAGGTGCCGCTCGATGAACTGGCCCGCTGGGGACACGAACACGGACTGAGTTCCATCGAGTTGCTGGAGATTGACCAGATTCCCACGGTGCAGAAGCACGGCCTGACCTGCGCGATGGTCAGCGGGATTCCGGGAGGCATCACCAAGGGCCTGAACCGCGCCGAGAATCACGGCCCGATCCTGGAGTGGTTCACCGCGGCCGCACCCCAGGCGTCCCACCTGGGCTGCCGGAACATCATCTGCTTTTCGGGAAACCGGAACGGGCAGTCCGACGAGGAAGGGCTCAAGGTCTGCGCCGAGGGCATCAAAAAGCTGCTGCCGGCCGCCGAGAAGAACCACGTGACCCTGGTGATGGAGTTGCTGAACTCCAAGGTGGACCACGCCGACTACCAATGCGACCACAGCGCCTGGGGCGTGGCCCTATGCCGCGCGGTGGGGTCCGAGCGCTTCAAGCTGCTCTACGACATCTATCACATGCAGATCATGGAGGGCGATGTCATTGCCACGATCCGCAAGGCGCATCCGTACATCGCCCACTACCACACGGGCGGGGTGCCTGGACGGCACGAGATTGATGAGTCCCAGGAGATTTTCTATCCGGCCATCATGCGCGCGATCGCGGAGTCCGGATTCCAGGGCCACGTGGCGCAGGAGTTCATTCCGGCGCGTCCAGACGTCCTTGCCTCGCTCGGTCAGGGCATCGCCATTTGCGATGTGTAAGTCGCCTCATTCCCGGAAGGGTTGGCGTGAGGCCGGCGCCCTGCAGTTCCGCTCCCCACAATTTCTGGTCGTCTGCGCTTCAGGGGCGGACGAGAGGTTACGGACCCGCGGCAGGGGGGCCTCCCCGAGGATTTGATCAGGGACTCGCGAAGCTCGTCCCTCCGGCGAAGCTTGTCTCTCCGGGGGCCGCGGGCTCCGGTTCGACCCATTTGCCGTGTTCGCGAATGAGGTCCACGAGGCGATCCACCGCCTCCTCTTCGGGGATATTGAACTTCACCGGCTTTTTTCCCACGTAGAGGTTGATCTTGTTGGGCGCGCCGCCCACGTAGCCAAAATCGGCGTCCGCCATCTCGCCCGGGCCATTCACGATGCAGCCCATGATGGCAATCTTCACGCCCTTGAGGTGGTCCGTGCGCGCCTTGATCCGGGCGGTGACGGTCTGGAGGTTGAACAGCGTCCGCCCGCAGCTCGGACACGCCACGTAGTCGGTCTTGAACGAGCGGCATCCAGCGGCCTGGAGAATGTTGAACGCCAGCCGCAGCGACTGACCGGCGCCCGGCTCGCCGCGAATCAGAATGGCGTCCCCGATACCGTCGGACAGCAGTCCGCCGAGGGTCACCGCGGCGCGCAGCAGCGCGACCTCCGGGGTCGGGGGCGGAGCCGGGAGCGCCAGGCAATCCTTGAGCAGAATGGGATTCCTCCGTCCCAGCCGTTCCAGTTGGAGCGCCAGCAGGCGGAAGGCCCGGATCGGCGGCAGCGCGACCCCGTCGGCCACAGTCACCAGCTGCGTGTCGCAGGAGATCTGTTCCAACCGGATCGGCTCGGTGGGATCGAGTTCCAACACGTTCAGATCCTCGTAGATGCCCTCCGGTTTGACGTCCGCCTTGGGAGAGATGCGGGGCGCAACCTGGTCGAAGACCGTTTGGGGAACCACCACGCGCACCGTCTGCTCCCCGCCTGCCTTCACGTCGCCCAGGTTGGCCTCGCGGGTTTCACGGCGTTCGTAATGGAAGGGATCGTAGGGCAGGTCCGAAGCGGACAGCGGTTCGAGGGCCGGGGTCGAGGCGGACAGCGCGGGGATCTGGGCCAGCAGGTCGTTGCAGACGGCGATCTCCCGCGGGCTGTCCTCGGTGAGCGACACCCGAATGGTGTCGCCCAAGCCGTCGCAGAGCAGGGATCCGATGCCGATGGCGGACTTGATCCGCCCGTCTTCGCCTTCGCCGGCCTCGGTCACGCCCAGGTGGAGCGGGTAGTTCCAGTCCGGCCCCTCCTGCTCGAGCCGAGCCGCCAGCAGGCGGTAGCATTCGATCATCACCTTCGGATTCGAGGACTTCATGGAAAACACGAAGTGATGGAAATCGTGCTTGCGGCAGATGCGGCCGAACTCCAGGGCGCTCTCCACCATGCCCAGCGGCGTGTCGCCGTAGCGGTTCATGATGCGGTCGCTCAGGGAGCCGTGATTGGTGCCGATGCGCAGGGCGCGCCCCAGGCGCTTCGCCTCCAGCACCAGCGGGGTAAAGGCCGTCTCGATGCGCTCGAGCTCGGCGGTGTATTCGGCGTCGGTGTACTCGATGACCGCGAACTTCTTCTTGTCGGCGTAGTTGCCGGGATTCACCCGCACCTTTTCCACCCAGCGGACGGCCTCCATCGCCGCCTCGGGCTTGAAGTGGATATCGGCCACGATCGGCACCTGGCAGCCGCCCGACCGCAGCTCCCGGACGATGTTTTCGAGATTGGCGGCGTCCTTCACCGTCGGGGCCGTGATGCGTACGATCTGGCAGCCGACCTCCACCAGTTCCAGGGTCTGCCGGACGCAGGCGGCGGTGTCCATGGTGTCGCAGGTGAGCATGGATTGCTTCACCACCGGATGCCGTCCGCCGATGATCACACCGCCACGCGACGGATCGCCCACCGGCACCTCGCGCGCGAGGCGCCGGGTGAAGCTCCACGGGGACGCACAGTATCGCATTGTCACAAGTCCGGATTCTTGCCCTGGATTCCCGCGGTCGTCGAGTGTTCCGAAATCGCCCCCCAGGGGGGCGGATTCGCCTGTAACCTGAATGACACCTTCCGTATTCTATCCCCAGGTTTCGCCTCCGCTGCCGCTGCATGAACAAGAATGATTCGCTCCTGGAGTTCTTCTCGGCCCAGGGCGCCGAGATCCACTATGGACTCTTCCTGGTCAACTTCCTGCTGTCGGCCCTGCTGGCGCATTTGTTGGGACGCGTCTATGCGCGCTTCGGCACCTCGCTTTCCAACCGGGAACTCTTCGCCCGCAACTTTGTGGCGCTCACCATGACGACCATGCTGATCATCACGATCGTCAAGTCGTCCCTGGCGCTGTCCCTCGGGCTGGTCGGCGCCCTCTCCATCATCCGCTTCCGGGCCGCCATCAAGGAGCCGGAGGAACTCAGCTACCTGTTCATCTGCATCGCCATCGGGCTCGGCCTCGGCGCGCAGCAGACGATTATCACCCTGATCGCGTTTGTGCTGCTGGTCGGCATCCTGGCCCTGGCCAGCTGGGTGCGCGGACGCGAACCGGGTCCGAACCTCTACCTCACCCTGTCTCGCCCGCGAGGCAACGGCACCGGGCTGGGGGAGTTGATGGACGGACTGCAGCGTCATTCGCGCGCGGTGAAGCTGAAGCGCTTTGATGAATCCGACGACCACACCGAGGCCTCATTTCAGGTCGCGTTCAACGACGTGGCCCAGGTCGAGGCCTGCCTCCGGCATTTCCATTCCACGCTGGGCGACACCCGCGTGCGGTTTGTGGATGAGCGGGGCATCGGCAATTGAGGGGACGGGCGGGTGAGCGAGGGCGCGGAAAACGGATACCGGTTCGAGCGGAAGTATCACGTCCAGGACCTGCCCTCCGAGGCGGTGGAGGACTGGGTGCGGCGATGTCCGGCACTGTTCCGCGAGATCTACACCCCGCGCTTCATCAACAACATCTATCTCGATTCGCCGGGGTTGGCGGCGTACTTCCAGAATCTGGACGGCCTCGCGGATCGCACCAAGCTGAGGATCCGCTGGTACGGCGACCTGCTCGGACCGGTCGGCAAACCGGTGCTGGAGTTCAAGATCAAGCGCGGACTGGTGGGGACCAAGGCGGCGTACCGGATGAAGCCGTTCGCCCTGGAACGCGGCTTCGGATTCGCCGACCTGCGACCCGTGCTGGAGGATCCGGCGTTGCCCGAGTCGGTGCGGATGGAATTGGCGCACGTGGAGCCGGCGCTCATCAACCGGTACCGCCGAAAGTACTTTTTGTCGGCGGACGGGCATTACCGCATCACCGTGGACACCGGCCTGGAGTTCTACCGGGTGCACCGGCACGACAACCGCTTCCTGGCCCGCAGCACACTGCCGGACAGCACGGTGATGGAATTGAAGTACTCGGGAGACATCGCCGATCTCAATGACCGCATCACCAATTTCTTCCCGTTCCGCGTGACCCGGATGTCGAAGTACGTGTCGGGGCTGGAAGGAGTCGAGGGATGAGCGCTTCCGGGCCTCGTTTTCTATCCCCGGCGGCGTTCGGCTGGATTCTGACGGGCGCCCTGATCGTGGTGGCGGCGCTGGCTCACCGGGAATGGCTTCGCCCGTTCCGCGCCCCCGAACTGGTGATCTCCGAGGTCATGGCGGTGAACCGCGCCACGGTGATGGACGGCGACGACGATCCTTCCGACTGGATCGAAATTCACAATCCGGGAGCCGAGGCGCGGAATCTCGACGGGTGGAGTCTGACGGACGATTTTCGCGCGCCGCGCAAGTGGACGTTTCCACCGGTCACCATCGGCCCCGGCGGCTTCCTGGTGGTCTTTGCCTCGGGCAAGGACCGCGCGGAACGGCCCGACGACCTGCACACAAACTTCCGGCTGAATCCGAAGGGGGAATATCTCGCGTTGATCCGGCCGGATGGCCAGACCTCGGACGAATATCTGCCCAAGTATCCGGGCATGGAGGCGGATGTGTCCTTCGGCCGCCGCCGGGCGGGCGCCGAGGCGTGGGAGGTCCGGCGGCATGCTTTCTTCGTGGAGCCCACGCCGGGAAGGACCAACGGCGTCGAATTGCAGGGCCGGGTGGCCAAGGTGCAGTTCAGCGAGCGGCGCGGCGTCCACTCCCAGCCGTTTCAAGTCATCCTCACCTGCGCCACGCCGCAGGCGGCGATCTGGTACACCACGGACGGCGCCGCGCCTGGGCCGGGGATGGGACACCGATACGAGGGACCGGTGGGAATCACGAACACCACCCCCCTCCGGGCGGCGGCGTTTCGCGACGGATTCCGCGCAGCCGATCCGATCACCCATACCTACCTTTTCCCGGAAAATGTGCCTGCGCAGACCGGAGAGGGGTTTCCCGCGTCGTGGGGCAGGCGCAATGAAGCTCCGGTGGTCGCCGACTACGCCATGGATCCCGAGATCGCTGAAAGCCCCCGGTATCGGGATCGCCTGAAGCAAAGCCTGGAGGCCCTGCCCACGCTGTCCCTGGTGCTGGATCGCGCCGACCTGTTCGATCCGGCCACCGGCATTTACTCGAACCCCATGGAGTCCGGCTCCGCTTGGGAGCGTCCGGCCACGCTCGAACTGCTTCCCTTCGGACGATCCCACGGGTTCCAGACGCCGTGTGGCGTCCGGATCCAGGGCGGATGGAGCCGCCGGCCGGAGGAGAGCCCCAAGCACTCCTTCCGCCTGGAGTTCCGGGAACGCTACGGCGCGTCGGCGCTGGACCATCCGCTGCTCGGGCCGGGCGGGGCGCAGCGATTCCAGTCGCTCATCCTGCGGGCCGGATGCAACAACAGTTGGCTGCATTGGAGCGCTGATGAGCGGCGGCGGGGGGACCTGCTGCGGGACGAGTTTCTGCGAACGACCAGCCGGGAGATCGGCGAGCCTGCGGCGCGTGGGCGCTTTTTTCATCTCTACCTCAACGGGCTCCACTGGGGAATCTACAACGTGTGCGAGCGTCCGGACGCGGAGTTCGCTGCCGGGCATTTTGGAGAGACGGCCGATGACTACGAGAGCCGCAACGCGGGCAAGGTGTTGAGCGGAGACGAGTCCCGCTGGCGCCGGATGTTCGAGTTGGCGAACGGCGGTCTCGAGCATCCCGGCCGGTACGAAGAACTGCGGCGGTTGCTGGATGTCGAGGCATTCTGCGCGTTCTTCCTGATCCAGGCGTATGGGGGAACCTCGGATTGGGACGCGGTCTCCAACTGGTATGCGGCGCGGCGCATTCGTCCGGCCGGGCGATACCGCTTTTTCCTATGGGATGGGGAGCGGAGCCTGGAAGACGCCGAGGTGAGCATTTTGGACGCGGATGACGACCAGTCTCCGACGCGCCTGTTTCAGGCGTTGCGAAAGCATCCGGAGTTTCGCGCCACGTTTGCCTCCATCGCCCGCCGGCATCTGGGTCCCGGAGGGGCGCTCAGCCCCGGGCCTGCCGCCGCGCGGTATCGGCAACTTGCCGACACCCTGCGTCCGGCCATGGTCGCGGAATCCGCCCGCTGGGGGGACTACCGCCGCGATGTGCATCCCTACCGGGAGGGACCCTATGAGTTGTACACAGTGGACGACCACTGGGAACGCGAGGTCCGCCGGTTAATGGAGGACTACTTTCCCGTCCGCACCGGGCGGGTGATCCGGCAGTTGGAGGCGGCCGGGTTGTACGGCGTCACAGCACCTTGACCACGACCACCGTATGGTCGTCGCCCTCCGCCGCGGGCCCGGCAAATGCGCGCGCGGCCTTGCAGATGGCCTCCACCAGTTGCGCGGCCGGCTGATCCCGATCGCGCCGCAGGACGTCCAAGGCCCGCTCGACGCCGAAGACCTCTTCGTCGCGATCCATCGCCTCTTCAATGCCGTCGGTCAGCATCAGCAAAATGTCCCCGGAGGCCAGCGGGATGGGCTCGGGTTTGGCGAAAGGAGTCTCGCCCTGGTAGCCGAGGGGGCGTCCGGACGGCTTCAACACCGCCTTGACGCGTCCTGCGGCGTCGAGGACGTGTCCGGAAGGATGCCCGGCGTTGGTGTAGGTGAGCGTCCGGGTTACGGGATCAATCCGCACGAGCAGCAGCGTGATGTAGCGCTCCTTGTCGAGGTCCTCCGCAAGGAGTTCCTGGGTGTGGGTGACGATGGCGTCGGTCCCTTCGAAGCGTCGCGCCACCGGACGCAGGTATGCGCGAGCCTCGGCCATGAGGAGGGAGGGGCCGAGGCCATGGCCGCTGACATCGGCGATCACGACGCCTAGCCCGTGATCGGCGAGCGACAGGTAGTCGAAGTAGTCGCCCCCCGTGGCCACGGCAGGGTGGGAGACGCCGGCGATGTCGAATCCCGGGATCCTGGGGGCCGATTTCGGGAACAGCCGCTGCTGGACTTCACGGGCGGCGGCAAATTCCTGGCGGCTCTGGCGCAGTTCGCGTTCGGCGCGGCGGCGTTCGGTCACGTCGCGGACGATGACGACGATCCACTGCTGGTCGCCCGTCTGCATGCGGGTGACGGCAAGGTCAATTTCGACGATCGAGCCGTCCCGGCGGCGTCCGAGCGCCTCATCAGACTTGGCCCGACCCGCCGCCCGGAAGTTTTCCAGCCACTCCCCCGGAGGCAGTTCGGGCGGCTGCAACACATCCAGGGGTTGCCCGGACAGGTCCGCTGGATTCCATCCGAAGACGCTGGCGACCGCCGGATTCGCGAATCGGATCACTCCGCCAAGATCCAGCAGGAGAACGGCATCGGTTGAATTTTCCCAGACCGAGCGGTAGCGCAGTTCGCTTTCCCGGAGCGTCTCCTCGGCGGCGCGCCGGGCCGAGCGCACGCGGGCTTCGCGCAGTTCCCGCTGGACCGCGGGCACGAGGCGTCCGAGCGATCCCTTCATGAGGAAGTCATGGGCGCCGGACTTCATGGCCGAGATGGCCACACCTTCCTCGATGCCTCCGGAGATGATGATAAAAGGGATGTCGAGCCCGGTGGACTTCAACAGCTCCAGCGCCTCGGGGGCGCTGAAGTCCGGCATGGTGTGGTCACAGAGGATGAGGTCCCACGTTTCGCCGGACAGCGCCTCCCGCAGAGGCTGGGCGGCGGCGAGCCTCCGGAACTGCACCTCCCATCCGCCGGTTCTCAGCAGGTTGACCAGAAAGAGGGCGTCGAACTCGGAATCCTCGACGATGAGGACCCGCAGCGGGCCTTGGGGTGCCGGTGGGGAGGCGGGGCCAGGGGCCATGGAATGCTGTGCGGCCGCCGCGGCGGCAGGCCTCTAGCGGTTCCGGCGGCGATGTATCCAGATCAATCCGCCGAAACCGACGAGCGCCAGCGCTACGACGCCCGGCTCGGGGATGGCGACTACGTGGGCGTAGAAATTCGCGGGGACCTGACCATCTTCAATGCGACGCAACGCCCAGGAATCGGAGTCATTGGGATCGGTCTTGATCCAGTAGTCGTTGTAGCTGCCGATGATCCCGCCCTTCAGATCGCCACCCACGGTGGGCGGACTCGAAATCGTCAGCGCAGCCCGGTCTCCTTCGGCGCCGGAAAGTCCGGAGAACTCGACCGACCAGGTGACGGTGTCCGGCACCAGGATGTTGGGCGCCAGCGACACGATGTTGTCGCCGCTGGCCAAGTTCAGGGGACCGCTTTCCCAGAGCAGCGTTCCCGGGCGGGGCGCGGTGGTCTGGCCGGGGAGGGCGCTGGGACCGTCGTTGGCGTAGATGCGGATCGTGGCGGTGGGCGCGGGTGCCTCCGCCGGCCGCGTGAACTCACCCCGGTATTGGAAGACAAACTCCGTGACGTACCGGTCGGTGCCGGCCAGCGCGATCTCGTCGCCATACTCCCGAGAGGTCTGGGCGCCGAAACCTGGCTGGACGTTCAACGTGTTGTCGAACACCACGGCGGCAGAGCCGCTGGCCGCCCCAAGGAGAGCCGCGACACCGGCGATCCGGAGGCGGCGGGAGTTCGACAGAAGACGTATCATGGTTGATAAAGATGGGTGGTGCCCCGGCCAGGACTTGAACCTGGAACCAACTGATTAAGAGTCAGCTGCTCTGCCATTGAGCTACCGAGGCCACGTTGATGAGCCGAAGCTGGGCAGACCGTTAGGCCTTGTCAATGCGGGTTTTGGGTGTCGGGAACACCTGCCGCGCTGCGGCGGAGTCCTGGGCGCGTTGCCGGATCCAGTCGGGAAACCGGCATTCCCCACAAAGCGGGCCCGCCCGTTGACAGAAATCGCGGAGGATTTGGTGCAGGCCCTGCTGATCTGCCCCGGAGCGGAGTCCCGGCCCCGAACCTTCTCCGAACAGCCGCTGACGCGCCAGCCGGAGGGCGGCATTGTCGCCTGCGGATGGCCACTGGAAGAACCGGCGGACCGCTTCCTGGGCGGTCTCGGTCCGTCCCTCCGCTTCGGCCCGCGCGTAGATCCAGGGCAGCGCCACGTTCAGCGCGATCTCGGACACCCGGGCCGCACCCAGCAGCGGCAATGCCCGGCCACTGGCTGCGGACCGGAAGGTGACATGATGGGTCCAATAGTCACCTTCCGGGGCCGGAGGGGTCAGAAGCCTCCCCAGTGCCGCCGCGAGACGAGAGGGACTGTCGGTCTGAGTCATCCAGGTATCGAGGGCACCCGCCAGGGTTCCCCTGGTCCGCCAACGGGCGGCGAGCACGACGCGGCGTTGGGGATGGTTCGCCGGACGCACGCCACCCAGACGCCAGAGAAATTCCGGGAGAATCAGGCCCTCCCAGGCGTCGCGTTCGCGCCACCACCGGTCCCAAATCCGGCGTACCTGGGCGCGTCCTGGCCCCCGGGGTAGTTGCGTGGGCAACAGCCCCGAGACGCCCAGGAGCCTGGCTTCCCACGCCTCGGCGGCTTCGGGACCGGAGGTGGTTCCGCCCGAACCCATGGGAATCACCTCCGCCAGCCGCCGCATCGGCCAGAAATTGTGCTTGTAGCCGAGCGCCCCCAGCAGTCCCTCCCAGAGCGACTGGTCCCATCCGGCCGATCCGGCCCTCAAGGCAAACGACCTCGCCCGCTCCCGCATCCGGACGCCCGCCGCCTGCCGGACCACGTCACGAACGAGTTCCGGCGCCATGTCGCGAAGCGGGGCGCTGCACCTTCCGGGAAGGCAGTCGGGCACCCGGGCGGGAGCCTGGTGGTCGAGCCACTCCGCCAGTTCGCCGATCGGAGCGTCCAAATGCGGTTCCAGAGCCAGCGCCGGCGGGTTGAATTCCTCCGCGGGTGCCGACCAGACCACCTGGAGTCGTACGCGCTGGTAGGCGGGATTGCCGGCGTGCCGGTGCTGGCGCCAACCGGAGACCGCCCGGTCAATCTCGACGTCGCCTCGAAGGGCCGGCTCATCGCCAAACTGCAGCACAGCCTCCGTGAAATCGGGGCCGGGCTCCCGGTTCCAGAATCCAGGATGAAGGACTCGCAGGGGACGGCCGTCGAGTGTCCGGAGCCGGTCCCGATGAATCCGCTGGTGCCGCCAGAGTTGTTGCATCCAACGTTCCGGAGGCGCCGAGCCTTCCTGGACCCGGTCGTCCTGGTCAACCCGGCGCCGCGCCTCGGCGTACGATAGGGAGAGGCGGAGATACATGATGCTCGTTGGATTTCCGGAAGAGCTGGGCTATGTCAAGGCATGGTCGGGACCTCCCGGAAAAGCGTCCGAACCCGACGGTGTCGCAGACTATTCTCATGAAGTGTGTTATGAAGACGCTGTCCATGCGGCGTACTGAGTTTTGGGGAGTCGTCCTGGCGGGGCTGTGGGCTTGGAGCCCTGTCACCGCCGCGCCGGCCGCCGGCGGATCCTCGGGGAAAACGCGGATGGCCGGGGAGGACGTGCGCCGGGATGCGGCGGTGATCGCCGTCGAAACCGTGCTGCCCAGCGTGGTCAACATCGCGACCCGCACCTGGGTGGAACGGGAACACCCCTACGAGCGGATGCTGCGCCAGTATTACCGGCAGGAGCGGGAACCGCAGGCCAACTACAGCCGGGGCTCGGGGGTGGTGATTGACGAGGGCGGCTATGTGCTGACCAACACCCACGTCGTGGCGGATGCCGACGACATCTGGGTTCAGTTCTTCGATGCGGCGGGCGCCGAGTCCATCCGCGCGGAGCGGGTGGTGCTCTCCCAATCCAAGGACATCGCCGTCCTGAAGCTCAAACCCTCCACCCCCCGCAAGTTCAAGGCGGTCCGGTTCGCGGCCAACGACGATCTGCTGCTGGGCGAGACCGTGCTGGCGTTGGGAAATCCCTTCGGCCTCGGCGGCTCGGTCGCCCGGGGCATCCTGAGCTCCAAGTCGCGCCGGCCGGCCGGCACCATCCCGGACGGCGAACCGCTCGACATTGCGGACTGGCTTCAGACCGATGCCGCGATCAATCCGGGAAATTCCGGGGGACCGCTCATCAACCTGCGCGGCGAGCTCATCGGCCTCAATGTCGCGGTGTTCAATCCCAGTTACGGACAGGGCATCGGATTTGCCATTCCCGTGCGGCAGATCCACGAGGCGTTGGGCGAGATGCTGTCCGGCGAGGCCGTGGGCGGATACTGGTTTGGCGGACGGCTCAACGGCGCCGAGCGGCCGCTGGTGGTGCAGTCCGTCCAGCCGGGCAGTCCGGCCGCGGTGGCCGGGCTTCGAAAGGGGGACGAGGTCTGGCGTTTCAACGGGCGCCTGCTGGATTCCCTGATCGCCTTCAACGAGGAGATCGGGCGCGCCGGCGACCACCAGGATATCGCGCTCCAGGTGCGGCGGGACGGCGAATTGCGCACCCTCAGCCTGCGGTTGCTCGATGAGAAGCTGTTCTTCAACAATGATCTGCTGCGGAAGCGCCTGGGGATGACGGTACGGGTGTCGCGGGGCGGCGGCTTGGTCATTGACCGGATCGAGGCCGGCGGTCCCGCTGCGGCGGCGCGGCTCCGGCCGGGTGTCCTCATCGCCGCCGCCGACGGGCGCCGCGCCGAGACCCTCGTGCAGTTTGCCCGCCACACCCACGGCAAGCCGCGCGGCGAGCCGATGAACCTGTCCATCGTGGTGGAGGAGACCTTCGGGCAATATCTGCGGAGGTCCGAGGGCGAGGTGGAAATCCAGGTTCGCTGAATCCACCGCTTTCCCCTTGGGAGCCGCCGGAGGTGCTGCCTAGACTTCGTCATCTCAGCGCGATGGATTCGACGCCCATGATCGAGGTGAGCGGACTCACCAAGCGATATCCCGGCCGCACGGCGGTAAACGGCATCTCGTTCACCGTGGCGCGCGGGGAGGTGGTGGGCTTTCTCGGTCCCAACGGCGCCGGCAAGAGCACCACCATGCGCATGCTGGCCTCCTACCTTCCCGGCACCAGCGGCACGGCGCGGGTTGCCGGATTCGACGTCTTCCACCAACCGGACGAAGTTCGCCGCCGGATCGGGTACATGCCCGAGAACAATCCCCTCCACCTGGAGATGCGCGTGCGTGAATACCTCAAGTTCCGCGCCCGGCTGAAGGGCCTCGGATGGCGCCGCAGCCGGCAGCGGGTGGACGTGGTGCTGCGGCAATGCGGACTGACTGAAGTGCAGCACCGGATCATCGGGCAGCTCTCCAAGGGATTCCGGCAGCGCGTCGGACTCGCCGACGCCCTCGTCCACGAGCCCGATCTCATCATTCTCGACGAGCCCACCATCGGGTTGGATCCGCATCAGATCCGCGCGGTGCGGGCGCTGATCAAAGACCTGGCCCGGCGCCATACCGTGCTGCTGTCCACGCACATCCTCAGCGAAGTCGAGGTGACGTGCTCGCGGGTGCTCATCCTCAACCGGGGCGAAATCATCGCGGCCGACACCGCCGCGAACCTGGAGAAACGGCTGAGTCTCGACGCCGGGGTGGTCGCCGAGATTGCCGCGCCCGCCGCGGCGTTGCAGCAGGCGGTGCGCGACCTGCCGGACGTGGCGCACGCCGAGATCGAGGCGATGGACGGCGAGTTCCAGCGCCTGGTGCTGACCCCCCACACCGGCGCGGACCTGCGGCCCGCGGTATTCGACATGGCCCGGGCGCAGGACTGGAGACTTCGGGAACTCACCCGCCGGCATCATTCCCTGGAAGAAATCTTTGTGCACCTGACCCGAACCCGGAAGGAGGCGGAATGAGAGAGGAATGCTGGAGTTCGCGTCCGTGGCGCCTGGCGGCGAGAGAGGGAGCTTCGTCGCCTGCGGCCAGGGGTCCGTGGGGGGGGATGGCGGCCGTTTCTTTCCTCCCGGATCCTGTCTCTTTCATCCTTTGCCCATGACCGCTTTCTTCACGCTGGTTCGACGCGAACTGGGCGGCGCCTTCAAGTCGCTGAGCGGCTACGTGGTGGTCGCCGCGGCCACGCTGCTGACCGGACTGTCGGTCATGGACCTTATCGTCTGGCTGAACGACCGTCCGATGGACGCCCCGCTTTCCGAGCTCTTCTATGCGAGCACCTACTTCTGGGTGATCCTGCTGGTGATCTCCCCGGTCATCACCATGCGTTCCTTTGCGGCGGAGCGGTCGTCGGGCACCTATGAATCGCTGATGACCGCGCCGGTGGGCGACTGGGAGGTGGTGCTGGCTAAGTTCACCGGCGCGTTCGTGTTCTTCCTGCTGACCTGGCTGCCGCTTCTGGGGGTCATGGCCGCGCTTCGGCGGGTGACGGGCGAGGCGCTGCTGCTGGATCCGCGGGTGACGGCGGTGGCTTTTCTCGGGGTCGCCCTGGTCGGGGCGGTGTACATGGCGCTCGGCATCTTCGCCTCGGCCCTCACCCGGAGCCAGATCATCGCCGCCATGCTCGCGTTCCTAATGGGGATCGTCCTCTGGATGCTCAGCATCCGGCCGCCGGCCGCGGGCGGACTCCGGGGCTCCGTCGGGCGCGCCCTGGATCATGTGTCGCTGGTGCGGCAGATGGAGGATTTCGCCCGAGGCGTGGTGGACTCGAGGCACGTGGTCTTCTGCCTCTCCATGACGATCCTGTTCTTGTTCCTCACCCAGCGCGTTGTCGAGGGACGGCGATGGAAATGAATCCGTCCGGGAGCCGTGAGCTATTGGAACGTCCCAGCTTCGAGCCGGGGCGCCGGCTTCGCGTCGGCTTCAGTGTCGCGGTGGCGGTCCTGTCCCTCCTGGCCATCGTGGCCATGGTCAACTTCTGGGCGGTGACCCGCCACGTGTGGCGTCATGACGTGCGGGCCCGCGACGGCACGGTGCTGTCGCCGCTGACGCTCCAGACGCTTTCCGGGCTCACCAATCCGGTGACGGTCTCAGTGCTCTTCAACACGGAGGACGACCTGTTCCCGCACGTGGACGGCCTGCTCCGCGAGTATGCGGCGCGGTCCCCGCAGGTTCGGATCGAGGTGGTGGACGCGATTCGAAACCCGGGTTCGGCGCAGTTGTTGAAGAGCCGCTACCAGCTGGGCGCCGATGCCAGGAACCTGGTGATCTTCGACGGCGGCGGCGGGCGTGTCCGCGTGGTCACCTCGGGCCAGTTGTCGGTGTACAATCCGGAGGACACCCAGGCGGTGGTGGCGGGCGAGAACCGGGAAATCCGGCGATCGGGATTCACCGGAGAATACCACTTCACCAGCGCGCTGGCGGCGGTGCAGGAGGGGGACCCGGTGAAGGCCGTCTATCTGCTGGGCCATGGCGAGCATCCGCCCGACAGCCAGGAATCGCTCATGGGGTATTCCCGGTTCATGGAACTGCTGTCCGGCGAGAAGAATCTCCAGGTCGAGATGCTGCGACTCGACGCGCCCGCCAATGAGATCCCAGCCGAGTGCCAGTTGCTGATCCTCGCCGGTCCCACCAGCCCGTTCCTTCCGGCGGAGCTTGCCAAGATCGAAGCCTTCCTCCAACGCGGCGGGCGCCTTCTGGCGCTGCTGCATCCATACTCGGTCGAAAGAGGCACGGGGCTGGAGGGGCTGCTGCTGCGGTGGGGCGTGGCGGCCCCGCCGGGCTATGCCGGCGACGAGCAGTCCAGCTACACCAAGCTGGACGTGATTTCGCGCAGCTTCGGATCGCATCCCCTGGTGCTGCCGCTGCGCCGGGATGAAGGGGCGGTGTACTTCCCGCTGCCGCGCATCGTGGCGCCGGTTCCTGCCGACCGGCTGCCGGCGGACGCGCCGCGGGCCGAGGTGCTGGTGTGGACCAGCGCGGCGGGTTTTACCCGCTCGGGGGTGCAGGGCGGCCAGGCGGCGTTTGATCCCGCGCGGGACATCAAGGGCAAGCCCGTGCCGATGGCCGTGGCCGCGGAAAAGGGCGGCGTGTCCGGCATCGCCGCCAGCCGGGGCGCAACGCGCCTCGTGGTGATCGGGGATTCCACCCTGTTCGCCAATGAGTCCCTGGGCAAACCGCTTCCGACCGCCAACAATCGTGACTTCGCCAATCTGGCCATCAGTTGGCTGCTGGACCGGCCTCAGTCCCTGGCGATCGGGCCGAAGCCCCTCCGGGAATACCGCCTGCACCTGACCGAACCCCAGATGCGCACCCTGGGGTGGGTGTTGCTGGTCGCGATGCCTGGCGGCGTGCTTCTGCTCGGCATGACCGTGTGGTTCCGTCGCCGCAGTTGATCCGGCTCATGAACACCCGCACCACCTGGATCCTGCTGGTCACCGCCCTGGCATTGGGTGCGGGACTCTATCTGACCGCTCCCCGGAACGGACCGGCGACCGTGCCGGGCGCAGAACGTCTGACCTCCATCATCGCCAGCGAGGTGACGGCCATCGAATTGCTGCGATCCAATGCCGTGGTGCGCGTCGAGCGGACGACCAACGGGTGGCGGATGACGCTGCCGATCCAGTACGGGGCGCAGGAGTCGGCCGTGGAGGCCTTCCTCGACGCGCTGTCGGCGTTGCGCCCGAGCGCCTTCATCTCCCCGGCGCAAATGGAGACCTCCGGGGCGACGGGGGCGGATGGGCTCAAGGCCTTCGGACTGCATGAGAATGCCCTGACGGTGAAGCTGGAGACCGACACCGGACGCCCGCCCGTGCGGTTAAAAATCGGCGGTCCGACGCCGTTGAGCGGGCAATTCTATTTCCAGCAGGTAGGCACCGACGGGATTTTCACCGCTGGCGACTCGTTGCTCGCATCCCTGCCCCGCACGCCGGATTCGTGGCGGGATCGGACGCTGTTCGACCTCAACGGGGTCGCCTTCGACCGGGTGGAGGTGCGCGGTAGGCCGGCCTTCGTCCTCGAGCGGGATCCGACCGCGGGCACCAACGCCTGGCGGTTCACGCGTCCGCTGACCGCCCGTGCGGATGCCGAGCGCATCGAAACCTTGCTGGGCACGCTCCAGCGCGTCCGGGTATCCGGTTTCGTCGCCGATTCCCCGCTGGTGGACCTGGGGTCCCTCGGACTGCAGCCGGCGGAGACCGAACTGGTGATTGGGCGGGGCACGAACGACCTGATCCGGCTTCAGTTTGGGAAGTCGCCGACCAATGCGTCCGAATACACCTTCGTCCGGCGCGTGGCCACGACCAACCTCGTGCTGGTTCCCACGGAGGCGGCCATGCTGGTCCGGTTGCCCCTGGCCAATTTCCGGGATCGCCGTCTGGCGCCGTCTCTTGCCGGGGCCGATGGCCTGGCGTTTCGCAGCGGGACCCACGAGGTATCGCTGCAACGCCAGGGGACCAACTGGACCATGGCCGGCGCGCCGCCGGTCTCCGCGGATTCCGCGCGGGTGGCGCAGGTGCTCACTCAGCTTGAGGAGATGCCCATCGTGGATTTTCCGGCCGACGTGCCGGCCGATCTGGCCCGTTACGGGCTGGATCACCCGGGCCGTGAATGGATCGTGCGCCGAGGCACCAACGAACTGGTGCGGCTGACCTTTGGAGCCGATCACGGGCCGGACAAGGCGTTCGTCCGGCGCGCCGATGAGATGCCCGTGTACTCGGTGCCGCTGGCCGAGGTGCTGCGGCTGCCGGAGTCGTCGTCCCAGTTGCGGCAGCTCCAATTCGACGCCACCAATGTGGTGCAGATCACGGTCGAGCAGAAGGGGCGCGCCCGCGTGGTGAAGCGCGGGGCGGAGGGCTCATGGCAGGGGACGGCCTCCGAGCCGGGAATCCTGTTCGACGAGGCGGTCAACGAGATCCTTTACCGGATCGGGCACCTGGACACCCCGCGCTATCCGGTGCGTGACGCGAAGCAGGAAGAGCTGCTGAAGTTTCCGGAGGTGGACCACCATCTCGTGCTGGATCTGGGCCCGGGGTCGCCCGTCTCGCGGCTCGCGGTACATTTCGGCGGGCGGGATGCCCTCGACAATCTCTACGCCATCGTCCGCTGCGACGATGACCGCCGTGGATTCCTCGTCACCTTCCCGCGCGATTTATACCTCGAGGTCCTGCGCGACCTGGGCATTCCGTGAGCGAAATCCGCGAACCCTGCACACCGTCCGCCGCGGGCCCCGGGCGCCGCGTGTTGCGGTTCTGCTGGGGGGGATTTCGATGGGGTGTCCGATGCGGCTACCTCTTGATCGTCCTCGCCGGCTACGCGCTTTTCCATCTCGCCTCGGTCGGCTTTCCGGAGTTTCTCAAGGAACCGCTGCTGGCCCGGGTTCGGGCGCAAGGGCTGGAACTGGATTTTGCGCGCATCCGGTTCATTCCCCTTCGCGGAATGATTGCCGACCAGGTGAATGTCCGGCTGCCGGGTGAGGCGGACCGCCGGCTGCTTCATTTTCGGGAATTTGTGCTGCGCTTCGACTGGCGTCCGCTGCTCACCCTGGCGCCGCCGCGGCTTTCGGCGGTGTCTTTTTCGGGGGGCGAGGCGGCCCGGGCCGTCGAGGGGGCGCCGCGGGAGCCGGCCGCCGTTCTCCGCCTGACGCAGGTTGCCGGGGCGCTGGAGTTTCCTTCCGACGACGAATGGCGGCTGACCTGGCTGGATGCCGCGGTCAACGGAATGCACCTGGAGGTGATGGGCACGTTGAAGCACCCCGCCTTCGTTCGTGCCCGGTCGTCTCCGTCGTCCAGACGGTCCCCGGATTTTCAGAGCCCTCATCTGGCCCGCGTGTTGAATCACCTGGACCGCATGAGCTTTACCGAGCCGCCGAAGGTGGACCTCCAGTTTGCGGTGGACGGCGAGCAGTTGCAGCGTTCGGTGCTCCAGATGCGCTTCGGCACTTCGGGGGTCCGGAGCGAACGAGGGGAATTCGACGATGTGCGCCTCAGCGTGAACCTTCAACCCGACCGGACCCACCCGGGACATTCCCATGGCGTCGTCCGACTGGACTCCGCGGCGGCCCGGACCCGGTGGGGCGCGCTGGATTCGCTGGAATTCGACGGGGACATCGTCTTCCTGCCGACCAATTCCTGGCCTCGTTCGGCGCGATGGAGCCTGGGCGCGGATTCGTTGTCCCAGGAGCTGGGGCACCTCGCGCAATTCCGGCTTTCGGGGATGACCGAGGCTACCGGGCCGCATCACGATTCGGCGGTTCTGCCGGCCGGACTGGATCCCGCCCGCCAGATCGCCCGCCGGGCGCGGCCGTCGGGCGCGGGGTTTGCCACCGAGCTGAACCTGGCCGCGGTCGAGTACCGGAGCCGGTGGGGCACGGTCTCGAACGTGGTCTTGTCCGCCCATCTCTGGAATGCTGCCGGCGAGTGGAAGCCCCGCGCTGCGGACGGGCTTCTGGTGGCCGATGAAACGGTTACGGACCAGGGGCGGGCCCGGCGCGTGGAGTTGCGTGGGAGCTTGTTGCCGGTGGCGATATCCAACCGGCCGGCGCTTTCCGGCATCTGGGCTCCCTGGGCTCCGTGGCGGGTGAATGCCCGGCTGAACACCCAGGAGATCCGCCTGGCCCCGGGCCGGTCCGCCGAGCGCCTGCAACTGCGCGTGGATTGGAATGAGGGGGTTTTGCGGGTGGAGGATCTGGAGGCGGGACTGGACGCCGGTTCGCTGACGGGCACCGGATCGCTCGACGCGCTCCGCGGGGAGGCGGAGGCTGAACTGCATGGCGCCGTCGAGCCGCTGCGGTTGGAACCGATGCTGCCGCCCTCCGCCTGGGGCGCCGTGACCCATCTTGGGATGCAGGAGGGTTGCCGCCTGAGTTTCGACGTGCATGCCGGTTTCTCCGTTCCCACACCGCTGACGAACCTGGCATCGCTGTCCGACCGGATGGTGTCCACGCTTCAGGCCCGGGGTGCCGTTTGGTCCACCAACCTGGGCCTGGGAGACCTGGCATTCTCGGAAGTGCGCATTCCGGTGGTGTGGACTCCCGGCCGGGTGCGGGTCGAGGACATGCGCTGGCTGCGTCCGCCGCAGGAGCTTCGCGTGACCGCGGAGGCGCAGCCGGAGGAGGGACGCTGGCACGCGCGACTCGGCGGCCGTTTTGATCCGCTGGAGCTGGGACCGTTGATCCGTTCCCCGGGACTGACCCGGCAATTGGATCTCATTCAGCTCTCCGAACCGCCGGCCGTTTCGGGCGAAATCTGGGGCGATTGGAAGGATCCGGCCCAGCTGGGCGCTTCGCTGCAAGTGGCGCTGACCAATGCCACCTATCGCGGCGAGCCGATCACGGAGCTGCGCACGGCTCTCACGTACACCAACCAACAGCTCGTGTTCACCGGCACCGAACTCCGGCAGGGCACCAACGAGGCGCGGGCGCCGGTGTTGCATTACGATATTCCGGAGCGACTGCTCCATATCACCAACGGATTCTCCACACTGGACGTGGCGTCGCTCGCCCGGGCCATCGGCCCGAAGACGGCCAAGACCCTGTCGCCCTACGAGTTCATCGAAGCGCCCACCGTGCGGGTCAACGGTGCCATTCCGGTCACCGACGACGCGGAGGGCGACGTCGAGTTCCAGGCGCGGCTGCCGCGTTTCCATTGGTGGTATTTCCAGTTCGACGACCTCCTGGCGACGGTGCGTTGGGCGGGCGATCAGATCACGCTGACCAATGTGGCCGGCGGATTCTACGGTGGCCTGATGGGCGCCGAGGTCGGGGTCAATGTCGCCGACCGGAAGGACGCGGTGTTTCGGTTCAATGTTTCCTACGCCGAGGTGGACTTGAGCCGGCTCATGGCGGATCTGACCACCCGCACCAACCGGCTCGAAGGCGTGCTCAGCGGCGAGGTCAGTGTCCAGGAGGGGCACGCAGACCAGACCCGTCCGTGGACCGGCTACGGCAACGCGCAACTGCGCAACGGCTATCTGTGGGATCTGCCCCTGTTCGGGTTGTTGTCCCCCGCTTTCGAGAGCGTGTCTCCGGGGTTGGGATCCGCGAAGTTCCGCGATGGCAACGCCCTGTTCACCCTCACCAACCGGGCGGTGGATTTCCGGCACGTGGAACTGCTCTCGCCGGCCATGCGATTGCAGATGCGCGGCGAGGTGGATTTCACCGGAAACGTCCGGATGGTCCTCGAGGCCGAACCGCTGAGGGACCTTCCGTTGTTCGGTCCGCTCGTCAACCTCGTGCTGAGCCCGGTCACCAAGCTGATGGAGTACGATATCACGGGCACGTTGGAGAAGCCTGAGGCCCAGTTGCGCCATGTGCCCTCCTTTCTGCTCATCCCCCTTCAGCCTTTTCAAACCCTCAAGAGCGTCTTCGGGCCTTCGGACCCTGCGGGCAGGAAACCCGCGACCAGCCCTCCGTAACGCGGAACCCTGAGCCTTACGCCAAGGCCGCTGAGCGCGTCAGATTTGGGCGGTTGAGGAAAATTTTGACCGGTGTGGTTTCGTGTGACCACATCACTTGCGTGAAGGCAAAACCAGGAAAGGAAGTGAGGGTGGTTTACCCGGACTCCAGTCCGGAAGCCTTGATGCTCAAGGAAGCCGTGGCCCTGCCGGGGCTGGGGCTGACCGTGCCGGTGCGCGCTGCCAAGGCCAAGCTCTCGGCGCTGCTGGAGTTGGTCGCGTCCGGGACGGCGGTGACCATCACCTCGGATGGGAAGCCCAAGGCCGTGCTGCGGCCGATCGAGGCCGCGCCACCGCAGGCCGGATTCGAGCCGGCCTGGGATCTTCTCGAAATGGCCCCCATGCAGCGTGAGGGTCCGTTCGCAGAAGAGCTCATCCGCGCGGATCGGGATGCCCGGGGATGGTAGCCGCGATGTATCTGGATTCCAGCATCTTCGTCAAGCTGCTGTCGCCCGAACCCGACAGCGCGAGATTTTCGCAATACTGCGCCGGACGGTTGCTCCACACGTCGGAGTTGGCCTGGACGGAGGTGTCCGCGGCCTTGCTCGCGAAGGAGCGCGCGGGAAAGATTCCGCGCGAACTCCGCGAGCGGGCCGTCGAACGCTTCCAGATGCTTATCAGCCGGGGCACCCTCGTGACGGTGCCGCTCAACCGCGTGACGCTCAACAAGGCCAACGGCGTGTTGACGCAATGCCATCCGGACATTCCGGTGCGAACCTTGGAGGCCATCCACGTGGCCAGCGCGGACCTCTGTCAACAGTTTCCCGTGGTGACCACGGACCACCGGATGCGCGACGCTGCCCGCCGACTTGGCCTGCCGGTGTTTCCATCGGAGTCCCAGGAGTTTCACTCCTAGGAAAATTGCGCTTGAGCGCCGGACCCGGGTTCGCGTTCATTCCCGGCCCGTCTCCAACGACGGGGCCGATGGAACGGGGTGGGATACCCAAGTGGCCAACGGGGGCAGACTGTAAATCTGCTGGCTTACGCCTTCACTGGTTCGAATCCAGTTCCCACCACCACCGTTCCCTGCAACGGACGCGCTCATGAGCCGGGAACCTTCGGCAGAACCTCCTTCGGAACCCCCGCCGCCACAGGATGTCCCGCCCTCCGATTCCCCCGGCGAGCCATGGCGGTGGTGTCCGCGGTGCGGACACGAGCTGCACAACGAGAAATGCAAGCTGCGTTGTCCCCGCTGCCACTACTTCATGAGTTGCTCCGACTTCGACTGATCCCGTTCCACGAACCGGTAGCTGGCATGGCAGTCATAGGTGAGGCCATGCTTCTGTTTGAGTTCCTGAAGGTAGGCCAGTGTTCCCTGGGTGTGCGGACTCGGCACACCGCCACCGTCGAGGCGTTCGAAGGTGTGAAGCAGTGTTTCCTCCAGAGTCTCTCCCACCGTCATGCCCTTGAAACGCGCCAAGTCCTCGAGCACAGCGGCCAGGCGCCGTTCGAGGCGCACTTCGACCGGGGTCCGCTCAATCTCCATCTTCGGGAGACGTTGCGGGATTGAGTGGCCCAAGCGGAGCACATGCTGATTGGGATCCCGGACCTGCATCTCCCGCATACCCCATGGCCGATCCCCGGGAGGCTCGATGATGTCCGCGCCCAGCGCCTGGATGCGCCGGTAGTAGTCGTCCACATCGTCCATGAAGATGGACAGCCAGGTGCCGGGATGGCCCTGGCCTTCGCGGCAGAAGAAGATCTCCACCTTGCCCAAGGCCACCGCGCCAAAGCCGGGAGGAGTACCCCAGTCCCATAACTTTCGAAACAGCAGCTTGCGGGTGTAATACTCCATCGCTTCTCCGAAATCCCGGACATACAGGATGGGGGTGAGGCCTTCGGCGGCGACGGGCTTCTCGGCGGGGTTCATGGCGTGTCGAGCCAGCTATGGACTCTGGCCGAAATTCTGTCCACGCCATCCCCCGCGGATTGTTGAGCCATCGGGTCTCCGAGGGGTTCCATGGTTCTCATGCCCCTCGCCTTGCCTCTCCGGGGCGGACTCTACCACTCTCCGAGCGTGCCGGCTGCCTCCGGATTCCAAAACGTCACCACGGTCGTCGAGGCCATCGGTGCCTTTCCGGATCGAGCCCGGGGGACGCCATGACCCTGCCCCACGCCATCGCCACCTTGCTGTACGCGTTCAACGAGCGGGACGAAGTGCTCTTGCTGCAGCGGAGGCGTCCGCCAAACGAGGGCCTCTGGTCTCCTCCGGGCGGCAAGCTCAAGACGGAACTCGGTGAGTCCCCCTACGCCTGCGCCTGCCGCGAGGCCCATGAGGAGATGGGACTCGACCTCCGTCCGCAGGACCTGCACCTCACGGGCCTCGTCAGTGAGCACGGTTATCTCGCGCAATCCCATTGGCTGATGTTCCTGTTCGAGGTGCGCCCGCGCCTCCAACGCGTCCCGCCGCCGCATCCGGAGGGAACGTTTGCCTTCGTGTCCCGGGAGGCGCTCGGGCAATGGTCCATTCCGGACACGGACCGGGAGCGGATCTGGCCATTGTTTTGGGAGCATCGCGGAGGATTTTTCTCGGTCCATTGCCACTGCCACGCCGGCGGCCTGCGGGTGTGGGTGGATGAAGATTCCCGTCCGCCCGCACAGTGACGCCATGGAACCCGATCTCGATGCCGATCATGTCTTCATGGGCGAGGCCTTGCGGCAGGCGGCGCGTGCCTATGAGGCCGGCGAGGTGCCGGTGGGCGCGGTGATCGTGCGCGGAGGACGCATCCTCGCGCGGGCGTCCAACCAGGTGGAGTTGCTCAAGGACGCCACCGCGCATGCCGAAATGCTGGTCCTGACCATGGCGGAACAGGCGGTCGGCGACTGGCGGTTGTCCGACTGCACGCTGTACGTCACCAAGGAGCCCTGCCCGATGTGCGCCGGGGCCATCGTGCATTGCCGTCTGGCGCGCGTGGTTTTCGGAGCCCTGGACGCCCGGGGCGGCGCCGCGGGCAGCGCGTTGAACCTGCTCCAGTTTCCCACGCTCAATCACCGCTGCGCCATCACCCCGGGCGTCCGTGGCGACGAGGCCGCAGCGCTGCTCCGATCCTTCTTCGCCGAACGCCGCGCGGAGAGCGATCAGGAGCCGGCGCGCCAGGACCGCAGTTCCTCCACATAGGACGGTGGAAAGCCGGCATTCGAAGCCGCGGCGACGATCGAGTCCAGATACCACGGCTGCGGGACTCCCGGCGCGGAGTCGGACGCCAGATACACCATGGCGTCCAACGCCCGGCCGGACTCCGTGTCCACCGTCAACCGGTGCTTGGTGTAGAGGCCGGACGCCAGGTCCTCATAGACGTCCAGCGCCGCCTCATCCGAAAGCTCCAGCATCCAGAGGCGGCCATAGGCCCGCGCCCCGAGCTCCGGGACGACCGTGGCCCAGCCCGCGGCATTGATCCGGAAGCGCCATCCTTCCAGCCGGGCGGTCTCACCGGGACGCGACCGCGGGCAGCGTCGGACCATCTGGGAGAGCACCATGTTCGAGCCGTACGCGAAGTAAGGGGTATCCGCCGAACCCACCGGCCCATGCTGCCGGAAACTTCCCCCGATTTCACCCCTTATCCCTCCTCCTTCCCCCTGCCGCCATTCCTCTTGGACCCCGGGGGCGCCTTCCGTACGGTCCCGTGCCCGAACCTATGGCGTTGCTCAACGAACACTATCTCAAGCTCAAGGCCGGCTATCTGTTCCCCGAGATCGCCCGGCGGGTGAAGGCATTTGGCGAGGGACATCCCGACGCGTCCGCGCGGCTGATTCGATGCGGCATCGGGGACGTCACCGAGCCGCTGCCGCCGGCGGTTATTTCGGCCCTGCATCAGGCCGTGGACGACATGGCGCGCCGCGAGACGTTCCGGGGGTACGGCCCCGAGCAGGGATACGACTGGCTGCGGGAGGTGATTGCGCGATCCGACTACCGCGACCGCGGACTCGAAGTGGCGGACGACGAGATCTTCATCAGCGACGGATCGAAGTGCGATTGCGGCGCCATCCTCGACATCCTGGGACATGGCAACCGCATTGCGATCAGCGATCCGGTGTATCCGGTGTATGTGGACACCAACGTCATGGCTGGGCGCACCGGGGAAGCCGACGCTTCCGGGGCCTTCGCGGGAATCCACTACCTGCCCTGCACCGAGGCCAACGGATTCATCCCGGAGCCGCCCAAGATCCCCGTAGATGTCATCTACCTGTGCTCGCCCAACAACCCCACCGGCGCCGCGGCCACGCGGCCGCAACTGGAGTCCTGGGTCGCCTATGCGCGGGCGCACGGCGCGTTGCTGCTCTTCGATGCCGCGTATGAGGCCTACATCACCGAACCCGGTGTGCCGCATTCCATTTACGAGATCCCCGGCGCCCGGGAATGCGCCATCGAGTTCCGGAGCTTCTCCAAGGACGGCGGGTTCACCGGCACCCGCTGCGCGTTCACCGTGGTTCCCAAGTCGCTGATGGCCCGGACGGAATCCGGCGAATCCCGTCCGCTCCATCCGCTCTGGCTTCGCCGGACGACCACCAAATTCAACGGCGTCTCCTACATCGTGCAGCGCGGCGCGGCGGCGCTGTACACCCCCGATGGGCGGCGTCAGGTGCGCGCCCTGGTCGAGCACTATCTGGGCAATGCCCGGATCCTGGTGTCGGCGGCGCGGCAGGCGGGTCTGAAGGTTTTCGGCGGTGTGAATGCGCCCTACATCTGGGTGGCGGCACCGTCCGGCTACACCAGTTGGCAGGCCTTCGATAAGATCCTTGATGAAGCCTACGTGGTAATCACCCCGGGCAGCGGTTTCGGCAGCCTGGGCGAAGGCTACTTCCGCGTCAGCGCCTTCAACAGCCGGGCCAATGCTGAGGAAGTTGCCCGACGCCTTCCGAGGCTCCGCTGGTAGTTCGCCGCGGAGGCGCAGAGACACAGAGAGGAAGTGGCAGGGGAAGAGCCGAGGGACCGATGACCCATGCCGAGGGACCCCTGACATCCGTGCCAGCATTCCCACGTGACGCCTGGATTCCATCCCGGTCCCAACCGAGATGAAATCCAGCCGCCCTTCCAGACTTCAGGCGCTCTCGGCCGGCGGCGTGGCGTCCGTGTTCCTGTTAGGCGCCGGACTTTGGTTCGCGCTCCAGACCGCGGTTCCCCGCAATCCGCATCTGGCATCCGTGATGTCCGATAGCCTGCGCATCGGATGCAACGACGACACGGTGCGGCGCGGCGAGTTGGCGGCCGCTGGACCCGAGGCCGCGCCCTTTCTCATTTCGAAAGTTCAGGCGAAACCCGATTGGGTCGAGCGCGGATTGAGCCGGCTGGCCAGTGCCGGGTTGATTTCGCTGCTGAATGACTGGATTTCCGAACGCCTGGCCGTCCAGTTGTACCGCCGCATGGATCGCAGCGAGCACGAGCGGTCCCATGCCCTGGCGGCCTTGACCCTGCTGGGACCGGGAGCCTCGAATGTCCGCGCCGATTTGGCGCTCCTCGCGACCTCGGCGCCGCCGGAAGTCCGTTGGAAGGCTTTGGCTGCCCTGACCGCCATCAACCCCGACGACCCGGCCGTTATCAGCAATTACCTGGCGCACCTGAGTCTGGAGGCATTTCGACCGCCCAATACCCCGCCACCGGGATGGAGCCTCCCCGGCATTCAGGCAGAATTGGCGCGTCAGTTCCCACGCATCTGGCCCACCAATCCCGCTCCGATTGAAGCGCTCCTTCCCTTGCTCGACTCGAACGACGACTCCGTACGACTCGCCGCCGCCAGGGCCCTGGTGTTCTATGGAACCGCAGCCAGCAATGCGGTGCCGCGTCTGCTGCGGCTACTGGAGGCTCGGGACCGGCGGATTCATCCCGCCACGGCCCATGCCCTGGGCGTCGTCTCCCCGAGCGAACACGGTCGTCTGGCCGTGGAGGTCATGCTGGCACAGCAGCGCACCAACAATTCCTGGACCGGTGATGCTGCGTACCAGTTGTATGGGGCTTTGGGTCCCGCGGCTCGCGCGGCCGTGCCTTCCCTGAGGGCGGCGCTCCATGAGCCACCGACGCGGGGGTTTCCCGCTCCCGTGGCCTTCGCGCTCTGGCGTATTCAGGGCGAGTCCTCGCCCGAGATCCTCGCGGGGCTCATCAAGGGACTCGACACACCCATCCAACGATTTCAGCGCATGAGTCTTCTCGCCCTCCGAGAGATCG
>Ga0268299_1001068_pt1 | contig 58759 bp, 40 predicted proteins | sample NOBtaG_FD_193484 | JGI IMG/M metagenome (GOLD analysis project Ga0268299, IMG submission 193484) | Activated sludge microbial communities from bioreactor in Nijmegen, Gelderland, Netherland - NOB reactor | ecosystem: Engineered > Bioreactor > Aerobic > Activated sludge | place: Netherlands...
AAGCCGGCGAACTGGCGGGCCAAATCCTCGGCATGATGCTCAAAACCCCGCAGACCCCCCCCGAGGGCAAACTCGTGCGCAAGGTGCTGTTGGCCCAGGACGTGTACTACCCGGGCGCCAGCGAGACGAAAGAATTTTATGTCAGCATCCTGACCGACCGCGGGCGCGGCGGCAACGTGATCATCTACTCGCCCGACGGCGGCATGGACATCGAAAAAGTGGCGGAGGAAACCCCCGATCGGGTGTTCACCGAGTTTGTGGACCCCCTGCTCGGCCTGCGCCCCTTCCAGGCAGCCAAGGTGGCGTTCAACCTCGGATTGAGCGGTCCGGCCCACAAGGAAATGGTGGCGTTTATCCAAAAACTATACGCGGCGTATGTAGGCAGCGACGCCACGCTTTTTGAAATAAACCCCTGCCTGAAAACGTCCGACGACAAGATCATCGCCGTGGACTCCAAGGTGTCGCTCGACGACAATGGCCTCTTCCGACACACCGACCTGGAAGCCCAGCGCGACACCGACGAGGAAGACCCCACCGATGTGGAAGCCCGCGAGCACGACCTGAACTACGTCAAACTCGACGGCAACGTGGGCTGCATGGTCAACGGCGCCGGACTGGCCATGTCCACCATGGACCTGATCAAACTCTCCGGCGGAGAACCCGCCAACTTCCTCGACGTGGGCGGCACCGCCGATGCCCAGCGCGTGGAAAATGCCATGCGCATCATCCTTAAGGACCCAAACGTGAAGGCGATCCTCATCAATATTTTCGGAGGTATTGTCCGCTGCGACCGCGTGGCGCAGGGCGTGGTGGATGCCTACAAATCCATCGGCAACATCCCCGTCCCCGTCATTGTACGCCTGCAAGGCACCAACGCCGACATTGCCAAAAAAATCATTGACGAGTCGGGCCTCAAGGTGATGGGCGCCGTCGAGTTTCAGGAAGCGGCCGATCTGGTAGCAGGGGTACTAAATGAGTGATGAGCGATGAGCTATTGTAAACCCAAAAAAACTCATCGCTCATCACTCATCGCTCATCACTCATCACTCATCGCTCATCACTCATCGCTTCACCCGTTGACGCTCGCGGTCATGTATTCTTCGATCGGCGGGCATACGCACACCAAATTCCGGTCTCCATAAGCCTGGTCAATGCGCCCCACGGTGGGCCAGAATTTCCAGCCCTGCCGCAGGTACGGCAGCGGGAAGGCTGCCTTTTCGCGGCTGTACGGGCGATCCCAGTCGTCGCCGCAGGCGATGTCTATGGTGTGCGGTGCGTTGTGCAACACGTTGTCTTCGTGGTCGTATTCTCCGGCAGCGATCTCGTCAATTTCCTGACGGATGGCCAACAGGGCATCGCAGAAGCGGTCGAGTTCGGCTTTGCTTTCGCTTTCCGTCGGCTCGATCATAATGGTTCCAGCCACCGGGAACGACAAGGTGGGCGCGTGGAACCCATAGTCCATCAGGCGTTTGGCCACATCTTCGGCGCCGACAAACGCCTTGAACGGGCGCATGTCCACAATCATCTCGTGTGCCGAGCGGCCGTTTTCGCCGGAATACAAAATCTGAAAGGCGCCTTCCAGCCGCGCTTTCATGTAGTTGGCGTTCAGGATAGCGTATTTGGTGGCATCGGTCACGCCCTCCGCGCCCAGCATTTTGATGTAGGCGTAGGAAATAAGCAGGATGCTGGCGCTTCCCCAGGGCGCGGCGCTCACGGCGTTGGTGCCCTGTGCGCCGCCGGTGTCGGCAAACACGTGATTGGGCAGGTACGGCGCGAGGCTGGCGTTGCAGCAGATCGGCCCCATGCCCGGGCCGCCGCCGCCGTGCGGGATGGCAAATGTTTTGTGCAGGTTGAGGTGGCACACGTCGGCGCCGATGATGGCCGGGCTGGTCAAACCCACCTGGGCGTTCATGTTGGCGCCGTCCATGTACACCTTGCCGCCGTACTGGTGGATGATGTCGCAGATTTCCTTGATGGCCGTTTCAAACACCCCGTGCGTGGAGGGGTAAGTCACCATCAGGCAGGAAAGTTTTTGAGCGTGCTGCTCCGCCTTGGCGCGCAGGTCGGCCAAGTCAATGTTGCCGCGCTCGTCGCAGGCTACCACCACGACTTCCATGTCGGCCATAACGGCACTGGCGGGGTTGGTGCCATGGGCGGAAGAGGGAATGAGCGCCACGTTGCGGTGGCCGTCGTTGCGGGCCAAGTGGTACGCCCGGATGATCATCAGCCCCGCATATTCGCCCTGAGCACCGGAGTTGGGCTGGAGCGAGCAAGCCTCGAAACCGGTAATTTCGCAGAGGTACTGCTCCAGTTCGCGAATGATTTTTTGATACCCGCCCGTTTGCGAAGCCGGTGCGAAGGGGTGGATGTTGGCCCACAGTTCCCAACTGACCGGGAGCATTTCGGTGGCCGCGTTCAGTTTCATCGTGCAGGAACCGAGCGAGATCATGGAGTGCATGAGCGACAGGTCGCGGTTTTCGAGCCGCTTGATGTAGCGCATCATGTCGCTCTCGGTGTGGTAGGTATTGAAAACGGGGTGCGTCAGGTATGGCGTGTCGCGTTGCAGGGAGGCCGGTATTGCCGAAGCGCCGACAGGATTCACCGATTTGGCACCGAACAGCGCGGCGATTTCCGCGAGGTCGCGCTCGGTCACCGTTTCGTCCACGCTGATTTGCACGCCGGTTTTGTCGTAGAAAAAGTTGATGCCGGCGTTTTCCGCTTTTTGCCGCAGGCCTGCCAGTTCATCGGCAGGCATTTCCACACGAATGGTGTCGAAGAAGTTCTTGCCGGCAATTTTCCTTCCGGCGCTTTCCAGGGCAGCAGCCAAGGCCTTGGCCATTTCGTGGGCACGCGACGCGATGCCGCGAATGCCCGCCGGGCCGTGGTACACAGCGTACATGGCGGCCATATTGGCCAAAAGTGCCTGTGCGGTACAAATATTTGACGTCGCCTTTTCGCGGCGGATGTGTTGCTCGCGGGTTTGCAGGGCCATGCGCAGGGCGCGGTTTCCGTGCCGATCCACCGACACCCCGATGATGCGGCCCGGGATTTGGCGTTTGAAATCCTCCGTGGTGGCGAAATACGCCGCGTGCGGACCGCCAAAGCCCATCGGCACGCCGAAACGCTGGGTGTTGCCCACAGCGCAATCGGCGCCCCATTCGCCCGGCGATTTGAGCAGGGCAAGGGCAAGGATGTCGGCTGCCACACAAACGAAAACGTTTTGCGCTTTGGCTTTCTCTACGAATGCACGGTAGTCTTCCACAGCGCCGTTCATGTTCGGATACTGAAGCAGTACGCCGAAGGTTTTTTCGGAAAAATTGTAGCTGCGCCAGTCGCCCACCACGAGTTTTATGTTTTGTGGCAGTGCGCGGGTACGCAGCACGTCAATCGTTTGCGGGAAAACAGTGTCGGCCACAAAAAACTCGTTGGCCTCCTCGCCGGCGTTGGCGCGTTTGTTTTTCTCCGCATAAAACATGTGCATGGCTTCGGCGGCAGCGGTGCCCTCATCCAGCAGGCTGGCATTGGCGATGGGCAGCCCCGTCAGGTCGCTGACCATCGTCTGGAAATTGAGCAGGCTCTCCAAACGACCCTGAGCGATCTCGGCCTGGTATGGTGTGTACTGGGTGTACCAGCCGGGGTTTTGGAATACGTTGCGCAACACCACCGACGGCGTGATGGTGCCGTAGTAGCCCATGCCGATGTAGCTGCGCACCAAACGGTTCAGTTGGGCAGTTGCTTTGAGTTCGGACAGGTATTCAAACTCCGACTGTGCAGGGGGAAGGTTCAGGGGCTTTGGCAAACGGATGGAGTCCGGAACGGTTTGGCGAATCAGTTCGTCGAGGGAGTTCACATTCAGGAATTGGAGCATTGCCTGAAGGTCATGGTGGTTGGGCCCGATGTGCCGGTTTTGGAACCGATCGGGATGCGGAAAATGGCTCATCGCAAAAAGAGGATATTGGTCACGGAATGTGGTGGAAAATGCTTGGCCAAAAGGGGAGCAAAAAACAGCGCGAAGGTATGTATTGTTCGGAGAGGTATGCACAGTGAAACAAGAGGAAATTATTCCACCGGACTAACCCTTAATCCATCGTTGTACCCATCGCATGGTTTTGCATTGGCCGACAAAACTGTACATCCCGGGCGGCAAGTTGTTTGCAGGAATTACCCAAGTATTTTTCCCTTGCTCTACCTCACGGTTTTCGCGGTAAACGATGCGCCCGAGCGCGTCGGATACCCAGCAAAAAACAGCCTGCCTTCCCTCTGAATCCAGCGACACATGGAGTTGTGTGGAGACCGGATTGGGCCAAATGCGCAATGCTTCCGCTGATTGTCCGGCAGAACCGACCCAAAGCGTCTCTTTCAATTGGAAGGCAGCTAGGAGGGGTTTGCTCTCCCCGGCTTTCATGTCAAAATCAGGGGTGCGCCCGTCCGAATTCAGGCCAAAGCCCGGTTCTGTGGGCAGTGGGAACAAATGGTTGGTAAGCCACAGGAAATAATTGCCCGGCTCCACCATGGGGAAAAGATAGCCGCCGGCCGCATTCGTAGACGTCGCCGACACAAACGTGGAATCGCTGCGGTACAACAACACTCCTGCCTTGTCAAGCCCGGATTCACTGTTGTCCCAGAGCGCGTTGCGATTTTCATCCAACCAAACCGAGCCGTACAGCGCAGCCTTGTCCACGATCCAGGCAGCGTTCAGGAGTTTGTGTTCGTGCACCGCAAGGGGAAATTTCATCGTAAATCCGTCTTCGTCCACATTTTCGGAGGGAGCCAGCGCTCCGGCTGTGGCGCCCGGCAGAAAGCGCAGGTAGTATTCCCCGGACAGCAACTGTTCGAAGCGGTAGCGGCCGTTGCCTAAGGTATTTTGCACGGCCAGCAGCGTATCGTCGTCGGCCCGATACAAAGACACCTCGACGCTCGGCAGGGTCGTTTCGCCATCCTCCCAGAAGCCATTCAGGTTTTCGTCAATACCGGCGGTTCCGTTCACCTCAGCCGTGCGCAAGGGATCCGGCGGATACAGTTGGCGCCGGGGTACAACTTGTTTTACCTGCCCGGCACTGCTCCAGCGCATTTCGACCAGGGCTCCGCCGCCGATTTCCAGATACTCCAGCCGAATGGGGTAACGGTTGCCGTTTTGCAAAAATATGCTGCCGGAGTGCTCAGTAGCCACCTGCGCCACCCATTGGTCAATCAGCAGGGAATCCCCGATCCAAAGCCGTACACCATCGTCGCTCCGCACATGAAACTGATAGGTTTCGCTGAAAACCGGCTCGACAAAACCCGTCCAGCGCACGGTAAAAAAATCGGCGGGCAGGGCACTCGAATCCGGACTTCCCTCGCCCCAATCGAAATGGATCGTCGTGTCCGTCCGAATCAAAGCGGGCGGCACATCGGGCATTTCACCCAAGGGATCAAAAAAATAAGCACCCTGCAAGCCGGTGCCGCTGCCGAGCACGTAGCGGTCGTAGGTCAGCGCAAATGCGTCCGCCGCCTCGGAAGCCGAGAACGTGCGCAGGGGATCGGTCGAGCCGTTTTCCCAGGCACGGAAGTAAAACAAGGTGTCCTTTTCCTGAAAAAACAAGGTAGCCAAAACACTGTGCTGCATACCAACCACACTCGGCACCACGGCAGGCAGGACGCGAATCTGGCCGTTTATGTTGACGGGTATCCCGGGCGGGCCGTCAATGGAAAAGGTAGTCAGCACAGGACTCACGTCCAGCGAAACGCTGCGGCTCAGGCCCGCAGAATCCGTTGCGCTCAGGTGTATTCGGAAAAACACATCGGTTGCTGTTTCCCCAACCTTCGATACCACAAACTGCCCTTCGGAAATTCCCGATACCGATGTCAGAACCGGGTGGGTATGATCGGCGTGATGAAAATCCACACGCCAGTTCAGCCGCTCCGCAGGCAAGGGGCCATCGTCGGGGTCGGTGGCGCTGCCTTTGAAAAATATCGTGTCTCCGGCGCGGTAGGCCGCATTTGCCTGCGGCAACAGGATTACGGGCAATGGTCTTTGTCCTGGCAGCACGTGCAGGACTGCCGCCTCGCTGGTGTCTGCACCGAACGCATTGGCCACGATACACAGCACCCGGGCGCCACTGTCGGCCTGAGCCACGTTAGGCGAAACCAAAGCGGCCGAATCCGGCGCCGGCAATCCATTGACCAACCACCGGTAGGTAAGCGGCGGCGTACCGAAGGCTTTGGCGCTGAAAAAAGCACTTTCGCCCACTACCACGAACGCATCTTGCGGATGGCTAGTGACAAGCGGAGCACCGTCGCCGACCCAAAAAACTTTCCAAAGCGTACCCTCGGCGCTGCCGGTATTGTCATTGGGCGAGCCTCCGCCCAGTCCGGCCCGGGCAAAGTAATACAGCTCGCCGTTTGGGCCGACCAGCAGGCTGACGGGGCGGTCAATACCGGTGGCAAACGTGTCGGTCAGCATACCGGTATTCGGATCAACCGTGCAAATCCAGCCGGCGCAATAGTCTGCGAAAAAAAACTTGCCCTGGTAGATTTGCGGGATTCCGGGTTGGTTGCCCAGACCGAATGCCGCCCCAACTACGGCACAGCCGAGTCCAGGCCCGTGCGGGTAAGCAAAAAACGGATCTTGATAGTCGGACGGCGGTGTCTGACCGTTCAGCGGGCCTTCTATCAGGTTCCAGCCGTAGTTTTTTCCGGGCAGCAGTTCGTTTACTTCCTCCCAGGATCCAAAGCCGACATCGCAAAAAAAGATTTTCCCGCTTGCCGGGTCGCAGGCCATCGAAAACGGGTTGCGCACCCCCAAGGCGAAAATGGCGCGTTTGTTTCCCGAAACCTGATGAAAATACGGGTTGGTGCCCGGAATGGACCCGTCGGGATTCAGGCGAAGGATTTTTCCCAGCAGGGAGTTCAGGTTTTGCGCATTGGCGGGAACAGCCCCGTCTCCCGATCCGATGTACAGGCAGCCGTCGGGCCCGAACACCAGCGCACCGCCGTTGTGAATGGCGCCGTTCATCGGATCCAGTTCGAGCAGCACCTGCTCGCTGCCGGGAACGGCAAAATCGCCGTTGGCCAAAACCCGGCTGACCCGGTTGTGTGTGCCTCCCGGCACGGTGTAGTACAGGTACACCCAGGGTTCGTGTTCAAAATTAGGGTGGACGGCGATGCCCGCCAGGCCGCGTTCGTTGAAATCGTCCACAACCAGGGTCAGAAATGGTTCGTCATGCAATTCGTCATCGTGGAGCAGCAGCACGCGTCCATCTTTTTGGGCCAAAAAAATGCTGCCGTGCGGCGCCAATGCCATGGCCGTGGGGTTCAGGCCTTCGGCGAGGGCTATTTCGGCGAAGCCGGGCGGCAAGCCGGCGGCAAGTATGTTGCCGGTGGCCGGTGTGAGGAATGCGGCAATGCTAAACAAGACAGGACGGGACACGGATGCCACGGATGGGACACGGATTGACACGGATTTTTTTTTGAAAATCCGTGTCTCATCCGTGGCATCCGTGTCCCATCCAAAAACAAAGGAGAAAACGGTTATGAGAAATCTGTTTTTCAAATCAAGCCTGTTTTTGGGTCAAAACTATAGATCAGGTCAAAAATGGAATCCGTACCCGAAAAACACCGCTTTCATGCCGAACACGCTCAAGCCGGAAAGCAACACACCAGCCATGATGAGCACGAAGGGTACATACACGGCCACTTTGACGAAGCGGTGGTTCCAGGGCAGGTGGTGCATGAGGGGAAGCAACAAAAAAGCGAGGCAGAGGCCAAAAAACGAAATCTGGAACATGAGCAGGGCTAGGCACATGAACAACAGTCCTGCGCCGATTTCGAAACCCTGCACCATCTTGGTATCGGGATGGCTTTTGGCCAAAAACTGGCGCCAGGAGTGGCGAAAGCCACTCAGACCGGACCATATTTTACCTGTGTTTTCCGCGCGGTACTCCTTTTGGTTCGTGTCGCCGGTAACTAAGAAAAAGGCCTTACCGGAGATCATGTAGGCCAACACGCCGATGGACGACAACGGCGACAGCGCTGCGTAAAGGGCCGTGCTGTGGCTCAGAAAACGGAAAAGTTTCAGAGGACGATGGGCCAATGCCAATACAAAACTAAGCACCGGCGCAAAGAATGTGAGCAGCGTGATGACAAAAAAGTCCCAGTCGTAGATCACCTCAAACCCCGGGTTGAGCACAAGAATAGGGATCAGAAACTCCTGGCTGCCAATGACAAACGTCAGGTCCTGGGTATAGCTGAAAAACAAGGGGAGCGCCAGATTGGCGTTCAGCATGAACAGGAAGTACAGCAGGGTGAGCGGCAGGTTGAGCGTGGGGAACAGCACGTCCAGTTTTTCGGTCCACGAGATGTTTTTGGCGCGGAGCAACCAGCCCATTTTGCGGCGGAGGAACTCGCTGGTACCACGCGTCCATTTCATGTGGCGGATGCGGAAGGCACGCACGGTATCGGGGAAGTCTTCGTAGCACACGACCTCTTCGACGAAGCGCCCGCGGTAGCCCTTTTCACGAACGTGAATGGCAAAGCCGAGGTCTTCGCTCACGATATCCGGGAAGCCGTTGATTTCTTCCCAGCATTTGCGGCGCAACAAGGCTCCGTGCCCCAGAAACATGACAAACCCGTAGTCGTTGCGCAAGGGCTGGTACCATTTCCAGTGAATATCAATGCCGACACCCAGCGATTTGGCAAGTGGACTCGTGCTTTGGGGGTTGGCCCGGTGATTGGCCTGCACAAAGCCGCAGGTCGGGTCGTTTTCCAGGACAGGCACCAATTTGGACAGGAAATCGGGCGGCAAAATCTCGTCGGCATCGGCGATCGCAAAGTACGGTTCTTCCGTAGCTACCAGCTCGAGGGCGTGGTTCATATTGCCGGCTTTGAACGCCTTGCGGTCGGGCCGGCGAACAACTACCGTCCGCTCCGGATACCGGGCCGCAAAATCGTCCACAAGCGTTTTAAAATGCGCGTCGCTACTGTCGTCGAGGAGGTAAACCTTGTAGTTTGGGTAGTCTTGCCGGACACAGGAAAGCACGCTTTCTTCCACAAAATCGTTGCAGGTGGTGTACAAAATGGCCGTCGGCGGGAATGTCCGGGAAACGGGTATTGAGGTTGCGGTCGGTGTGGTCGCGTATTTGCGGCGCAACTGGTAAAAAACGGCGAATCCGACAATGGCCACATTGTACACCCCGTACAGCCAGGCAAAATCAATAAACCCGATGAAGAGCCACAACGCGATACTGCTGGGCCAGTTGTACGCCATATCGAGCAGTAAAAGCAGCCGAGGTTGGAACCAGATGATAGCCAGTATCCAAATGGAAAAAACGGCTATGTACAGCGTGGGTTTTGGCGAACCGGCCATTTGACGGACAGCCATTCGGTGTGTTTCGGCAAACGGCTTCATGGCTTGTTCCATTGGGAGCGAAGCTGCTTCTGCATACATCTTGTTGAGTTCCGGTTTCATAATAAACAGTTAGATTTTTAGAAAAAGGTGGCTATAGACACAGGCGAGCGCTGTATCGTCTTCAGTATCTGGGACAATGATTGGAGAAAGGCAGATCTATTTTTCGAGGCGGAGTTTTATGCCCGCCGCAAGCACCGTGAGATTGTCGTAGGGCATATCCTCCCAGCGAAAGGACAATTGCCCCCAGACAGATTGGGAAAATGGAAGAATGGCGGTGATGTAACTGCCCATGATGTTGTCGTTGGTTACCCCTTCGGGCACACTTGCCTTGCCGAAAAATGCTCCCAGATTCAACTCATAGCCATACTGCGACCTGAGCTGGTTATTGAGCATAAAGCGGTGCTCTTGACGAGGTGCTGCTTCCACCATAGACAAAAAGTAGTACGGTTCCAAGGCATACCATTGTGTGACGGGCACCCGGAAGCCGGCGTATGCCAGCCATTCGTTGGCAATTTGGTCGCTTTGCCCCAAAAAACCGCCTGCCTTGATGAGCATACCATTGGGGAAAAAGACAATTTGCTCGCCACTGCATAGTTGTTGTGTGGCATGGTCGGGCAAAAACCGGGCGCCTACTTCCAGGCGGGTGGTCAGTGTCTTGTTCCAGCCGATAACGCCGCCCAACGAAAAGGCCTGCGCTTGCTGGTTGGTCCGCACCAGGGCGGCAAGGTCGGAAGTCAGGGAGTTGTCATACCGCAGGTACATACGCAGTTTTCGGCTCAACTGGCTCGAGAGTTGCACGTTTCGCAACGCAAATCGGCTTTCGCCTCCGGTTGCCGAATAACCGGCCCACACATCCAATTCGAGCGGTGTGGCGATCCCGTATGTATTTTTGAGCAGCTCAGCGGCTGTCCGGTTCATAGAGTCCATTTGCAAAGCGCTCAGTAGAGCCACTCTGGCATTTTTGACTTCATGGCGCAACAGAAATGTTTGTGCGAGCGCGATACGGTACTCCGGTACATCGGGATATTTTGTAGCCAAACTCCGGAAATAAGGCTCGGCTTCAGCCCCGTTTCCGCTCCAGAGCTGCACATAGCCCATGCCTTTCAATGCCTCTGGATTATCGGGGGTTTGTTTGCTCAGGCGTTCGAAAACGGCTTGTGCCATTTCGTAGTTTCCAGACCAAGCGTAGTTGTAGCCTTGGCCAATGAGCGCTTCGGCATAGTCAGGATTGATGGACAAAACTGCCTCAAAATTGAGTCTGGCTTTGTTGTATTGCTTCCACCAGGAATAGTTGTACGCCGTCCCAACCAGCGCTTCAAGGTTGTTCGGCTCTTTGCTTAGGATGCGGTTGTACAGCGCCTCGGACGCTTCGTGCCGGCCCGTTTCTGCTAATTGGCGGGCCTCGTTGAGCGCACTACGGGAGTCGTTGCTTTGGCAAAACGCAGCAAATGCCGTGTGCAGGAAAATTGACAAGAATAGAAGAATTGTTTTCATACCGAATGATGATTACGACGGCACAAAAGTGTCTTGCTCCAATCTTGTCATTTGGTGAAAACAACCTGAACAAGGATAAAACCCGACTCAATCCGGAAAGCGAGGCGTTGCATTGTGCAACAGCCTGCCTGCCGACGGAGAATAATTTTGTTGTAAACGAACACGCTGCGGAGGCAAAATTTGATAAAAAAGCCAGCAGCGCTTAAAGCACAATAAATTGACTTTCATTGCACTGTAAAAAAACAAACAGATTTTATGAAAAATCTAAAATAAAATAATTTGTTTTTAAAAACAATTCGTTTAGTTTTGTCCCGCGTTTGAAACAAATTCTAAAACAAACAACAAAAGTTATGGAACTGGAAGTCCTGCTCAGCAAACAAGGCACCAAGGTGGTGGTTGCTTCCAATTTGTACCACGTGCTGCAACTTCCGAGCAAACACTACGGTGTGCAGCTGCGTAAGTGGATGAAAGACTTGTATGAATTTCGCGAGGGCATCCGCCGCCCGCAGCCCCTGCGCGACTTTGCCAAGCGCCCGCGTCCCGGCGAGCCGATCGAGGATTTTTACCTGACGCTCGAACTGGCCAAGTTGATTGCCCTGCGCACCAACAGCAAGTTCAAACTCAAATATGCTCGTCTGCTTGACTTGATCGAGCAAAACGGGCAAATGAACCTCTTCCAGCAAGCCTCGATGCCCGGGCCGGATACACGCGCACGGCAAATGGCCTGATTGCCGTCCCTATTTATGAAAACAGTTCGCGATCTCGTGCTTTCAGCGCATTGGTGTAGAACACGTCCCACCAGGGTTTTTCACCCTCATTTCGCGGCGGCTTCTGGAGAAAAAGTTTCTTGCGTTCCTTTTTGGCCTCTTTCTGAGCCACCCTGAAATGGTAGTGGTCAAACACCCGCAATGCCTCGATCATGTAGGCAACGGCAATCCTGCGGTCGCGAATGAGCAGCAGGTTTTCTCCGTTTCGGGTATCCGCAGGAATGGAAAAGTTGTACGACCCGAGATAAACCCGGGCGGTTGGTTTGTCAAAATCTATGACGATGAACTTGTGGTGCATCCTGTTCCCCGTCCCGCCGGTAGGCTCGGCCTTGAATGGTTCAGGCAAGTTTTTCGACAGTTCCGCCGGAAAAACAGGGGAGACATTGCCATTGGGCTTTTGCAGGTCAAGGCCACCAACTTTTCGGTCGGAAATGCCGTACACGAAAATGTCGTCGTTTTCCGATACCTTTTTTATCGCATCCTGGATCACTCCGGGCGTCTGATACAGGAAAGCAAGGGAATAAAACAGGTTCGATTGGGTCTTGCCTGCTACATCATCCGCAATGGATTGCAACAGCGCATTCTTCGGAACGTGCGGCGAAAATGCCACCTGGGCTTTAATTCCGGTCAGTTTCAGGTCCGTCCACAGGGCTGAAGGGGTATTGCCAAAATCCGATGCTTTGTCGTTTGTCCAATAGTTGTCGAATGCCTGTTGGAACACAGCGACGGCATGTTTCCCGGTGAGCACGACAGCGTTGTTTGTCTGAACAAAAAAGCCGCGCCAGGAAAAGTTGGTCGAACCGCACACGACTTTTTTGAAACCCGGGGCTTCCACCACGATGATCTTGTTGTGCTGCAATTTGCCCATGTGCTGCCGTTTCACATTTGCCGAACCTGCCGAAACCGAGAGGCGCTCTACAGCCTGCGTTTCCCCCGAGTCCGGCTCCCCATGTGCGCCATCGTCGTCAATAATGATTTTCAGGCGGCCGCCAAGTTGCTCCAGGCGCGTGACTATTTCAGGTTCATTGAGGTCATACGCCAGTACGCGCACTTGTGCCTCCGGGTCGGCAATGGCTTTATCCAGCACTTCCAGAATGTTCTGCCTGGCTTCGAACCCCATCCACGCATAAGCCTCCTGCGCTTTTGGATGGGTCGGTTCGAATAGCAAGCCTTGACTGGCTTTTGGCGGCAACAACGTGGACAAATCGCCTTTGGACAGGAAGCGATCCACAAATGCCTGGGAGGATACGAAGCCCCGGGTAAACGTGACATTCAGTTTGCCCGGCCAGGTTTCGTGGCGCAAGTTAATCGCTGCCTCCTGCGGCTCCCCGTAGCTCAACTCATCCTGGTCGTTCATAAAAACAGGGGTTACGCGGTACACGAATTCGCCCAGCATATCGGCGTTGCGCGGGAAGTGTACCCAGCGAAACATCTGGATCGGCGAAAGCCGGGTTGACATGGTGTTCGGATTTACCGCTCCACCTGGTTGCAGGAATGCGATACGGTTTTTCAGAACAAAAAACTGCTGTCCGCCCGGCTCCTTGTACTCGATTGCAAAACCGACAAAGTGGTTCGGCGGAGTCCCCTTTTTCCAGTTCATGGCCAAAAGCGCCATGCCTTCGCCGCGGTGAATTTTCAGGGAGAACAAGGCCGCCGCGTTTTTTCCGGTGACTTGAAATTTGCTGGTAGATGAAGTTGCCATGTGTTAAATCCGATTATTTGCTCAAAACTAAATGATTTCCACCACATCAGTACGATCTGCCCCACCCCTCTCCGAAAAGACCCGTTCACCGAATTTGATGCAACAGTTTATCGCCGCGGCCGAAATGCCAGGATAAGTTGTCGGAAGTAACTGTAGTTCGGATACGCGATTTCAGACCGCAAGCCGTAGTCCGGCAGCCGGTCTTGGGGATAATAGGCGGTTTTCCACAACCAGTCCCATAGCGACAGTTTGGTCGCGAAGTTCGCCCCGCCCTTGGGCACCGTAAGGGCGTGGTGCCATCGGTGCAATTCCGGTCCATTGAAAATGTATAACATGACACCATGCCGAACCCTAATATTGGAGTGGTTGTACATCCCCCAAACGGCATCCGACAGTGCCTTGAGAACCGGTATTTCCGGTGATGCCCCCAACAGGATGATCGGCGCAAACTCGACGGTTTGCGCGATCAGGATTTCCAGGGCATGGGAGCGGGAACCGACCAGCCAATCCACTTCGGGCGTTGCGTGCGCAGGCTCGTGGGTGCGCCAGAGGTAAAAATACCGGTGCTGAAGCCGATGAAACCAGTATTGCCACAAATCATGTACGACCAGAAAAAACACGAATTGCCCAGCTAACGGCCAGTGCCGGACCAAGTGCATCTCGGACAGGTCCGTATTGCGATCCAGCCACTGGATCATGTACGCAATGATCAAACCCAACGCGTAACTCTGCACGATCGTGTACCAGAACAAATCCATGAAAAACCCTTTCCGGAACGTCTTGTAGCCCGATTGGTACGGGAATCGTATTTCCAGCATCGTCAGTATCAGTGCCCATACGACGATGATGCCCGCAGAGATGTTTGCCAAGGTAAGGATGCCCATTGGGTATGGTCTTTTATTCAATAGTCGTGTATCGCCTCAAGGCATCAACACCATCTTCCCCACCCCGCCCCGAAAATACCCGTCCACCGCCGTATTTTCAAAAAACTCAAAATCCGACCCGTCGGTCTTTTTGGCAATGACGCGGTACAGGTACGTGCCGTTCGCCAGACGGTCTCCGTATTGGTCGCGGCCATCCCAGCAAAACTCACTCGCGTGGGTGCCTGCCCGCAAAGGACCGAACTCGGCCTCCGTCACCTCCCGCACCACGCGCCCGCTCACCGTCATGATCTGGAGCCTGAAGTGCTGCGGCGTTTCCGAGCCGGTGAGGGTGTAGTAAAAACAGGTGCGCGTCGAGAACGGATTGGGGTAGTTCAATAAATTGGAGATGGACGAGCGGGTGATGACCCGGAAGTTGACCGTGTAATCCAGCGAGCCGGAAATGTTGCCCGTGGCATCGCGGCCGTTCACCAGCAGGCGGTACTCGCCGTCCTCGGTGAAGGTGGGCCGCCATTCGAGGCGTGCGCGGTTTTTCCCTGGCAGGTTGGTCGCGTCGGCAGGCAGGAACAACACCGCCGGGTCGTTGAACGACAACGGATGCGCAGTACCGTCCGGCCCGGCCCAGCGCAGCGTGAACACCGCCGTATCCGACATTGCCAGGAAGCGGTTTTCGTCTTTTAATTCCACCACAATGACCGGCTGCGGCGACACGATATCTCCGTCCAGAATGTGCTGCCCGTCGAAGGTGACATCGAGCAGGGGGTTGCGCACATCGCGGGCGACCCACAATTGTCGCAGCAGGGTGTTGTTGAAATGATACAATTCCGGCTGGTCGTTTGCAGGGTTGGCCTCCACGAGCAGACGGTGCAGCCCGGTCCCAGCTCGGGTGTCGAACGGCACCACGGCATGCAGGGTATCTCCCGCGGGCAGGGGCCGGAAACGGGAAAGGAATTCCTGCCCTACCCCACCCTCGTTTTCCAGGCGCACCCGCACCAGCAGGCTGTCGAATGCAGCCTCCGACACATTGGCAAATGCCACGGCAACGCGCCCCGGTTCGCCCTGCTCCAGGGTATCTTTTTGCAATTCGAACCGCGCCACCGGGTGCAATGCCCCCTCTGGTACGGGATCGTACAGCACCCGCAGGTAACGCGGCTGCGTGGCCGTTCGGGCGAAGGTATCGCGGGCGGCAAAGCGCAATTTCAGCATTGGATACTGCCCGGCGTCAATATCCGACAGCGCACGATCGTAAGTGTTTTCCAACGAAAAAAGCAGCGTATCGGGCTGCCCGGCACGCACCGCCAGTACCGACAACACCGCCTCGTCGGAAGGGTCATCGAACGCCGCCCGCCCCCAGTACAGATTTTTCCAGGCCCGCACCGGCCCAATGGGCGGCGTTTCAAATTGCCCAACCGACCACTTGGCCAAAAACGAACGCCGCAGGTTCAGCACGGAGTCAATTTGGAACACGATAGTGTCCACCGCGTCGAAGGCGGGATTGTTTTTTTGATAAATGAACCCGTACGGGCTCGGTCCGGTGGTATAATCCACCAACGCCCGGGCCTCTTTGGCGCCTTGTGCCTCCAGGAGTTGGAACAAGTTTTTTCCGTAGGAAATCGAGTCCGCAGCCCAGCGCCGGGGCGCGTAGCCGAGCGTGTCGTTCCAGGGATGCAGGGCCAGAAACCCGACGATGGAATTGTCCGGGATGACGTTTTCCATAAAATTCATCAGCGCTACACGCTCCGCCTCATTTTGGGTGTTGAACGAAAAAAACGACTTCACGCGGGTCGGGTGCGAATTGTACGCGCTGTTGGGCGGGTTGGGCACATAGTGGCCTGTGTTCGGGTCTTGCAGCATCAGTGCCACGCCGTTCGTCAGGCCCTGACCGTTGAAGCCGGCGTCGCCGAAAAAGCCCTCGTAGTAGGCGTTTTGCATGCCGGGAAACTTGTCGCGGTTGCGGTACGCCACGTTCATGGTCAGGAAACCCGCGCTGTTCACAAACTCCAGCGAGCGGGTACTGTCCAGCGCTTCGAGGTTGATAAATTCCCCCTCGGCCCACTGCCCGAAGTGCGACTGGTTCCAGCCGGGAACACTGCCGGGCAGGTACACAAACGAGCGCCGCCGCCACGGGATTTGCCCGTTCACGAGGCTGTCGCGCCCGATGCGCCAATAGTACACCGTGCTGTCCTGCAACGCTACCGACGGTTGCCAGCGCAACAGTCCGCCCGCCTGCACCAACTCGCCGCTTTGCCGAAACGGGCTGTCGAAGGTTTCCAGCGTGTCCAACTCGAACAGGTAGCGCGTATGCGCAGCGTTGGCGTTCAGGGTAGATGCCCAGAGTGTCGGCGGACTGTTCCGCACGATGCCGTAGTTTTCCGGAGCAATGGGCGACACGTCGTCGGCAAAAATGAACAGCGGCGCGCCGGGCACGCCCGAGACATCTTCGAGGATGTTGTTGAATTGGGCGGCCTGTGGCTGCTCGGCCACGGTTTTGTCCGGGTCGAGGGTCACGAGCAGGCGGTTTTGTCCCACCTGGCTGCCGGCGAGGGGGAGGTCGTAAATCAGTTTTTTTCGAAAAGCCGGCGCGGTCACGGAGTCGGTCAGGCGCAGCAGCAGCGTGTCGTCGGGGCGGCGCTGTTCGATGACGAACGGCAGTTGGCCGCCCGTGTTTTCGCCGATGTTCACCACATCGAATTCCATGCGAACGGTCGGCTGTTCCAGGCTGACGGGGTTGGGCTCGAAACGCACGGATTGATTGTCCACCACATAATCCGGCCCTGGGTAATGGTGCAGGCGCAGCGCCGGGTCGCCTTGCAGGAGGTTTTGGTGCAGCAGCGCGGCCATGGCCGGGTAGCCGGTCTGACTATAATCCGCTACCGTGTTGGCCATCACCTGGCCGATGGATTTTCCGTAGTCGGCCCCGCCGAGGCGCTCGTAGTAGCGCCTCCCGAAAGCGTGCAGGGCATCGGCAAAACTGAAATTCACCGATGCAAAATAGGCGATGGCTCCACGGTCGGGCGCCAGCAAAAACTGTTCGCCGATGCCCTGCTGTGGCGTGGAGCACAGGCCCGAAAAACAGCCCATGATCATCATCAACGGGTAGCGGCCCTTGTTGTTGTACACTGCTGGCGCGCCGATGTCGAAGTCCACGGCATTGGGCGACGAGTGCCCGAAGATCATCCACACCGACACGCCGCCGTTGAGCAGTTCCAGCATTTGCTCGTAGCTCGACAGTTGGATGGGGTCGTTGGAGGTTTTGAAAAACGTATGCACGTCGGCGCCGACGCGGTTGGCGCCGATCTCGTCGGCCATGCTCTGGGTGTAGCTCCGTATGGCCGCCGCCTCGCCCGCCAGGCCGCCGCTGTTGTGGATCACGCGTTTCATCCAGGCTTTGCCCGCGAGCGTTTGCGGAGCGGCGGCGTAGGTCTGCTCATGTTCGATCACCTTGTCGAGATACACCCGGATGTCGGACGGCTTGGTTGCGGCGATGCGTCCGACCGGCACCAGCAGGTCGGACAGCCGTTTTTCGCGCATGACCAGCAACTGGTCGGCACCCGGACTGCCGTATGTCGGCACGAAAAACAGCGAGTCGGCCAGGCTGTTTTGCGCGTCCGGGCGGCGGAAGCGGTCGTAGTCCAGTCCCTTGCCGATGAGCAGCAGGTGGCGCGGCGGCGCGGGCCATTTTTTGCTGATAAACTGCACGAAGTTGCGCAGCGCCAGCGGGTGGTAACGCACACCGTAGGCAAACTGCTCGTATAGTTCGTTCACATCCACCACCGCCACGGAGTGGCTGCCGCCCACGGGACTTCGGCGGTAGTCGGCGTACGCGGCCACGTGGTCGGCGCCGCTGGCAGCGGGGTCGCTGAACAGCGCAGCATTGGACAAAATGACGTAGTCGGCCGGCTCCGCAAGGTAGTCCCGAAATTGCACGGGCTGCACCGCGCCCACCGTGCGGATGCCGCTCACCGGGTTGGCGAGCCACAGCCGCCGGTCTTTGAACACGGGCGGGAGCAGCACTTTCACCAAACCTCCCTGCACGACGGTTTCGTAACGCCGGTGGTTCACGAGGTCGTACAGCACGGGCGCGCCTCCGCCGGTGTTGAACGCTGCGATTTCCAGGTATTTCGGGTCGGCGGGCAGGTCGAGGAAGAACTCGGCGTTGGACGCGAACTCGAAATCGAACAGGCGCGGGTAGCGAATGAACACGCCCGCCGTGCTGTGGCGGTCGTTCGAGCCGATGGCGGAGGCGAGGCGCACTTTGGTCTCGGACAGCAGGTTGGCCGCCGGGATGGTGTGGTCGTGCTGCACCACGCGCCAATTGGAAAACTGGTCTTCGGCCACGAGGCTGTCGTTTACCGTGAGGCGCTGCTGGTGCGTGCCGAGGTTGCAGGCGTAGCGCATGGTGAGCCGCGCATCCGGGCCGCCTGCGAGCAGTTTTTTCAGGGAAATGTTCACGCTGAAATCGCTCATCTCGAAGGTGCCGAAGCCCTCGCCGTTGAACCAGGAGTACATGACTTCGCTGCTGATCCGGCGCTTGAACAGGGCATTGCTGTACGTATAGCCGGCCACCGACCAGCACCAGGGTTCGGCGGGCGGCGGATTGCTCAGGTCGTTGGGTACCGGCAAATAGCGCAGGGGCTGCGTATTTGGTTCCCACACGAGGTAGTACGCTGTGGTGTCGTTGAACAGGCTGTACCAGGGGTTGAGGTTGTCGGCATCGGGGTCGTCGAACAGGTGGCGGTCCAGCGCGTCGCGGTTTTTTTCACCGAAAAACTCCACGAAATCCTGCGGGCCGAGTGGGCCGTCGGTGCTGGTGAACAGCGACTCCTGTTGGCCATAGCGGTACAGCCGGAATTCCGCTGCGGGCGCGGCGGCTACCGGAAAACCCGCGTCGGCCAGTGTCTGGTACGGGATGCGGTACACGCCGTCGTCGGCCACCCGGATTTTGTAGTAGGTTTTGGCGTGGTCTATCCAATCGTTGCCGTAGAGGGTGTCCGTGCCGTTCCACATCTGGGCAGAAGCAGCGAGGGCGGGCAGAAGGAAGAATGCCAGGAGTCGGATTTTGAGCATGCGTCGGGCCGGTTTGGGCGGCTGTGCAAAAGTACACAGGGAACGCGGGCTTCAGCCCGCAAAATGCCCTCGGTGACGACAATGGCAGTTCCGGGAGGCGGAAACTTTGTCCAGCATCAGGGTAGTGCGCACCGCATTATATCCCCTATTTTTGCAGGCAAAATATACTTCCATGGCACTCCAGGACAAGTACATCAACCCGTTTACGGATTTTGGTTTCAAAAAGTTGTTTGGCTCGGAGCCGAACAAAGACCTGCTGATTGATTTTCTGAACCAAGTGCTGCCCGGAAAGCACCGGATTCAAGACCTGACCTACGCCCGTACCGAACAACTCGGCAACACGGAAGCAGACCGCAAAGCCATCTTCGACCTGTACTGCATCGGCGAAAACGGCGAGCGTTTCATCGTGGAAATGCAAAAAGCCAAGCAGAACTTTTTCAAGGATCGGAGCGTGTACTACGCCTCCTTCCCCATTCAGGAACAAGCCAAAAAAGGCGACTGGAACTACCAATTAGCCGCCGTGTACATGGTGGGAATTCTGGATTTCACTTTTTCAGAGGACGAGGCGGAGAAGGAAGTCCGCCATGAGGTACAATTGAAAGATCAAAAGTGTCGGGTGTTTTACGACAAACTGACATACATCTATCTGGAGATGCCGAACTTCAACAAAACCGAAACAGAGTTGCAGAGCAATTTTGACAAGTGGATGTACGTGCTGCAACAACTCCCGTACCTGCAGAACCGCCCGCAAGCGCTGCAAGAGCGGGTATTCCAAAAACTGTTCGAGGCGGCCGAGATCGCCAGGTTTTCGCCGGACGATAAAGTCAAATATGAGGATAGCCTGAAGTACTACCGGGATTTGAAAAACGTGGTGGACACCTCCTTTGATGAAGGCAAGTTAGAGGGTAAGTTAGAGGGCAAGTTAGAGGGCAAGTTAGAGGGCAAGTTAGAAATCGCTCGCCAGATGAAAGCAGCGGGCGAACCGATTGAAAAAATCGTTCGATTTACCGGTTTGAGTGCGGAGGAGATTGGAAGGCTGTGATGATCCGATAAAACTTTTTATTCGCCCTTGCCTTGGCCGGCCCAAACGAAGGCTATACCTTTCGCACACAAACCAATACCCAATGGGACAAAACCCGCCACCACGATGATGACCCGCGCCCCCGTTTCCGGCCTTGCTGCCGGAGGCGGGGGCGTGTGCGTAGGTAGCGGGCTGAATTCAGCGGGTGGCTTCGTTCAACTCCCTTGCATACGCCATAGAGCCTTTGGTATCGTGGCAGGGGCAAGACTTTACGGCTCGACGGCGAATGCAAGGCAAAGAAGTTTTTTAGCCACAATCAAAACAAAAAAAATGAATAATAAAATTGGAAATTATAAAACAGTGCAAAATTTAAGTTCGGAAACTCTTTTCCACTTGACAGGCAAGTTAGATATTTTGAAACTAATTCTTCAAAATGGATTTCAAGCAAGATATATTTATGAGAAGTTGCCTGGAAGAAAAATTGCTTATTTGACAAAAACGGTTTGCTTTTGTGATATACCTCTTGGAGCAATTAAAGAACACATCAATTGGTACGGAGAATATGGAATTGGGATTAATCGCCCAAGGGCAAGAGACAATGGCTGTACACCGGTTTTCTATTTGCATTCAAAAACGCCTGACTTCCCAGCAGGAAGTTCGCAGAAAACAATTGACTGGTTTGATAGTTTTAAATTTACAAAATGCTTAAAACAAGTCAAAGGAAAGCAAATTTTCCTCGACAATTCGACAGGAAAAACCTATTTCAAATGGAAGACATTTTACAATGAGAAAGAATGGCGATATTTTCCTGCCGCTTCCAAAACGGAAATCATAAAATACAAAGTTGAAACAGATTTGGATAAGAAAAAGAACGAAAAAAATACTGATTCAGCCTCAACTCTACCTTTTTTCAAAATAATGCCAGAGTGGATAGAATACATTTTAATTAAGGACAGTAGAGATTTGCCAGAAATAAAGAAAATTTTAAAAGAACCACCATATAAGGAAGACTACGAAAACCTTTTGACAAAAATCATTACGATAAAACAAGTGCTAAACGATTTTTAAAAATGTGGCTAGCAAAGCATGGTCACACTTGGCGACGAAAGCCCAACCCGCAGAAGCCAACGCCCCGCTAGCCCAACATGTTCCGAATTCTTCAAGTACGCACAAGGCTCGCGAGGTGCTGCGTTAAAAAACAAGCATCTGAAGACTGCACTCCCCTCGCTACTGCCCAACGATTCATGGAAGACCTTGGCTCCGAAAAAATGAACCGCAGCCGTAAAACAACGAAAGATGAATTTCGACACACTCGAAACCCCAAGACTGACCCTCAGCGGGATTTCTCCGGAACAGATGCGACATATCTTTGAAGCCCTCCCAAAAGATGAAATAAAAAGGATATTGGGCCACAGGTCGGAGCAGGACTACGAAAAAGAAGCAAACAAACACAAAAATGGATACTCCAGTTACAACCGAAGTTTCAAACTCTTTCTACTGACGGATAAAGCATCGAACACGATTATCGGACGATGCGGCATCCACAACTGGAATACCGAGCACCGGCGGGCCGAGGTCGGGTACGTGATGGAAGATGAGCGATTTAAACGACAAGGCCTGATGACGGAAGCGCTGGCGGCGATCCTTGAATATGGATTCCGAAACATGAATCTGAACAGGATCGAGGCACTTGTCGGTGCCGGGAATGTTCCGTCGCTGCGGTTGATGGAAAAATTCAACTTTACAAAAGAAGGGGTATTGAGGCAGCATGCTTACGCCTTCGACAAATTTGAGGATTCCGTCCTATTTTCAAAACTTTGCCACGAGCATATATGAACAACACAGCCAACCACGATGCGCGCATCGCAAAAATGACCTTCGCCTCGGTATATCCGCATTACCTCGCTAAAGTTGAAAAGAAGGGCCGGACGAAGGCGGAACTGCTCCAGGTTATTGAGTGGCTGACTGGCTTTGACGAACAGCACCTGCAAGCGCTCATCGAAGAAAAAGTCACTTTTGAAACCTTCTTTCAGGGGGCTGTCTTGAATCCCAATGCATCGCTCATCACCGGGGTAATCTGTGGGTACCGGATCGAGGAAATTGAAAATCCGCTCACACGACAGGCTCGGTATTTAGACAAATTGGTGGATGAATTGGCGAAAGGCCGCGCAATGGAAAAAATTTTGCGGGTTGCGTAAATTCTGAACCGCATGGCCCTGCCCGCAAGAGGCGACTGTCTTCGCGGCGGGTTTCGGCGCGTGCAGGTACTGGAGGGCGCCATTTGACCGGAAGTACCGTATTTTTGAACCCAATTCAACCGACATGGCAACGCAACTGATCCGACTCCACCGGGCAACAAACCGGCTGCTCCGCAACAAAGCGAAGTTTTTTCTGCCCGTTTTCTTCTCTTTGGGCTTCTCCGCCTCCGCCCAAAACACCCTGCACGTGGGCGCGGGGCACCCGTACGCCAACCTGACAGCAGCGGCCGGCAACGCCGCACCGGGCGACACCATTCTCCTGCATGCCGGCACCTATCCCGGCGGGTCGCACATTTCCAATCTGCAAGGCACCGCCGGCGCCTGGATCACCATCCGCAATGCGCCGGGCGAAACCGTCGTGTTCGAGGGCGGCGGCAATGCCATCCAGTTCAGCGACCCGGCCTGGCTCCACCTGCGCGGACTGATTTTCCAGCACCAGACGGGCAACGGACTGAACACCGACGACGGCGGCACATACGCGACACCGGCCCATCATGTCATTTTCGAAGACTGTACTTTCCGCGACATGTCCGCCACCGGCAACAACGATTTGTTGAAATTGTCGGGCCTCGACCATTTTCAAATCCTGCGCTGCACCATCCGAAACGGCGCGGCGGGCGGCAGCGGCATTGACATGGTCGGTTGTCACCACGGAGTGATTCGGGGCTGCTATTTTGAAAACCTCGGCTCCAATGCCATCCAGGCCAAGGGCGGCTGCTCGGACATCCAGATCGAGCGCAATTTTTTCCGCAACGGCGGCCAACGCACGCTCAACCTCGGCGGCAGTACCGGGCTGGCCTTTTTCCGGCCCGACACCGCGCATTTCGAGGCGGCAGACATCCGCGTGTTCAGCAACATCATCGTCGGCTCCTGGGCCGCCGTGGCATACGTGGGCGCCGTGAACGTGCGCGTGGAAAACAACACCATCTACAACCCGCAAAACTGGGTGATTCGCATCCTGCAGGAAACGGTGGACCCCAGCCGCTTCCTCGAATGTGGCGACAATACGTTCCGAAACAACATCGTACACCTCGACCACAACCTCAACACGGAAACCAATATCGGCCCCAACACGCGCCCCGAAACATTCACCTTCGCCAACAACCTGTGGTTCAACACCGCCCTGCCCAACTGGTCCGGCCCCGACATTCCCACAGCCGACCCCAACATGGTGCTGAATCAAAATCCGCTGTTTGTCAATCCCGCCGCCGATAATTTCCACATTCCACCCGGCAGCCCGGCAGCGGACGCGGGCGCTTCGCCGGCCGGCACGACGCTGGATTATTACGGCGCCGGTTTTGCCGTTCCACCCTCCATCGGCGCCGCCGAGGCCAACCCGGTGTCGGGCACAGAAGCGGCCACGGAAAGACCGGAACGCATAACGGTGTTCCCAAATCCATGTTACCACACGACCACCCTGCGTTTTGTACTGCCGAAAGCAGGGTCAGTTTCGTTGTCGGTATTTGACCGAAATGGCCGCCTGGTACGAGGGCTGCTGAATGCCGAACTCCGCCCCGCTGGAGTACAGGAATTGCAATTCGAGCGGGCGGGTTTACCCGCCGGGGTGTATTTCATTCAACTGATAACATCCGAGGGGATGGAAACAAAAAGGCTGGTGATTTTTTAGGGTTTGCTGTAAACGCCCGTACTTTAAGCCGTTACATAAATTTCACGAATATGAAATCAATCCATTTTTTCACGCTGGTCATGGCGGCAGCCTTGTTTTTTCAATGCAAGGACGACAACGACGGAAATCCCAACACCGACTGCGATGTCGTTTCCTCTTCCCTTCGGGTTGATGGCAATGAATGGAAACCCTGTGGCGGGAGTTTCGACGCTGGAGGGGTTCCCGGTGGGGCACCGGCCCTGAGTTTTTTAATGAACGATGCCGTCTCCTCGTCCGGCACGTATCTTGGGTTGGTAGGCAGCCTTTATTTTTACGTAGGTGCAGGAACGTATGTGCCGAATCAAAGCAATGTGCTTCTGCAATGGCACGAAAATGTGAACTTTCAGCCGAAGAAAGTTTATTGGGCCAAAAACGGCACGTTCGAGGTAGTGCAACAGGACGACAAGCGGCTGAAAGCCAAAATTGATTGCATCTTTTCGGACGACACCACCAATGTTTCGGTAAAAGGTGAATTTGAAATACAAGATGATTAGACCCAGTTCATCTCCCTTTCGCGCGTATCAGACAGGAAGCATACTACCAGCCTGCACTGGTTTGAAGACCTTAACCTGGACAACATGAACACCTCACCGCGTTTTGCCGACCCCGGCGTCGAACTGGGAGACTTTGCCACACATTTCGTGGTGCACTGCCCCAAATGCGCGGGCAAGGCACACGTCAATCCCGTGGGAAATACCTTTCCGAAACACGGAATCTTGCAAGGCGTGGACTGGCGGCTCACCTGCACCGCGTGCTTTCACGTCGAGACGCCCGCTCATTGGCATGGCTCGGCGACGGCTTTCGTGTCGGTCAAATGCCGCGAGTGCCACGCAGCATTGCAGCGCAGTGCCCCGTGGGACGGCCAATGGAAAAAACTTGCCATGCACTGCGATTCCTGCGGCGACGACTGCGAATACGAAGCCCAAATTTCCAGACATCCGTACCATGAAGGCCGGAAAACCGACCCTGTGTTCGGCCTGCCGCTTTGGCTGCAAAAATCCTACCGCGACGAGGTGTTCTGGGCCTACAACTACGAGCATCTGGGCGTATTGCGTCAATACATCGGGGCCAAATTGCGCGAGCGCGGCATCGAACCGCGCAACACGATCCGGAAAAACAGCGCGATGCTGAGCCGCCTGCCGGAATTCATGACAAAAGCCGCCAACCGAGACGGACTTTTAAAGTTGATCGGGCATCTGGAGCATTTATAAGAAAACAGAATCCGGTTGGAGCGGCTGCTCCCTGCCGAAGCAATGCACGCAGAAACCATCTGAGCCAACCTCACGTTGCGTTTTCATCTTTTTTTGAGGATTCCCCTCTTCGAAGTAAAAGGAAACCAATGCACCCTCCAATGACTGAAGCGATAACGATTCCAATTTTTGCTTGTGCAATATATTGCAGTCCGGCATCAGCCAAAGGGCTAAAAGCGAGTTCATTTATAAACAATGACATGGTAAACCCGATTGCAGAAATGAACCCTAAGCCCAATAAGTGTTTATTCGTTACGCCATCCAGGGCTGGAACAAGTTTCAATCGGATCAGTACGAAGGACACGCCAAAGATTCCTAGCAATTTGCCAACCAGCAGCCCTGCTGCCACCCCAATCGCTACTGTAGTTGTTGCACTTTCCCAAATATCCCTCCCAAAAGTTACTCCGGCATTTGCCAAAGCAAAGATGGGCATCACCACGAAAGCGACAATCGGGTACATATCATGTTCCAGTTTTTGCAGCGGCGTCATGGCTTTTTTGGCACATGTCTCCATATCATCCAGAATATGCAATTGCTCGGTTGTTAATGTCGGCACACTATGGTCGGGATCGGCATTTTTAAATTTTTCTAAATACTCTTTCATCTTATTAATGAAAGAAGTCTCGCTGACAATAGCAGTAGCTGGAATGGTAAAGGCCGCCAAAATGGCGGCTATTGTAGCATGAACGCCCGATAAAAGGAAAAACAACCAGACACCGCCAATACCAATTAGGCCATAAAAAAAAGTACTTCTGACACCTATAAAATTGGCAAAAATCAAAATCATCAGAAAAACAACAGCGATTCCCAAATTGGCCAATGAAATATCGGATGTGTAAAATATCGCAATGACCAAAACAGAACCGAGGTCATCAACAATAGCAAATGCAGTCAAAAATATCTTCAAAGCGCTCGGTATCCTGTCTCCCAATAGGTATAAAATTCCTAAGGCAAAAGCCAGGTCCGTTGCCATTGGAATTCCCCAACCATTCATTGTGGCCAACCCGCCATTAAAAAAAGTATATATCAGCGCCGGGAAAATCATACCGCCAATACCTGCAACAATAGGTAATATGGCATTTTTGGGATTTGAAAGTTCTCCGGCAACTATTTCCCTTTTTAATTCCAAACCAATCACAAAAAAGAAAATCGCCATCAATCCATCATTTATCCAGTGATGAATTGATTTATTCAAATATAATTTATCGCCGAGGCCAAATGAAATTTCATACTCCCATAATTCGTGGTACCAATGTGCCCAGGATGAATTTGCCATGGCAATGGCAACTATGGCTGAGAATATTAAAACAATCCCGCCTGTGGAAGATTTACTGATGAAACTGTTTACCGGGTTTATGATCCATTTATCAACCGGCGTTACTTGAAAATATCCCATTCGCTTATAATTTTTATGCTCTTGTAACTACTTCCGAAGCCCCAAAGGGTTGGTATAAAATCTATGAAACGCCATAAACACGCTGTGCCCCCCAATATAAACCGGGAAGCACAGCAAAGGCTTTATAAGAAATCTTACCCGGCCCTCAATAATACCGCAACCGAATCACCCCGGCCAGTTGCTTGGCAAAACGAATCACCTGCCGCGTGTAACCGTATTCGTTGTCGTACCACACGTAGAGCACCACGCCCTTGCCGTCTTTGGAAACGATGGTCGCCGGAGAGTCAAAAATCGAGGACGTGGGGTTTCCGACCAGATCGCTGGAAACCAGTTCATTGGAAAACGAATACTGAATCTGCTCCACTAAGTTGCCTTTCAGGGCGGCCTGGCGCATGATCTCGTTTACCGTGTCCTTGTCCGTGGCTTTCAGCACTTGCAGGTTCAACACAGCCAGCGACACATTGGGCGTCGGCACCCGGATGGCGTTGCCCGTGAATTTGCCGGCCAGTTCTGGCATCACCTTGGTGATGGCGCTTTCGGCGCCCGTTTCGGTGATGACGAGGTTGAGCGCCGCCGAGCGGCCGCGCCGGTATTTGTTGTGGTAGTTGTCGAGCAGGTTTTGGTCGTTGGTGTACGAGTGCACGGTCTCGATGTGCCCTTTGTCAATGCCCAGCGCTTTGTGAATGACCGACAAAACCGGCACGATGGCATTCGTGGTGCAACTTGCCGCCGACCAGATGGATTCACCCGCGATATCAGCATTGTGGTTGTTCACGCCATGTACAATATTGGGGATATCGCCTTTGCCGGGAGCCGTGAGCAGCACTTTCGACACGCCTTTCGATTGCAAATGGCGGCTCAGGTTGGCCCGGTCGCGCCATACGCCGGTGTTGTCAATCAACAGCGCATCCTCGATACCGTAGGCGGTGTAGTCAATTTCTTCGGGCTTTCCAGCGGAGATCATATCCACCTTGTGGCCGTTCACCCAAATGCACTTGTTTTCGACATCGGCGATCACCGTCCCGGGGAAATGGCCGTGCACGGAGTCGGAGCGCAGCAGGTCGGCGCGTTTGATGATGTCGTCCGGACTTTTGTCGCGGGTCACGATGGCCCGCAGGCGCAATTGTTCGCCCTTGCCTGCCTGCGTGATCAGTTCGCGGGCTGCTATGCGGCCGATACGACCGAAGCCGTACAGCACCACATCCTTGGGTTTGAGATGGATTTTGTCTTCCCCGATGAAGTCCTTCAGTTTTTTACTGATGAAATCCGATTCGTTGGCATAAGCGTCTTTTTCATCCAACCACTCCACCCCGATGCGGCCAATATCGAGCCGGGAAGGTGCCAGGTGATTCGCGTAAATCGCCTTGGCCAATGCCAGTGTGTCGTGCACGGAAAGCGGGTGGCGCACCACTTCGCGGGCATAGTGGTGCAGGTTCAGAAGTTCGGAAGCGCTCCGATCCACCATTTGGTTGCGGAAAATGACCAACTCGATGGAGTGGTCAAACCAGAGTTTTCCCACAACGGCAATCAGTTCAAGCGCCGCTTTTTCGTCTTCAATCCAGGTTTGCAGGGTCTTTTCGTACACTTCCTTGGGCATGGTTGAGAATATTTTAGGACGGATAAATGGTTAGGTCGCCTTCAACTTGTTCGAGCAGCGGCAAAAATGGCAAATCTTGAAACTTCTCGAGCCTAAAAATATGCAGGAATTTATAGTGACAACCTTGCCAGGGTGACAGGCGAATTCACGATTCAGCGCGGGTGGCCGAATTTGGTGAGCGCAATGCTCGAAAAATGATATTGGAATCCGGGACGACAATTTTCATTCGGCAGGCTTAAGGTAGGATTCTTTGTTCTTGCTCCACCATTCGGCCAGTATTTCTTCTCCCAAATCCTCAACGGAAGGGTCAAAATCAACCTTTTCGGCCAGCATTTCGAGGCGAAACAGTTCCAGTAATCGGAGCAAGGTTTCCCGCTTGATAACTTTGCGATCCATGCTGATTAAAAACCGGTCGGTCGTAGTTGTCAATTGTAGTGCACTCATGTTCAAATCTTATTTTAGTTGTTGCAAAGATAGGCTGTTTTTGGATTGATCTACACTCACAACCCCAGCAGCCCCAACGCCCGCAACTTCTCCACCGGCTTGCTGAACCAAAGCACGTCAAAATCGCCCATTCCGGCGGTTTCGAAACCGATTTTCAAGTCCTGAAATGTGTGCCCGTCGGTATGGGCGACCGACAATTGCTCCAGCATTTTTGCCAGCCAGACTCCCTGTTCCGGCGGAAAGTTCAGGCGCACGGTTTCCCGTTTGTCCTGCACCGTCAGCGTGGCGGTTTCCCAGGTGATCCCTTTTTTGGTTTTGGAGGAAATCGTCACTGTCGGCGTCGGGCCAAGCCACACCATTTTAGCCGTCGGTTTCAGGGCCAATGCATCCGTTTCCTGCAGGACACCGGCAATGTAGTTTTTGGGAATCGTCGTGCGTGGCACCTTGAAATCGAACCAGTCGGACAAGGAATATTCCAGTCCGATGCCGTGCATGTAGTTGAGCAGCGATTTTTTGAGTCCGTAACTGAACAGGTCATGGTCGGTACCGGTGGGATCAATATGCACAATATCGTTGCGGGCGAAAAGCCCCCCCTGCCCGGGCTCCTGTTGCACCCTGAAACGCTCGGGATACAGACCCACGGGGCTGTGGGCGGTCATCGCAAACAGGTGCCAGAACCCGGATTGCAGAATACCCGCCTCGAACATCTGGCGCACCATTTCCAGCGAATCCACCGTCTCCTGCGCCGTTTGGGTGGGGAAGCCGTACATCAGGTAGGCGTGCACCATGATGCCCGCTTCGGTGAAATTGCGCGTCACCCGGGCCACCTGCGCCACGGTCACACCTTTCTGAATCAGGTCGAGCAGGCGGTCGGAGGCCACCTCCAGTCCGCCGGAAACCGCCACGCACCCGGATGCCCGGAGCAGCACGCACAAGTCCCGTGTGAAACTTTTTTCGAAGCGGATGTTGGTCCACCAGGTGACGGTGAGTTTCCGCCGGAGAATCTCCAGCGCCAGCGCGCGCATGAGGGCGGGCGGCGCGGCTTCGTCCACAAAATGAAAGCCGGTCTGGCCGGTTTGAGCCATCAGGGTTTCCATACGATCGCAAAGCAGCCGGGCCGTCAGCGGTTCGTACACCTTGATGTAGTCGAGCGAGATATCGCAAAACGTGCATTTCCCCCAGTAGCAGCCGTGCGCCATGGTGAGTTTGTTCCAGCGGCCGTCGCTCCACATCCGGTGCATGGGGTTGGCAATTTCGAGCACGGAAATGTACCGGTCGAGCCACAAGTCGCTGTAGTCGGGCGTGCCGGTATCCGCCTGTTTGTAGTCCTTGCTCAGGCTGTGGTTGAGGTATTCCACCTTGCCATCCACAAGGGCGAAACAGCGTTTCAACAATTCGAGTGGGCGTTTGCCGGTAATGTGTTCGACGAGATGCTCCACGGGCGCTTCGCCGTCGTCGAGGGTGATGAAATCAAAAAACTCAAACACCCTCGGTTCCGCGAGCGAACGCAATTCGGTGTTGGCAAAGCCACCGCCCATCGCGATTTTGACATCGGGACAGTGTTTTTTGATCCACTGCGCACAGCGGAAAGCGGCGTACAAATTGCCCGGAAACGGTACGGACACCGCCACAAGGTCGGGTTTGAATTCAGTCAAATGCGCCTCCAGGGCACCTGCCAACAGGTGATCCACGTAGGTGTAGTCCTGTTGCAGGGCCTCGTACAGTTCATCGAAGTGGTTGGCCGAGCGGCCCAGGCGTTCGGCATAGCGGCTGAAACCGAAATGTGGGTCCACACACTCCTGGATCAGGTCGGACAAATCTTCGAGGTACAGGGTGGCCAGGTGTTTGGCTTTGTCCTGGATACCCAGCGCGCCGAAAGCCCAGTCCAGGTCGTCAAGTTGGGCGAACCGCTCCGCTTCCGGCAAAAAACCATCCGGGCAGATCTGGTGGGCAAGCGTAGGGTTTTTCCCCTGCAAAAAAGCGATGACGGGGTCAATCGTCCTGATGTACTCGTCCTGCATCGCCACGATGCGTTGCGCATTGGCGGACATAACCGCCGTAGGTGGACCGATATGCGCAAACAGCCGCGTCAGCCCCTGCCGGGAAAACAACGCCAGAATGACCTCGATGCCCAAATCCGCCTGCCGGGCCGGGATCTGCCGGGTATTCAAAAAGCCCTTCAGGTACGCCGTAGCGGGGTACGGCGTGTTCAACTGCGTGAAAGGCGGTGTGATCAGAAAAACTGTCGGCTGCAAGGCGTGGCGGATTTTGGGGTGAAAGTACATGGGTATGGGGAGTCTGGCTAAAAATTATCCGGCATGAACGAAGGCGGGGGGATGTGTCCGTTGTTTTTATAGGTGCAAAATCCTTCGTACTTGCACGCATCCTGCAAGTGAATTACACAACTTATTTCTGGAATTGTGCAAAATCCATGGGAGCAACTGTTCGCACCTTTGTCCCCTAATCTATTCTAAATCAAAAAAATAAAAACTATGCAAGGGAAATCGATCGGCATAATATTGATCATAGTCGGAGCACTGATGATCGCGTACACCGGATTCAATTTTGTTACGAAAGAAAAAGTAGTAGATATCGGCCCGATTCAAATTGACAAAGAAAAAAATCACTTTGTCCAATGGCCGCCCATCGTTGGTGTGCTGTTGCTCATTGGCGGTGTTGTGGTAATGGCACAATCTAAAAAAGCATTGACCTAAGGCTTGCTTTGGCGCCTATATACTCAATCTCAAATCCATCATTTATTTTATCAATCAAACACATTTTAGCATGATGAAACTCAGAGCAAATTCGGTCTATACCACATTAAAAATATCCAGTTTACTGCTAATTTTTGGCCTACTCTTCAGTCCGATCGCACAGTCCCAACGCCCCGAAAAGGCATTTGGCATTGGCTTTCAGGCCGGCAACCCTACAGGCCTTGCCCTTCAATTCTTTAAAGACCACGGAGTAAGTACGGACATTTTGATTGCTTATGATCTGAATAACTTCGTTTTCCTGAACGTGCACGCTTTGTGGAACTACCACCTGGATCAATCTAATCTCTGGCATTTATTCTACGGCCCAGGCGCCTTTGTTGGCTTTCGTGACAGAGATTTCAGTGACCAACGGTACGATCAATTCGAAGCCGGGGTCAGCGGCAATTTTGGTGTAAATTACATTATTGGCCACCTGGAGTTATTTGGGCAACTCACACCACGCCTGACCTTGACTCCCGGGACGAGTCTTCACATGGGCGGAGGCATTGGTTTACGCTTTTACATTTAGTACGTCGCTCGTCCGACCAGAATGAATAACCCACACCCCCGTTTTCGGCCCTGTTGTCGGAAGCGGGGGCGTGGGCATTTGTAGTCTGGGAAAAAACTCCGCGCCTACGCGCCTCTGCGGTGCAAAATTCCCCCCAACTTGCGCCCCAAAACATACCTCCCATGATGTATCGCACGCTAGTCTTGCTGTTGCTTGCTTTGAACCTGCGCGGTCAGGCCCCGCTTCGCCAAACCGTCACACTCGCCGAAAACTGGAAATTTACCAAAGGCAACCCCGGGGGCGCAGCGGCGCCCGACTTCGACGATGCGACATGGCAAACCGTACGCGTGCCGCACGACTGGGCCATCGCCGGGCCGTTCAACCCTGCCGGCTCCGCCGAAACAGGCAAACTGCCCTGGCAGGGCGAAGGCTGGTACCGCCGCACGTTCCGCGCCGATGCCGCTTGGGCCGGCAAACGGGTGTATGCCCTGTTCGACGGTGTCATGGCATTCCCGAAAGTGTACCTCAACGGCCGCCTCGCCGGCGAGTGGGACTACGGCTACAACTCGTTTTACCTCGACCTCACGCCCCTGCTCCGTCCCGGCATCGACAACGTGCTGGCCGTGCATGCCGACACCCGGCAGCACGACAGTCGTTGGTATACGGGCGCAGGCATCTACCGCAAGGTGCAACTGATCGTAGCCGACCCGGTGCATGTGGGTATCTGGGGCACCCAAATCACCACCCCGGAAATACGCCCCGGACAGGCCACAGTCCAAATACGCACCACCGTGCGCAATGAGAGCGACCGCACGGAAACGGTCTCCGTGCAGCAGTCTATCGTGTCCACTTGGGGCGATGTTTTGGCGACCGACTCCATCGGCTGCCCGGTCAAACCCGGCGAAGCGCACACCTACGAGCAACAACTCAGGCTGATGAAACCGCGCCTGTGGTCTCCCGACAAACCGGCATTGTACACCCTGAAAACCGTGCTGCGCAAAAACGGCATCGCCTGCGACGAATACCTGTCCACCTTCGGCGTCCGCACCATCGAATTCACGCCCAACGACGGCATGTTGCTGAACGGCACACGCCTGCAAATCAAGGGCGTGAACCTGCACCACGACTTCGGGGCGCTCGGCGCGGCCTTCAATGTACGCGCCCAGGAACGCCAATTGGAACTCCTGCGCGGTATGGGCTGCAACGCCATTCGCACCAGCCACAACGCCCCCGCGCCTGAACTACTCGACCTCTGCGACCGCATGGGCTTCCTCTTGCTGGACGAACTGTTCGACAAGTACGACGGCAAGGCCGACTACCTGCCCGGCGCCGATTTCGCCGCCTTCGCCGAACGCCAGGTGCGCAACTTCGTGCAGCGCGACCGCAACCATCCCTGCATTTTCCTCTGGAGCGCCGGCAATGAAATCGGCGACGTGCAGGGCAACGTCAACGGTGGCTTTGCCAAACTTCAAGCCGTCGTGGCGGCATTTCGGAAACACGACCCCTCGCGTGCCGTGACGCTCGTGTGCGACCAGCGGGACAACGCCGCCCTGCGCCATTTCGACTACTACGATGTGGTGTCGTACAACTATGGCCGCCGTTACGATCTGGCCCGCCGGCTGGCCCCACAAAAGGCCGTCATCATCACCGAATCGGCCAGCACGGTCAGCACGCGCGGGTTTTACGAACTGCCGCTGCCCGCGAAAAAAACCGATTTCACCGATGCCGTACAGATCAGTTCCTACGACCTGAACGCGCCCTGGTGGGCCGAGGTGCCGGAAGACGATTTTCGCTGGCAGCAGGAAGACCCCTTCGTGGCGGGTGAGTTTGTCTGGACGGGCTTCGACTACCTCGGCGAGCCGACGCCCTACGGCGACTACGCCATCACCGAGCGCGGCATGAAGCGCGAAGACCTCGCACGCAGTTCCTACTTCGGCATTTTCGATCTGGCCGGCCTGCCCAAAGACCGCTACTACCTGTACAAAAGTGTGTGGAAACCCGAAGAACCGACCGTCCACATCCTACCGCACTGGAACTGGCCCGAACGCGTGGGCAAGCCCGTGCCGGTGTTTGTGTACACCAACGGCGACTGCGCCGAACTGTTCCTGAACGGCAAATCGCTGGGCAAACAGTGCAAGAAGCCCGATTCGGAAAACAGCCTCGAACGCTACCGGCTGATGTGGCACGACATACTGTACGCTCCCGGAACCCTGCGCGCCGTGGCGTACCGCGCCGGCCAACGCATCGGCGAGGCCGAAATGAAAACCGCCGGTGCCCCTGCGTCCATCCGCCTCAGGCCCGACCGCAATACCCTGCGCGCCGGCGGCGAAGACCTGTGTTTCGTCACCGTAGAAATTCTTGACCGGGACGGAAACCTGTGTCCCCTTGCCGACAACACGATCCGTTTCTCGGTGGACGGCCCTGCCGAAATAGCCGCCGTGGACAATGGGAATCCGCGATCGTACGCGCCGTTTCAGTCCGACACGGTGCAAGCATTTTTTGGGAAAGCGATGCTGGTGCTGCGGACTAAATCCGGGCAAATGGGGAAAGTGACGGTGCGGGCGAGCGAGAGTACGGTGGCTGGGGAATTGCAGATAACGGTGATTTTTTAGACAGGATATACAAAGATTGACAGGATATTCGGCGGCGAAGCCGCCTTATGCATCTTGTAAAGCATGTACTTCGCAATAAAAACTGCTCACCCGCTCACTCCCTCACCTGCTCACCCTTGAACGCACCCACCATACGCACCGCCTTCGCCTCCCGGTTCGGCACCGAACCGGAACTCAGCGTCCGCGCTCCCGGGCGCATCAACCTCATCGGGGAACACACCGACTACAATGCCGGATATGTGTTGCCCGCCGCCATTGACAAAGCCATCTGGCTGTCGGCCAGCCGCCGCAACGACGGACGCTTCGCCTTTTTTGCCGCCGACCTCGATGCGTTTTTCTTTTCGGAAAATTCTGAAACGGTGTTCCAAACCGAACACACCTGGGCAAATTACCTGCTCGGCGTCATCAGCGAAGCCCGTAAGGACGGCCTGCACGTCGGCGGACTGAACGTAGCCTTCGGCGGCGATGTACCGCTCGGCGCCGGGCTGTCGTCCTCGGCAGCGCTGGAAAGCGGGATGATGTTCGCGATCAATGAACTGTACCGGTTGCAGTTGTCCAGAATGGACATCGTGCGGCTGGCGCAACGCGGGGAAAACAATTTCGTGGGAATGAAATGCGGGATCATGGACATGTTCGCCTCGGTCATGGGCCGGGCCGACAGCGTGGTGCGCCTCGATTGCCGAAGTCTCAAATTTGAGTATTTCCCCTTCCACGCGCCGGGACACAGCCTCGTGCTCTTCGACTCGGGGGTGAAACATACCCTCGTGGATTCGGAATACAACACCCGCCGGCAGGAATGCGAGGCCGGAGTGGCCGTGCTGAAATCGTTCGAGCCGCATGTGTCGAGTCTGCGCGATGTGTCTTCAGAACTGTTGTTCCGGCACCGTGCTGCCCTCGACCCACGGGTGTTTCGGCGCTGCAAATTCGTGGTGGAGGAAATCGCCCGCGTGGAGGCCGCCTGTATAGCCCTGCAACACGACGACCTTTCCCGTCTTGGCCAACTGATGTTCCTAGGCCACGACGGCCTGAACCACGAGTACAACGTCTGCGTGTCCGAAACGAATTTCCTGGTAGAGCAGGCGCGTGCGCATCCCGGCGTACTCGGCGCCCGGCAAATGGGCGGCGGCTTCGGCGGCTGCACGATCAGCCTAGTGAAATCAAGCGAACTGGAAGACTTTTCCGAAAACACCAAGTCGGCATACCGGCAGGCTTTCGGCCTCGACCTGAAAATCTATCCCGTGCGGCTGACCAACGGAACGGAGGTTTTTTGATTACATGATTGCAGAATACACCACGCCATGTTACACGATTTCCCCCACCGCCGCTACAACCCACTCACCGACTCGTGGGTGCTGGTCTCGCCCCACCGGTCCAAACGCCCGTGGCAGGGACAAGTGGAAAAACTGCCGCCTGACACCCGCCCGGCCTACGACCCGGGTTGCTACCTCTGTCCCGGAAACACCCGAGCAAACGGCGAGCAGAACCCGGATTTTCAGGGTGTTTTTGTGTTTGACAACGATTTTGCGGCACTCTTGCCCGATGCTCCAGTCAGGGTCGCCGGGTCGGATCAAAGCGAGTTCTTCCGCGCCCGCCCGGAACGCGGCCTCGCCCGGGTCATCTGTTTTTCGGCCCGGCACGACCTGACCATTCCCGAAATGGACACCGCCGCCATCCGGCAGGTGGTGGATGCCTGGGTGGACGAGTACCGTACGCTGGGCGCCAAACCGTTCATCCGCTACGTGCAGATTTTTGAAAACAAGGGCGCCATCATGGGCTGCTCCAACCCGCACCCGCACGGACAAATCTGGGCGCAATCGAGCATCCCCGATGAGCCGCTGAAAAAACAGCGGGCGCAACTGAAGTACTGGAAAAAACACGGGCGCACCCTGCTTGCCGATTACCTGCTGGAGGAGCAGTCAGCAACCGAACGTTTGTTATTCCATAACGAGCATTTCACAGCGCTCGTCCCGTTTTGGGCAGTATGGCCCTTCGAGGCGATGATCATCCCGAAACGCCCAATGCCGCGCATCACCGACATGACGGAAACCGAAAAAACCGCCCTCGCCGATGCCTATCGCCGGCTGACGGTTCGGTACGACAACTTGTTTCAGACCTCCTTCCCCTACTCCGCCGGTATCCACCAGGCTCCGACGGATGGAAAACCGCACCCCGAATGGCACTGGCATTTTGTGTTTTACCCGCCGCTGCTGCGCTCGGCTACGGTGAAAAAATTCATGGTCGGCTACGAGATGCTCGCCAATCCGCAACGCGACATTACGCCGGAGAAAGCGGCAGAGATGCTGCGTGGGTAACCCTACCTACCCCACCATTTCCAAAAACCACTCTTTCTCCGTCAGCACGGGTTCCGTTTCGATTTGTGCGCGCAGGCTTTCGCGGGCCTGCCGGCTGTTGGGGTTCAACTGGAGCAGCCGCCTGCCATAGCGCACGATGTTCTTGTAGTTGGTTTTGTGGTACCCGATCACCCGCTGGCGACGGATGAACGTTTGCATGCTCTGCAAATGTGCGTCCAATGCGTCCAGTTCGCCGGTTTCGTAGTAAATTTTCAGTTGAAGCGTTTTTGCGATCAGGTTGTTGATCAGGTCTTTGTAATCGGCCTGCTGGAGGTGCAGCAACGCGGCCCGCATGTTTTGGCGACCGTATTCCACCCGAGCCAGATTGAGGTGAAAAGCGGCATCTCGGTGCTTTTTTTCCAAAAAAGGCGCGTACCGCTGGATGAACTGCTCGGCCCAGTCCGCCTCGCCCACCTTGAGCGCGATGGCTGCGATATTGTTGTAGGCAAAGTGGGAGAGCTGCCTGTTTTCGAGCAGCAGGTCGGCGTTCAGGGCGGATTTGTACAGGTCGAGCGCTTCGCGGAAATAATCCGCCTCCGACAAGTTGATCTTACGGATACAAAAATTCAGAGCCAGCAAGTGGAGGTTGCGCTGTTCGTCCACTGGAAGCCGACCAAGGTTGGCCAACAGGCGCGGCTTGAATTCCTGAAAGTAGGATTCGCCCTCGGCTTCGGTCAGGAACAGGTAGCAGTAGAAATACAGGCCCACCGATGGTACAGCCAGCAGGTTTTCCGAGCGGCGCACATGCTCCAACACGGCATCCAGTAGACCGAAATCGTAGTTCGTGCTGTACACGATTTGGTGGCTAAGCGCAAAACACGCCTGCCGCAATTTGTGGGCCATGAAGGCGGTGTCGGTTTGGTCGGACAGCTCCTGCCAGTTCAGCGCTTCGGTGCGGCGCCCAGCCGTCGAGAACTGGTACAGCTCGTATTCGATGGCCACCTGGGCATCGAAGAATTCCGCATGGCGGTACGGTTGACCGGCCCAATCGCCCCGAGCGGCGTGCAGGCTTTGGCGAAAATGTTTTTCCAGCCCGCGCTTGCGGTAGGCAGCGGCCAAACGGATGTAGAAATCGTTTTTCCGGTCAAATTTTTCGGAGTACACCAAAAAATGCTCCACCTGGCCCATCAACTCGGTCATCACGACGCGCAGGGCTTGCACATCGGTTTCTGAACGGAAAACCGACCGAATGGCCGCCTCTTGGTCGGGCGATTTGCCGGAATCGAGGCAGCCGCGCAGGTACTCGAACAAGGCCACCGGCTGGGCACGCCGGCAAAAAAATGGCGACTGTAGCCACAGGCCCAGTTGCTTGCGCTCCGTAGCCGTCAGCGTGAGCATAGTTTGCCAAAGACGGGCATTTTCCATTTATTCCAAACTTTAACTTTTGCAAAAATCTAAATTTCAATTGTTTATAAAAAGTATTTGAAAAATAATTTCAAATAAATGCCCAAAAATGTCTTTGTTCGACTGCGAACAAACCTGAACTTTTGTACCATCAAAAAGTATTTGCGCAAATCGCCCTCGCCAAAGGAGAAAAAACTCAACCTTCAACCGCTTTTTTTAGCCCAAACGCATCTCGTTATGTACACGAAAAAAATTCGCTTTCTGCTGCTTGCCGCGTTCCTGCTCGTGGCGCTGGGTTTGAATGCCCAACAACCTTGCTCGCTGAGCGTGATCGTCACGCCACAGAATCCTGTGCTTTCTTGTCAAAACCCCTCGGTGCAGTTGCAAGGCACCGTAACCCCTTCGGGCAACTACCAGTACAGCTGGTCGGGACCGATGCAGTTGCCCAACATCCCCAATCCGACCATCACCATGCCGGGCGTTTACGCGCTCTTCGTTTTTGACAGCGTGCAATGCTGGGCCGGCGACACCATCGTGGTGACACAAGACGGCTCGATGCCCGTGGTGAGCATCACACCCTCTTCCGCCAACTGCGACGGCAATACGACGCTTACCGCCAATGCGACCGTTTCCGGTGGTGGCAACCCCACCTATCTCTGGTCGAACGGATCCACAACCCAATCCATTGATGTGCAGCCAAGCGCTCCGGGCACCGTCACCACCTATTGCGTGACCGTCACCAACTCGGCAGGGGGGTGTTCCGGGGCATCGTGTTTCGTGCTTGCCTCTCAAGGTGGGCCGTTGGTTGCCGAAATCCAGTACTTCGACAGCCCCTTCTGCAACGACTCGCTCGGCATGTGGGTAACAGTGCAGGGCGGAGTGCCGCCATTCGCCTACTCATGGAACACGGGAAGTACCAGCAACTGGATCAATGACCCTGCAGCGGGCACTTATGTGGTCACCGTGACCGACAGCCGCGGCTGCACCGACGCAGCGACAATCGTCCTCGAAAACGAACCGGACGAGTGCGCCAACCTCGAAGGCTATGTGTACGCCGACTGGAACACCAACTGCACGCTGGAATCATCCGACAGCGACCTTTCGAACATCGCGATCCGTATCGCCAATGCTGCCGGCGACGAATATTTCGCCTACACCGACAACGACGGCTTCTTCCGCGTGGAACTCGTGCCCGGCGCCTACACCGCCACCGTCATCCCGCCGGCCAACAACCTGTGGGATCCCTGCCAGGCAACATTTTCAGTAAACTTGGCTCCCGGCCAAACGGTCGCGCAGGATTTCTTCCTGCAACCCGAGGCGATTTGCCCGGCCATGACGGTAAGCATCAGCACGCCGATACTCCGCCGCTGTTTCAGCAGCACGTATTCGGTTTTCTACTGCAACCAGGGCACCGCTGATGCCACCGGCGCATACATTGAAATCCAGTTCGACCCCTTCCTGAGCATTACCAGTTCATCCATTCCGGGCACCAACCTCGGCAACAACCTGTACCGCTTCGATCTCGGCACGGTACCGTTCGACGAATGCGGCTGGTTCTCGGTATCTTTCCTCGTAAGTTGCAACGCCACGCTTGGCCAAACGCACTGCACCGAAGCCGTGATCTACCCGACCGGCGCCTGCGAGCCAGCCAACGCGCAGTGGTCGGGCGCCAGCCTGCTAATCGAAGCCGACTGCGGCACCGACACGCTGGAATTCATTATCCGGAACATCGGAACGGGCACCATGAGCGAACCGCTGGAATATGTCATCATCGAAGACGCTGTCATGCTGATGCAGGCGCCCCCGCCGGCCATCATACTCGCCCCGGGCGAACCGCACACCATCCGGGTGCCTGCCAATGGCGCCACCTGGCGCGTGGAAGCGAAACAGGAGCCGTTCCACCCCGGCCTGTCCATGCCAAGCCAAGCCATCGAAGGCTGCGCCAATGGCGGCCAGTTCAGCACCGGTTTCGTGAATCAGTTCCCGCTCGACGACAACGACCCCTGGGTGGACATTGACTGCCGCCCGAATGTAGGTTCGTACGACCCCAACGACAAGCAGGGCTTCCCGACCGGCTACGGCGCCGCGCGCCACATCGAACCGGGCACCGACATCGAATACCTCATCCGGTTCCAGAACACGGGCACCGACACGGCTTTTACCGTCGTCATCCGCGACGAACTGTCCGAATGGCTCGACCCGGCCACCATTCGCCCCGGCGCGAGCAGCCACCCGTACACGTTTGCATTTTACGGCGACCGGAACATCAAATTCACGTTCGACGACATCCTGTTGCCAGACAGTAACGTCAACCTCGCCGGCTCGCAAGGATTTGTCCAGTTCCGCATTTCGCAAAAGGCAAACGTGCCCTTGCAGACCGACATCCTGAACTCGGCCGCCATTTTCTTCGACTTCAACGAGCCGGTCATCACCAACACTACAGTACACCGCGTCGGCACCAACTTTGTTTCGGTAAGCACCTGGAATCCTTTCCGCGCTGGACTCGAACTGCGCGTATTGCCCAATCCTGTGGTTGAAAGTGCCTTGCTGGAACTTCGCGGCTACGATGATCTGAAAAACTGGCAGGTGGAACTTCGCGACATTACCGGCAAACTCGTGCTTTCGGGCAACGCCACCGGCCCGCAATGGCGCCTCGTGCGCGGTAGTTTGCCCGCGGGAATGTACCTGATGCAGGTACGCGCCGACGGTGCGGTGCTGGGCAGCGGGAAGGTAGTGCTGCGCTAAAGCGTTATTCTCCTTTCGGAATATTAGCAAAAAGGCTGTTTTGCCGGGTAGAACCCTGCGAGACAGTCTTTTTGCGTAAACAGCCATGTGTCCGACGACAAATTCGTCGGACGAGGGAGCGAATATCGTCCGACGAATTTGTCGTCGGACGAATCACCCGTCAGACAAGAGATCACCAACCAGACTGTATCGCCACACGTTTCTGAAACCAAAAGCCGTTCGGGGTGCAGGCCCGGAACAGGTACATGCCAGCCGGCAAGCGATACCTGTCCAAAAAAAACTTTTCGGTAGCCCTGGGGATGACGGCAAGACGCGCCTGCGCCACTACTTTCCCCCGCGAGGTCAGCAACTCGACAAGCAGGTCATCTTCGCGCATGTCGGCACCGAAAGCGATGTGCAACACGTCCGAGGCTGGGTTTGGATAAATGCGGATCGTGTTATCGCCTTCAAAAGCCACACTACGAATGGGCGAATAGGCGAAGGAGCCGTCGTCGTCCACCATTTTCAGGCGGTAATATGCCGTGCGGCCGGGCGGACTGTAGTCGAAAAATACGTACGCGGCCCCATCGCCGGGCGCGGCCCTCCCCTGTTCGGTCCCGATCCGTTCCCAAAGCCCATCGGTACGCTGCCGTTCGATTTCAAACACGTCAAAGTCTATCTCCAGCGCGGTGCGCCAGTCGAGCCTGGCGCTGGCCTGTTGGTGTTTTCGGGCCTGAAAATCCACGAGTTCCACCGGTTGGGCGCCGTTGAGCGGCAGAATGTGGTTGTTGCCGGGCGTGGTGACGGGACAGTTGTTGGGCATGCAGATGACCGTATCGGGGCCGTAAAAAACGTTGGTGCCCGTGACGTTGGTTTTGTCGTTGGCGCCTTCATCCGTCAGTGCGAGGTAGTGGGGGACAAAAAGATCGTTGTGGCACAGTTCGAAGTCGAAGCCCGAAGGAGAGGTCGTCAGGGTGATGGTGCAAACGAGGTATTCCTGGTTTTGGTTGTAGGTTTTGGTTGTCGTAGGCGGGTTGATCGGCAACCCGAACCAGTAGTTGTTATACCCGGTTTCGGTGCCTTGCAGGTTGGCACCGTTGTACGGGATGGTCAGCCCTGGAAAGTCCGTCGTGTTCATCGTGATGGTAGCGCCTTCAAATTCGGCATCGGCGTTGGGCGCCGCCGTGGAATTTCGGAAAAAAAACTCGAACACCGTCCAGCCGCAAGTGATCGGGCCGCCCACGGGTTTGATCTTGAACTGTAGGTCATTGCCGTTGATGGTGGCCGTGGCGAGGAAGTGCGGTTGGGCCGAACCATGCAACGCGAACAACAGGCAAGCAAGCAATACAAAAAGGCGGATGGCGGTTGGCATAGCGGATTATTGTTGTTCGGTGATGATGTTCGTGTACACGCCGAGGATGTTCAGCAATTTGCTATAGTCGTTGATGCTCGCGGGGCCGGTGAGGCGCACGGTGCCGTCCATGTTCACGTCGGAGTTGGAGTACACGTTCGACTGGATGCCGGCTGGCGCACCGAGCGTGTTGAGGATAACGGTGTAGTCGTTGATGCTTGGCGGGCCGGTCATACGCACCGTGTTGTTCAGGCTGGTATTGCCTCCCCACAAGGCAAATATGGCCGGCGAGGTTTGCACTTGTTTCATCGGATTGACGCCGAAGCCCTGGGTCATGGCAGTGGTGAAATCATACGGCGTGGCCGTGATTTCGTCGAGGGCAAGGCCCGCGCCGTTGGGTGTACGGACGCTCAAGTGGTTGCGCTGGCCGATGGCAAAAATGTAGTTTCCGGCATTGGCCGGGATACGCACGGGCGAGATGCCGTCGAGGTCCACCACATCGCCGTCTTTTTGCAGCAGGGCCACGGTGGTCTGAAGATTTGTCGCCGGGTTGTTGGGGTCTTTGAGCCAGACAAACACCCAGTCCACGATGGCGTTGTCGCCAGTCACGCTCAGCAAGGAAGCGGGAATGCTGTACCCGGCGCTGGGCTGCCAGCCGGCATGCGCGAACTTGCCCGAACCGTATGGGTTCGGCGCATTCAGTGGAAACGCCGCCAGGGTGCGCAGGTTGTCGTTCATTTTCGAGGTGGCAGTGTTGAACGGGCCGGAAAGCATGATGCGCGGCGATATTTTTACCCGGTTGAGAAACGCCTCGTCCAGCACGGCCAGCACGCCGGGAGTGAAGCCCGTGCGCGTGCGCGTGTATGGACCGGAGCCCGAAGCGGCACCCATGCCGGCAACGGGCAAATCCCAATCCGTACCCGAGTTGAATCGGGCAATACCGCATTCGGCACGCACGAAACCGCTCAGTTCGTCGGACAGTGTCCATTGGGCCGTGGCGGCAAGGCTGGAGCCTCCGGCATTGTCCTCGCGCACCTCCCAGGCCACATTCGCCGCGTCGGCAGGGATGGGGTTGCCGCTCAGACCCTTGTCCAACGGCTGCGCCATGCACCGCACCCCAATGGTGTCCGGCGTGGCGTTTTCCGCCAGCGTCAACGGGTTGAAGGTGCCGGCATCGGCGCCTACGGGGAACACAAACGCGGTGGCTCCGAGCGCCCGGCGTTTCAGCAGCCCGCTGCCGTTGGTCACAAAAAAATCGTTGTCGTCCGCGCCGACGACGGTCGCCGATTCGCCCACCGTGACGTCAAAATTGCCACAGATTATTTTGTTGTTGGTGGTCAAAAAGCGCGCCTCGTTCAGCACGGCCACAGCGGAAGCCAAGGTGAGGTCGTTCGAGTTTTTTCCCAGATGCAGGTTGTAAAACGCCGCACCGCCCGCCGATACCGTACTGCTGCCACTGCCGTCGAACAACACGGTTGAGCTGCCCGCCGCGAACGAACCGGCATTCGTCCAGTTGCCGCCGAGTTTCCAAAGTCCGTTGCCGCTGAACGACCCGCCTGCCGCGTTCGAGATGTGGTTGGTTGTCGAGAGCGTGCCTGAGTTGGCGATGCTTGCGCTGCTGTCGTTCTGTATGCTCAGCCCCGTGGCCACTACATGGCTGCCGGCGCTGATGACCACGTGACCACCAGATACCGTAACCTGGGCCACGGCGTTGTGCCAGACTAAAATGCCCGCGATAAGCAGAAATATGGAACGGCAGATTTGCATGGCAGTCGTGTTTTGTCAGGGAGCGATAGCCGCACCCATGAAGCGATAGACCAGTGCCGAGCGCGGTGAATTGCCGGTAAGTTTTTCCAGGTGGTTGGACGGCCCCACGGCTACGGCCCCTGGCATGTTGGCTGTGATGCGCCCCACTACGGCGCCATTGAGAAAATAGGTGGCCTCCGTGTTGGTTTTGTTCAGCGTCACCATCACCTCGTATTCGGTGTTCACCTGAAAGGCAATGCCGGTGTCCAGCACTGTTTCGCCACCGCTGCCATCGCGGGAGTAGCACTGCCAGTTGCCGCCATTCACGTTGTGCCGGTAGCGGATGCCGAGCGAGTTGTTCTGGTTCCAGAATCCGCTGCTGGGGAAATCGGCAATGCGCAGGAAAAAGTAGTATTGGTTCACGTCGTCCGCCAGTATCGCCGGGCTTTTGAAGTGCATCTTGGTAACGATGTGCGCTCCGCCCACCATGGCCATTTCTTCGGAGCTCCGGGCGTAAAACAAGCCGAGGCCCCCGCTGGTGGCCGTGCCGGTATTGAAATCCCAGGAAGTGAACGGCGAAGTGGCAGTTGGGTCGCCCGGGGACTGCGTCAGGCTGCCGAACACGTCGAGGTGGATATCGTCCTGAAAATTGGAGGCCACCTTGCCGGCGGATTTGTCGTAATGCACCGAGCGGTTCATGTTGGCGTAGTTGGGGCAGGGCACTTGCACAGGCCGCCAGCGGGACGACACACCGTCGTACATGATCCGGCAGGATAGCCCGGGCGGGATCATCACCTCCTCGACGTAAGCAATTCGGTTGGCGGCACTGCTTCCGCTGTGTTCCGGCGCGAGGTAGAGCGGGTAGGCGCCGACGTTGACGAGTGTTTTTTCCTCCCCGTTCGTCTCGGCATGGAGCCCGGTGATGGCCCGAATGCCGTTGTCGCCGGAGATACGCACAACCGTAGCGTCTGCAAAACCCGTCGGGGTATAGTTGTTGGTGTTGGCGGTAAGCATGGGCGGGGTGATGACGGACGGCCCCGAAGGCCCGCCGCCCGCACCGAGTTCGACCCAGATGGCGCCGTTGAAAAACCAAAACGTATTGGTAGTCGTATCGAAAACCAACAGACCCGTGGCAGGAGCGGGGATAGTCGTGCGTTGGGCTGAGTTCATGCGGGGTACCAGTACGCCGCGAAGGGAAGACTTCACGTCCAGCATGGCGCTGGGATCGGCAGTACTGCCGTCGGTATTGACGGCGACCTGAGCAGACGCGATCGTTGCTGCGAACAAGGCTACCGCTCCCCCGAAGACCGGGAAAAGGCGAGACTTTATCATAAGGGATGACTTTGTTTTTTTAGAGAGCACTTCTCATCAGCGGGGGTAAAGGTAACCGAAATTACTATGAAAAGTAGCTGCCCCAACTGGCTTTGGCAAGAAAGCCAAGGAATGACTCCGTTATTTTTTGAAATAACTGTCCGCTTCGAAAACCTGGTTTTCGTCTTGCTGATACAGGGCAAAATTGAAGCCCGGTTGTAGGCTGTATGCGCCGTGCCGCCCTTTTTTGTCAATAGCGACATAGCCCACCTGGTTTTCGCGGGCCGCTTTGGGGTACTTTTGAGCCAAGCGGCGCACGACGGCCTCTGCCGCACGTTGGGGGTGTTTGCCACGGCGCATTTCCTCCACGAGCAGGAAACTGCCGAGCGTTTTGAGCACCATCTCACCCAAGCCGGTAGCGGCGGCCGCGCCCACCTCGTTGTCGGCAAACATACCGGCCCCGATGATCGGACTATCGCCCACCCGCCCGCGCATTTTGAAGGCCATGCCGCTGGTCGTGCACGCTCCCGACACGCGCTGTTGGGCATCCACCGCCACGATGCCGATGGTATCGTGGCGTTCGATATTGATCACAGGTTTGTATTCCGACTTGATTTTCCACTCTTCCCACGCCTCGCGGGCCTTTTCAGTGAGCAGGTTTTCTTTTTTGAATCCTTCGGCGAGGGCAAACTCGAGGGCGCCATCGCCGACGAGCATGACGTGCGGGGTTTTTTCCAGAATGTGCCGCGCCACACTAATCGGGTGCATGATGTGCTGGAGATAAGCCACGGATCCGGCGTTCCCGAATTCGTCCATGATGCAGGCATCGAGGGTCACGTTGCCGTCGCGGTCGGGGAAGCCGCCATAGCCCACACTGGTATCCAAAGGATCGGCTTCCGGCACTCGCGCTCCGGCTTCTACGGCATCAAGCGCGCGTCCGCCCTTCGACAGGACTTGCCAAGCGGCTGCAGTGGCCATTCGGTTGTCCCAAGTGGCAATCACAACAGGCAAGCGGCCTTTGGAAGTCGGTATGGCATGAGCGCCGGCCAATAATTTCCAAAAATCCGATGATCCGACCGTAAGGGCGCCAAAAAATGCGTTTTCGAGAAAAGCCCGTCTTGATTTCATATTCTACTCCAATCAATTGATATGTTTGCCTGAAATTGCTGTTTGTCGCATCAAAGGCGGCAAGGTAGGTTTTTTTCATGCAGTACACAGCAATTGGGGATTCAACACGACCATGTCCACTACTTCTGCTCAAACGAACATACGCGTACAGACCATCGTCGTCGTCGCCTCTTGTTTTTTGTTTGCTGTCAAACTGCTTGCCTACTATTTCACCCAATCGGTGGCGATTTTGACCGATGCCCTGGAAAGTACGGTGAACGTAGTTACCGGTTTCACTGGCTTGTACAGCCTGCGAGTGGCTGCCTTGCCACGCGACGAGAACCACCCGTACGGCCACGGGAAAGCCGAATTGATCTCGGCTTCGTTCGAAGGCATCCTGATCGCCGTCGCGGGCATCGTCATTGTGTACGAGGCGATCACCAATCTGCTGCATCCGCATACGTTACGCGACCTTGACCTCGGCATCGGGTTGGTGCTGGGCACGGCAGTCGTCAACTATGCGCTGGGCTGGTATTGCAATCAAACGGGTAAAAAAAACCATTCGATCGCCTTGCAGGCCAGCGGTAAACACCTGCAAGCGGACACCTGGAGCACGGTGGGAATTGTCGTCGGCCTGTTGCTGATGCGCATCACCAACCTGGTCTGGATGGACAGCGCAGTGGCCATCGTATTCGGAGCAATGATCCTGGTGGAAGGATACAAGATCATCCGGCAAACCGTGGCAGGCATCATGGACGAGGCGGACGCCGAATTGCTGCGGGAACTGGTTCAGGTACTGAATGCGCACAAGCCCGACAACTGGATTGACCTGCACAACCTGCGCGCCATCAAGTACGGAGCAATTTTGCATCTCGATTGCCACCTTACCGTGCCCTGGTATTTCAACGTGAACGAAGCGCACACTGAAGTGGATGCCCTTGGCAAGCTCATCCGGCAGAATTTTCCGCAAACGATCGAAATGTTCGTCCACACGGATGGCTGCATACCGCCTGTTTCGTGCAGTGTATGCCCATTGACCACCTGCCCGAAAAGACAGAAAAATTTCGAAAAGCGCTTAGAGTGGACCCTTGAGAATATAACCACGAACAAAAAGCATGGCGTGTAGGGCCGTTGGCCGTTGGCTGTTGGCCGTTGGCTTGCCGACTAAGCGTACGCCGTCAATGTCAGGCATTACGCTCAAGATAGCCAACAGCCAACGGCCAACAGCCAATAGCCAACGGCCAGCAGCCAAATGTTAAGATTGTTGGTAGTAAAAACAAAGGCGCTACCTTCGGCTTCTGAAAAAGTTGGCTACCCTGCCTTTTCACCGAATTTACACTACTGCTCATGTTTGGCCTCCGTCATTTTCTCCTGCTGGTGGTGGCACTATGCCCGACCAAGGCCCCTTTTGCCCAAAATGACATGCAAGTGCTCGGCGACGCGGTCTTCTCGCCCGCGGAACTGGCCGAAGGCGCCATGGTGACCTATCTCATCCGGTTCCAAAACACCAGTTCGGACACAGCCTATCAGGTTATCGTGCGGGACACGCTCGATCCACGCTTGGATATCCAGACGTTCAACATGGTGGGCGCCAGCCATGACCACCAGATCGTGCTCGATGGAAGCAATGTCGTGCGTTGGTATTTCGATGATATCATGCTGCCCGACAGCGCCAGCGGCGGGCCAAATTCCATTGGCTTCATTTTGTTCAACATTCGGCTCAAACCCTTTCTGGCGCCAGGCCAGACGGTGTGGAACAACTCGTGCGCCACATTCAACCAAACCAATACCACCTGCACCAATCACGCCTTGGTCTGGATTGATGCCAATGCCAACCAAGAGGAACTGGAAGAGCGCAGCGCCGGGCTGCAAATTGTTCCCAATCCCAACTACGGGAACTTCGAGGTGCGACCGACCGATGCTGCGCAACAGAATCCCGACGTGGAAATAGCCGAGTGGTGGATTACCGACATGAACGGCAAAACGGTGTGGGACGGGCACGCCAAGGATATGGCAGCAGCAAGTGTGCAAGTATGGCTGGAGCGCCCGGCGCCAGGGTTGTATTTGCTTTGGGTAAAAGACCGGCGCCGGCTTCATGCCAAGCAGTTCGCGGTAGTCCGCTGACCGTTACACCGCAAGAGCTTCATCCAGTTCCAGTTCGTTTTCGCTTTTGAACGGATGGCGCGGAAGCCATTCCTCCACCGGTTTCAGGTAATCCAGCATGGTGCCCATGAACCGGTTCACCAGCGGGTTGCGATGCCGCAAATAGCAGCACAGATTGTGCGGTATAGCGCCGATCGAACTCTTGATCTCCAAGGCCGTGCGCGCAAACACGATGTCCCTGCAATGCAGGTCAATCCCGATACGCACGATGTCGTACAGGATGTTCAGGTACAATTGCCGGTCATGGTTGTGCGCTTTGTCATAGCCGAGGAAATGGGCCTCTAGTTCCGAGCCGTTCTGGATCGTGGTGTAAAACGCGACAAGTTCCCCCTCCAGATAATAGCCGAACATTCGGAAACGGTCGGGCATATCGCGTTTCAGGGCCAGCAAATAGTACTCGTTCAGGTCCACCATGTTGAAACCGGCGTTGTTGGCAATGTCCCGGTACAGGGAGTACAAGCGGGGAAGTTCCTGCTCGACTTCGGCAAGCGCAAGTTCGCGTTTTTCGATGCCAGAAGCCTTTTTGAACGCCCGTTTTGCCCGGGTCCGGTATTTGGTGGACATGGCGCCGAGGTAGTCGTCGAAACTGCGGAACGGCAGGTGCAACACCATGTTGGGCTGGATCTCAAACTCCACATAATCCTTGCGCACCAAATGCTGCCGCGGGCGCAAATGGCTTGGCGCAATGTCCTTGACCAAAATCACGGGCATACGTTCGCCGGAACGGTCCGAATCGTTCGCTACCTGTTCGAGGGCATCTTCCAGCAAATGGGCGGCTTTTTCGGAACTGATTCGATTGTAGTCGAACCGGAATCCGTGCTCGCCCGTCAGCAGCATATTGCCGCAGATCAGGATGTCTGCCGCCAATTGACCCGCGACCCGGCGTTTGAACCATGTGGACAAACTTGAAAAAAAGCAGGGATCTTTTGTTTGGTGCTCCTGCTCGTTGATGTTGTCGTCTCCCTTGAAATATTTGATCTGGCAAAGCGCCACGCCGATCGGTTCGGCATCGCGGTAGAAGACAAGGTAGCCGAAGCGCATCCCGTGTGGGGGATTTTGCTCCAAAAGAGTCAAGTATGGGCGTTGCAGGAATACATCATCGGCGGGCGCGGCGGCATCCCAATCCGTTCCTGCCAACTCCATGGAACGGAAGTACCGGAACCGATACGATGCAGCCTCGGCTGCAGGGGCGATCACCCGCTCGTCGGATACTGGGCAAGAAGGAAAGGGCATACAGTTTTAGTCGTTTGCGCGATTAAGCAATGAAGGGGCAAAGTAAACAGGATGTTTTGAATATGGTTCTTACAATGCCTTGGTCTGCCATTTTTTTACCTCCTCCAGCGCCGCCGCCTCGTCTTCCCAGCCCATCAGGGTCATCACGCCAAGCCCGTCGTAGTACAGAAAAAACAATTCCAGAATATGGCGAATGGCGCTGTACCGCTGCTGAAAGTCCGCCCAACCGTCCACCCGGACAATCTGCCGGGACTCCTCCAGCGGGATCGCGAGCACTTTGTGGTCCAACTCCCAGCCGTCTCGTAGCAGGAGCAAGCCGATTGGGCGCACCTCAAGTGCCGTTCCGGTGGGAAGCGACTCCGCCAGCACCAACACGTCGAGCGGGTCACCGTCGCCGCCACGCTCCTTGTCCATGATGGTGGACGGGACAAATCCATAGTTGACAGGATAGGGCAAAAACTCGATCATGCGCTGGCGCCCGTTGCGCTCGTCCGGGCGAATGGTTCCTGATGAGCGGTCAATTTCATATTTCCGATTGGTGCCGGCAGGTATCTCCACCACGGCATTCAGATTTCCGGACGCCGTAAACGACGGAAGTTGCCACAAGTTTGCCATGTCAGGGCGCTCTTGGGATTAAAGGACTTTGAGCAGTTGGGCTTCCAGGTCCGTGCGCGGGTTGATCGCGGCGATGTTGCCGTTGCGGTCCACCAAGAACGTAGCCGGAATGCCGCGCACGCCGTACGTCTGCGCAGGGGCACAGTTCCAAAATTGGAGGTCGCTCACATGGTTGTCCCATTCCAGGCCGTCCTGCTTGATCGCAGCCACCCAGGCATCTTTTTGACCCGGGCGGTCAAGCGACACGCTGAACACATCGAAGCCGCGGCTTTTGTATTTGTGGTACACCTCGACCACGTGCGGGTTGGCCATGCGACAGGGGCGGCACCAACTAGCCCAAAAGTCAATGAGCACCACCTTGCCTTTCAGCGAGGACAGCGAACGCACCTTGCCATCCGGGCCGGCGAGGCTGATCTCCGGTGCCGGCTGACCCACCTGAATGGGGCCTGCAGCCGGCTGCTGCTGCTGCTGGAGTTGCTGCTCAAGTTTGCTCACCATGGCGGCAAACTGGGTGGCATACTCGGATTTCGGCATGGCCTCGGTCAGGTTTTTTTCAGCGGTCTTGAAATCGGCCAAAAACCCTGCGGCATTTTGCCCAAACAGTTGTGCCGTGAAAAACGCTTTCATCAGCGGGGTGCATCCCCGGTTTACGAACCCTTTGGCAGACTCGGGGGTGATTTGCCCACCCTTGAGCATGTCCTGCACCACACCGGCGTAGCACTTGAGCGTTTCCGAACCGTTCACTTCAATCTGGAGGCGGTCAATGGTCTCGAGGTTGCCTTTCATCGTCACAGATTTATCGTCGCTGCCCAGCATGAAAAACATACGTTTGGCCCCGATGGTCAGCCGGTACAGACCATCCGCGAAGGGCTGCTTTTGTTCGATGCTGAAATTGCCGGAAGCATCGCAAGTCACGCGGCCAATGGCAACAGGGGCCGAATTCTGGTCAAAATACAGCTGCTCCAACAGCACCTGAAGGTTGCCGGCATTGGCAATGGAGCCGTTAAGCGTATGGGAATCCGAGCCTTTGCAGGCCGAAATGGCTGCCACCAGCGGCAGCACGAACATCAGGAAATACTTTACTTTTTGCATATTGAAATGATGGTTGGAAGGTTTGAAGGTTTTGGGTTGGAAGGTTAAAAGGTTAGAAGGTTTCGGGTTAGAAGGTTAGAAGGTTGACAATCCAGTTCCCCTAACCCTCTAACCAGAAACCTTCTAACCTTCAAACCTTCAAACCTGTTTTAAGTCATGATTTCGGCTAAACGGCTGTCATAAGTGTGTTTCCAGTCGGACACGGGGCCCCAGTTTTCACCCTCAATGACGATTTCGTTTCCACGAATGATACCGGTTTGTTCGAATGCTTGCTTTTGGCTCTCCAAAAAACGTTCGAAGGCTCCGACTTGTTCTGGCCGCACGGAGACGACCGCCCGGCTTTGTGCCTCGCCGAATAACCAGATGTCTTCCCGACAACTCATAGGGCATCCGACGGTAAATCCGAGTCCGCGCGGCATGGCGCTTTCGAGCAAGGCCACGAACAGCCCGCCATCGGAAACATCGTGCACCGATTCGACCAATTTGCTTTTGATGAGTTCCTTGAGCACCTTTTGCAGGTGAAATTCTTCTTCGAGGTCAAAATGCGGGCAGGGGCTGTATTGTACTTGATGCACTTCGCGCAGGTACTCGCTGCTACCTAAGTCCATTCGGCTTGTGCCGATCAGGTAAATGTGGTCTCCCTCATTTTTGAAATCCAGCGTCATCAGGTTTTCCCAGTCGTCAAGAATGCCCAGCATGCCGATGGTGGGGGTGGGGTAAACCGGGATGACTTTGCCGTTTTCGGTGTACTGGTTGTAAAAACTGACGTTGCCGCCCGTCACGGGGGTTTCGAATTTCCGGCAGGCATCGCCCATGCCCCGGATGACCTCTGCAAACTGGAAGTACACCTCCGGGTTGTACGGGTTGCCGAAGTTGAGGCAATTGGTGATGGCCACCGGCTCGCCTCCGGCGCACACGATGTTGCGCGCGGCCTCGCTCACGGCGATCATGGCGCCTCGGTACGGATCGGCGTACACATAAGCCGAGTTGCAGTCGGTGGTCATGAGAAGCGCCTTGCGGGTGCCTTTCACGTATACTGCCGCCGCATCGGAAGGGCGGTTGGTGGTGAGGGTGCCGGTGCGTACCATGGAATCGTACTGCCGGGTGATCCAGTTTTTGGAGGCAATGTTCGGCGAAGCCCAGATCGTTTGGGCGGCCTGTTTCAGGTCGGTGGGCAGGGCTATTTTGCGCGGGTTAAATTTTTCAATTTCCTGAAAATATTCCGGGCGCTTTTGCTCCCGCACGTACACCGGCGCGCCGCCGCCCAGCACGAGGGTTTCTCCCGGCACCTCGGCCACTTTTTCGCCGTGCCAGTAGTATTCCAACTGCCCGCCCGCGATGGTCTCGCCGATGCGCTCGCAGGGCAGGTCCCATTTGTCGAACACGGCCTTGATTTCGGCTTCACGCCCGGGCACGCACACGATGAGCATGCGCTCCTGGCTTTCGGACAGCAGGATTTCCCAGGCTTTCATGTTGGTCTGGCGCTGGGGCACCTTGTCGAGGTCAATGCGCATGCCCACGCCCGATTTGGCGCTCATTTCGGAAGTGGAGCAGGTAATGCCCGCAGCGCCCATGTCCTGCATGCCGACGATAGCGCCGGTTTTGATGGCTTCGAGGGAGGCTTCGAGTAGGAGTTTTTCCTGGAAGGGATCGCCCACCTGAACGGCGGGCAGGTCTTCGTGGCTGTCTTCGCTGAGGTCGGCAGAAGCAAAGGTGGCGCCGTGGATGCCGTCCTTGCCGGTGGCCGAGCCGACGATGAACACCGGGTTGCCCGGGCCGCCGGCGGTGGCGCTCACCGTTTCGCCCACGCGGACGATGCCGACGGACATGGCGTTGACCAAAATATCATGGTGGTAGCAGTCGTAAAAATACACCTCGCCGCCCACGGTGGGCACGCCAAAGCAGTTGCCATAGTCGCCGATGCCCTTGACCACGCCTGCGATGAGGCGTTTCATGCGGGGCGTGTCGGGTTTGCCGAAACGCAGGCTGTTGAGCGATGCGATGGGTCGGGCGCCCATGGTGAAAATATCGCGGTGGATGCCGCCCACGCCCGTGGCCGCGCCTTGGTACGGTTCGATGGCGGAGGGGTGGTTGTGGCTCTCGATCTTGAACGCGCAGCCGAGGCCGTCGCCGATGTCCACCAACCCGGCGTTCTCTTCCCCGGCGCCCACGAGTAGGCGTTTGCCGCTGCGCGGCAAGGTTTTGAGTTGCAGGATGGAGTTTTTGTACGAGCAGTGCTCGCTCCACATGACGGAATAGATGGACAGCTCGGTGAAGTTGGGCGTGCGTCCGAGAATTTCCCGGATTTTTTCAAACTCGTCGGGTGTCAGGCCGAGGCTATTGGCGGTTTCGACGGTGGGCAGCGGTTCCGCTGTAACCATGTGCAGAGGTGTGTTGAGTGGATGAATTTTAGGCCGGCAAAGGTAGGCAAAATAATTCCTCAAAGCCCTTTCACATCCACGTTGACCTTGCCTTTGGAGTACAGTTCCACCCGGATGCCGGTGGGCGTCACGCGAGTTCTGTCCACGGTCAGGCTGTCGAGGTTGCCCGTGAGCAAGATGCCGGGCTGAATTTCGTAGTGCCGCAGCGTTTCCTGCACGGATGTGCGCAACTGGCTGATGTTTTCCTCCAGGGGAAAGTTCATGGACTCCGCCATGCGTTTTTTGATCGTCCCGGAAAACAACCAGGCGGCGGTTTTGTGCAAAAAATTGCGCGTTTCGACGTGAAAGTCGAGGTCGGCCATCTCGATGCGATTCTTGGCCGGGTTCATCACTGGTTTCCCGATGAAAAAAATATTGCCGTTGAACGAGCCGGAAAGTTTGGCGTTGGCCACCACGCGGTCGTTGTTGCCCCAGAGTTTGAGCTCGTCCACGGTGACTTTTTTCTTTCCGGATTCGAACACCTGACCGACCATGCTGGCACGGGCCAAGCGCTCGGCCTCGGGGAACGGCACGTCGGTCGCCACGCGCACCTGAAATTCGTCGGGGGCATCGTCGAGTTTGCGCAGATTGGGCAGGCTGGAGTTTGCCCGGAAGGCAGGCTTTTCGCCAATGGTCACGTCGTTGTGGCATTCCACGGATATTTTCGCCCGAAGGTTGTTCCCGTCGGCCACCAAAGGGGTGATCCCGATGGAAACCGGCGTGGTCTTGATCCACATCTGGTATTGCTCGTTCAGGAGCACGGGATTTTGCAGGGAGTTCCAGGCGCTCTGCACGAATGGCCTCAGGCTGAACTGCTGGCTCACGATCCGGTCGAGCGACTGGCTAAGGGTGGTTTTGCTGCGGTTGAGCATCAGGTTGGCAAGCGACTCGATGTTGAGGTCGCCGAGGCCGGTTTTCAGCACGGGCTTGGACAGCCACTCGTGGTATTCGACAGTAGTTTGGGTGCTGAGCGACCAGTCGGGGTTGATGCCGTAGGTGGTTTTAAGGTTCAAGGCCAAGTCGCCCTCCACCTCGGCAGCGCCGAGCAGCAGTTTTTGTTTGGCCCAGATTTTCAGCGGCACACGATACTTGAAGGAGTTGCCGGCAAGGAACATGGTGATGGGCTGTGCCTTTGTAAGCCGGAGCATGAGGTTGTCGTTTCCGTTGTCACTGAACGACTTGTCCTCGTACAGTACACCTTGCAGTCGGGCGTTCAGGCTCTTCACGAGGTCGTCCACGGCAATGTTGACCGGAATGGTCATGGCCGAAATCAGAGGCTCCTCCACATAAGTGCTGTATTGTTCGCCCGGGTTGGGAGCGCTGGTGTATTGGGAGGATTTGCAGGAAAAAAACAGAAGCAGGGTGATCAGGAGTGAAAGTCGGAAGCACATTTCTGGATATATTGTATAGGTGGTTGCCGCATTGACTTTGGCTCTTCGTCCGACGAATTTGTCGTCGGACGAATTCGCGACCATGCGGAACTAGGCTAAAGTATCGCGGCTACGCACTCGTCCGACAACAAATTCGTCGGGTGAGGATCGGAGTGTCCTTCGTCATTTCCGTATCGCCTCCACCGGGTCCATGCCGCTGGCTTGAATGGCTGGTATCAGGCCCGACAAAATGCCCACGACGATGGACGTGACCACACCGATGGCCACATTGCCGAGAGAGAGATGGATGTCGAAGTCAATGAGTTTGGTGATCAGTTCGGTTGCGCCCCAGATGAACAACAGCCCCAGCAACCCGCCCACCACGCACAGGACCACGGCCTCGAACAGGATTTCCAGGAGGATGAACCAGCGCTTGGCTCCGAGTGCCATTTTGATTCCGATTATATTGGTGCGCTCCTTAACCGAGACGAACATGATATTGGCCACGGAGAACATGCCAACCACCAGCGCAAAAAGTCCGATAACAAAGCCGGACAAATTGATGACGCTAAACACACTGTCGAACACATTGCTCAGGATGGTGAGCGTGTTCAGGGCGAAGTTGTTTTCTTCGCGGGGTTTCAGGTGGCGGGCGGTACGAACGATTCCGGTGATTTCGTCCTTGACAGTTTCGAGGTCCACGCCGGGATTGGCCCGAACGCCTATGGTAGATTTGCCGACCCACATGTTGCCGTCGCGAATGCGGAAACCGCGCCGGGCGAGGGTGTGGCTTACCAACACGCAATTGTCGAAGTCCATGATCTTGAGCAGACTTTTCCCCGAAGGCGTGATCACGCCTACCACGCGCAACTTGCGTCCCCCAACTTTCACGTACTTGTCAAGCGCGCCGACGCCTTCCGGGAACAGGTTTTCGGCGATTTTGGCCCCGATGATGCACACATCACTGCCATTGTAGAATTCCGTCGGGGAAAAATAGCGCCCATCTTCCTGAAACTCCAGGCGGAATATTTCCGCACAGTCCTCCGTCATGCTCAGAAACGGGACATTTTCCACGCTGTAGGATTGCCACTTGAGCGTTTTGCTTCCCAAAAACGACCAGTAGCCCACATGGGATGCCGAATTCAATCGGCTTTTCAGCGCCTCGTATTCGCGGAAACTCTGGTTGGGGCGGCGCATCCATTTCCAGAAATTTTGACCGGGGTCCTCGGACCAGGAAAACTTGTCGAGGTAGATCACGTCATTTCCAAGTTTCGACAGACTGCCCCGGATGTTGTCCTCCAAGGAATTGACGGCACTTTTCACGCCGATGATGCAAAAAATCCCGATCGTGATGCCGAGCAGCGACAGGAAGGAGCGCAGTTTGTTGGCAACGAGCTGTTGCCAGGCCTGTGCGGCGCCTTCGGAGAGGATGCGGAGAATTTGGCGCATGTGCTAAAGGAATTGATTGATTCGATTGGGGAATACCGAAAAACCGCTGCGAAAGTCGGCCTTTGGCCATCATTTCGGCCAGGGTTTCGATCAAGTGGCGGTCTGGCTCTATCAAGAAGGGACAATGGTACTCAAATAGGCATCCCAGCTCTGTTGCGCAGCACCTTTCAGCACCCGAGGTATCTTGGCCTGTCCGTTGAGTTTGCCTTGTTCTTCCAGCCAACGATAAAACACGGCGTGTGGCAGGAAGGTTACCCGTACATCCCGCAAGGCATAGCGGCGTTCAACCGCATAGTCGTCGTTGATGGTTTTCAGGTGCTCGTCCAATGCTGCGGCAAACGCCTCGGCGTTCAGGTCAGTGTTGTCGGTACTGACGTACCATTGGTGCGCCCAGTGGCTGCCATCCTGCACGGCTGCTACGGCAAACTCCTTCACCCCCGCGCCGAGGGCGATGTCGGCGTGCCGGATGGCAGTGTTCATGTTGTCCACCGACAAGTGCTCGCCCACCACGCTGAGGTAGTGCTTCACCCGGCCGGTCACCTTGAACAGGAGCCTTTTGGCATCGGCAAATTCGATGGTGTCGCCCAGCAGGTAGCGCCATGCGCCGGCATCGGTGCTCAGGAGGATGGCGTAATGCTTGCCTTGTTCCACCTCGCCGACCGTGCAGCTGCGGGCATCGGGACGCACGTTGCCGTTTTCGTCAAAGTTGGTGTCGTCGAAGGGCACAAATTCGAAAAAGATGCCGGCATCGGTGGCCAGGCGCATCAGGCGGGAGTCCGGTCCCGGTTGGTAGCCCATGAACCCCTCGGAGGCCATATAGCTGTCCACATATTGGACGCGCTTGCCCAGCAGCTGCTCGAACGTTTGCCGGTACGGCTCGAAAAAGATGCCACCGTGGCACAGCAGGGAAAAGTTGGGCCAGATTTCGTGAATGTGCTTCAGCCCATGACGCTCCATCACGCGTTCAAAAATCATCTGCACCCAGGCGACATTGCCCACGATGAAGCCGATGTCCCAATTGGGCGCCTCCTCAGCAATGCGCTCGATCCGGTCGTTCCATTCGGGCAGGTCGGTAATTTCACGGCCAGGGCGGTAGTATTTTTTTAGCCAGAACGGACGGTTGAGACCGATGATGCCCGACAGGTCGCCCACCCAATGGTCGCCCTCCGGTGTGAGGGTCGTACAACTTCCTACCATCAACATTTGTTTAGTGAACACGTCGGCGGGCAACTTGAAATGTGCCATGTCGCAAAACAGCCGGCGCGTCACCTTTCGCATGGATCGAATGATGTCGGGCGTGACCGGAATGTACTTGGAAGCAGCATTTGAGGTGCCGCTGCTCAGAGCAAACCACGGCACACGTCCCGGCCAGCACACGTTGGCCTCGTCGGCGCGGGCGCGATGCCACCATTCGTCGTACATTTTGTCGTAATCGTGGATCGGGACGCGCTCCCGAAATGCCGCCACGGGGGATTGTCCGGCCAATATCTGCCGGAAACCGTACGCCCGACCAAAGGCCGTGTCACCGGCCTTGGTAAGCAATCGGACGAGGATTTTCCGCTGTTTGGCAACCGGCGACCTCCACGAGAGCCTTGGGGTTGCCCCCAATCGGATTCCGGTTTTGATGACATGCCCCAGTAAGTACATAAGTCAAGGGAGGATTGGTTGAATCAAATAGGCCG
>Ga0268299_1001069_pt1 | contig 58652 bp, 44 predicted proteins | sample NOBtaG_FD_193484 | JGI IMG/M metagenome (GOLD analysis project Ga0268299, IMG submission 193484) | Activated sludge microbial communities from bioreactor in Nijmegen, Gelderland, Netherland - NOB reactor | ecosystem: Engineered > Bioreactor > Aerobic > Activated sludge | place: Netherlands...
CGACGACCGCGTTTCCGCGCTGGGACGGCGAGCCGCTCGACGCCCACCTTGCGGTGCAGGCGCTCCTCGCCGCAACCGCTGGCGCCGAAGCCGGCGTCACCGCGACGCACGACTCGTGAGCGAGCCGTGCAACGGTGGCGCCGCCGAGCCGTCGAGCCGGTCGACCCACCGACGTCGCCGCGGGCATCACGATCATGGTCGGTTTCCACCCACGCCAATCCCCGAAGACCCACAAAGTGAGGCACTACACACAGGTGAGCTCGCTCCGCTGCCGGTTCAAAGTGTGCTCGTATCGCCCGTCCGGGCAGGATAGATCGACGCCATGGAGCTGACGCTTTCCGCCGAGGACCGTGCCTTCCGCGACGAGCTGCGCGACTTCCTCGCGCGCGAGCTGCCGGAGGACTGGAATCATTCAAAGGGCACCGGCTACTTCGAGGTCTGCGGTGACGCGGAGGACTTCGAGCGCATGCGCGCCTGGCACCGGAAGCTGTACGACGCGCGCTTCATCGGCATCACCTGGCCCGCGGAGTACGGCGGTCGCGACGCGTCGCCGCTGCAGGAGGCGATCCTCGCCGACGAGCTGACGCGCGCCGGTGCACCGCCGACGGTGAACATGCTCGGCATCACGCTCTGCGCACCCGCCCTGCTGCACTACGGAAGCGACGCGCAGAAGACGCGCTACCTGCGGAAGCTGCTCTCGGGCGAGGAGATCTGGTGCCAGGGCTACTCCGAGCCGGGCTCGGGCTCGGACCTCGCGAGCCTGCGCACGCGCGCCGAGCTGCGCGGCGACCACTACGTGGTCAACGGCCAGAAGGTCTGGACCACCGACGGCGCGTACGCCGACTGGATGTTCTGCCTGGTGCGCACCGAGCCCGACGCGCCCCGGCACAAGGGCATCGGCTTCCTGCTGATCGACGTGCGCTCGCCGGGCGTCGACGTGCGCCCGCTGCGGCAGATCACCGGCGGCAGCGAGTTCTGCGAGGTCTTCTTCAACGACGTCGTGGTGCCGAAGGAGAACATGGTCGGCCACCCGACGCAGGGCTGGGAGATCGCCAACACGGTGCTCGGCTACGAGCGCGGCACGCAGGCGCTGGGCTCGTCGTCGGGCTTCGATGCCGACTTCGCGCTGCTGCTCGAGGACCTGAAGCGCACGGGTGCTGCGGCCGAGCCCGAGGTCCGCCAGCGCGCAGCACAGCTCAAGATCGAGCTCGCGGTCCTGCGCCTGGTCGCGCTGAAGACGCTGGTCCGCATGCAGAGCGGTGCGGCCCCTGGCCCGGAGGCGAGCATGGGCAAGCTCTGCAAGTCGGAGCTCGAGCAGAAGCTCTACTCGTTCGCGGTCGACCTGCAGGGCCCGTACGCGACGCTCTGGGAGGGGCAGCAGGCGAAGGACGGCGGGCGCTGGCACGGCCTCATGCTGTGGGCGCGCGCCGCGACGATCTACGCCGGCTCGAGCGAGATCCAGCGCAACATCATCGCGCAGCGCGTGCTCGGCCTGCCGCGCGGGTAGGCGGTTCCGCCGCGGGCGCGACGCGCGCGAAGCACACGCCGACCGCCGCGAGCATCAGCGCCGCGCCGACGAAGGTGCGCGGCGGCGGCAGGTCGCCGAGCGTCAGCGCCTCGAGCGCGGTCGCGAGGAAGACGCTGGTCGCCGCGGCGAGGCTGCCCTGCGTCGCACTGGTGAAGCCGAGCCCGTGGTGCAGCAGCCACTGCGCGAGCACCGACGTCACGACCACTCCGGCGAGCAGCGCGACCGTCGCGCCGTGCAGCGGCGGCACGTCGCCGAGCAGCGCGGGCGACGTCACCAGCACGCCGACGCCCATGAACCACGTCGTGATGATGGCAGCACCCTCGCTGCGGCGTAGGTGCTGCGCCGTCACCACGGCAGCTCCGGAGAGCATGCTCGCCGCGATCGACGCGAGGATGCCGAGCGTGGTCGCGGATTCGAGGTCGAGGCGCGCGCCGAGGACGACCAGCGCGCCGAGGACGCTCAGCGCGAGCGCCGAGCCGAGGCGGCGCGAGAAGAGCTCGTCGCCGAGCAGCACCGCATACGTCGCCGCGAACACCGGGTAGGTGTTCTGCACGAGCGTCGCGAGCCCGGCGCCGGCGCCCTCGATGCCGACGAAGTACAGGCTGATCGCCACCGCGCCGATCGCGCCGCGCAGCAGGAGCTTGCCGACGTTGCCCGCGTGCGGCACGAGCCCGCTGCCGCGCGTCGCGACGAGCATGAAGAGGAACGACCCGACGAAGCGCACGAAGGCGATCTGCCCGGCCGGCATCTCGCGCGACGCCGCGCGGACGCACACCGCCATGACGCCGAACAGCGCCGAGGCGAGCACCAGCGCGGCGAGTCCGCGGACCGCGGGCGACGCCGGCGACGTCGCAGGCGCACGTGGCTCCGGCCGCTCGGCGAGGTGCGCTCCCATCGCATCGGAATCCCAGCCCGGCCGGTGTGCGTCAAACGGGCGCGTTTCCACGCCGATGGGCGTCGAGGTGCGAGGTGCGGCTCGCGTCCGCCCTAGTTCCCGCTAGATCGGCCGCACCGTCACGAGCAGGACGACGATGTGCACGGCGAGCGCCAGGCACACCAGCACGCCGACCTGGTAGGCGACGTTTCGCCACGGCTGCACGGCCCGCAGGTAGAAGACGGTGTGCGCGACGCGCGCCACGGTGAAGGTCGTGAAGTAGAGCGCCGCCCACCACGGCGTGCCGCCCGAGAGCACGTAGCCGAGCCCGAGGAAGAGGTAGATCGGGACGTTCTCGAGGTCGTTGCGCCAGCAGCGGCTCGCACGCTCGACCATCTCCGGGTCGCGCTCGGCGACGCGCGCGTCGCGAAACATCGCCGCGTCCTCCGGCCAGGCGAACGCCCCGGTGCGAAAACGCGTGAGGCCCTGCACCGCGCTGTTCGCGAACATCTTCACGAACAGCACGACCAGGCTGATCAGCCAGTAGCGAAACGCGACGACGTCGAGCAGGCTGCGCATCCGGCACCTCCTTGGGCCCGTCGGGCGATACACGCGCGGGACGGACGGCGCCAGCCGGGGCGTCGGCGTCCACTAAAGAGAGTGCCTGATGCCGTCGATGCGCCGAGCAGATGGACCCGCTCCCCGACGCCGCGAGCGCGCCGAGCGGCGCGCCGCATCCCCCGGAGGACCAGGCCGCGCTCGCGCGGGCGTACGACGTCGAGACGGCGCGGCTGATCCGGGTGCGGCTCGACCTGGCGACGGGGATCTTCCTGCTCTTCATGGGCGTCGTGGCGCTCGTCGAGCGCCGCATGCCGGGGCACGAGGGAGTCGTGGTCGCCTACGCCGTCGAGATGGCGATCTGCCTCGCGGCGGTCACGCTGCTCCGCCTCGCCCACTTCGAGCTCGCGGCGCGCACGATCGCGGTGCTCTGCACCGGCGGCCTCGCGCTCACCATGCTCGTGTTCAGCGCGACGGTACGGAGCTCGTGGGACCCGGTCGCGATCGGCCAGGTCTGCCTGGTCACCTGCCTCGCCATCGTGCTGCCGTGGGGCTGGCGTGCGCAGCTGGCGCTGGTGGCGATCTCGCTGGGCGGCTTCGTCCTGGCGGCGCCCTTTCTCGACCGCAGCACGCCGAGCGTCTACGTCACCGTCGTCCTCGCGACCGCGGCGGCGACGTCGACCCTCGCCGCCTTCTTTCTCGACCGCTACCGCTTCGAGGCGTTCGCGCGCACCGCGGAGCTGTCGCACGCCTACGCGCGTCAGCAGGAGGAGGCCGAGGTCGCGAGCGTGCTACTGCACGTGGGCCAGATGCTGAGCCAGCTCGTCGGGCGCTCGGAGCTGCTCGAGCAGGTGAACCGCCTGGTGGTCGACACGCTCGGCTGCGACTGGAGCAGCACCTTCGTCTACGACCGCGAGCAGAACGCCTTTCGCTTCGTCGCCAACGTCGGCTCGCCCGACGAGGTGCGGGCCGAGCTCGAGACGCTCGACTTCCCGCCCGACAGCATGCCGATCTTCGCGCACCTGCGCGACGGACGCCTGGTCGAGATCACCGGCGCGGACGCGGAGGACCTGGTCCCACCGGAGCTCCTCGCCCGCTGGGGCATCGCCTCGATGCTGTGCGCGCCGGTCTACCGCGACGAGGGCATGCTCGCCGTGATCGGAACCGGCTACGCGAAGCGACGCGGCCCCTTCTCGAGCAGGCAGCGGCGTCTCCTGGTCGGCATCGGCCACGCGGCCGCGGTGGGGGTCGGCAACGAGCGCCTGATCGGCGACCTGCGCGCCGCGAACCGCCTCAAGTCCGACTTCGTCGCGACGATGTCGCACGAGCTGCGCACGCCGCTCAACGTGATCCTCGGCTACGCCGAGATGCTGAGCGACCCGGCGCACGCGTCGCCGCAGGAGGTCGCGCACCACGCGGAGCGGATCCGCTACAACGCGACCGAGCTGCTCGAGCTGGTGAACGCGACGCTCGACCTGGGCCGCATGGAGTCGGGACGCGACGTGCTGCGCATCGAGCCAGTCCTGCTCGGAGCCCTGCTGGCCGAGGTGGCCGCGGAGCTGGAGCCGCTCGCGCACGCGAAGGGCCTCCAGGTCGCGTGGCGCAACTCGCTCGGGGCGGTCATGCTCGCGACCGATCGCGTCAAGCTCAAGACGATCCTCAAGAACCTCGCCGGCAACGCGATCAAGTACACGCCCGAGGGATCGGTCACGGTCACGACCGAGCAGGAGGGCGAAGCGCTCGTGGTGCACGTCGCGGACACCGGCGTCGGCATCGACGCCGAGCACCTGCCGGCGATCTTCGAGATGTTCCGCCAGGTGGACAGCTCGGCGACGCGCGCCGTCGGCGGCGTCGGGCTGGGCCTCTACATCGTGCGCCAGCTCGTCGAGCGCCTCGGCGGCACGATCGAGGTCGCGAGCGATCCCGGCGTCGGCTCGACGTTCGTCGTGCGCCTGCCGATGCGCCTCGCGGCCCGCTCGGGAGCGAAGCCCGCCGACGCGCCGCGCACGCTCTCGAGCTGAGCCCCGGCGCCGCGCACGCTCGCGAGCCGAGCTGCTGCGCGCAGCGACCTACCGCCGCGCGGCATCCGCCTCGACGGCGGCGCGCGCCTCGGCGACCAGCCCCTCGACGAACGCGCGGTGCTCCGCGCAGCGCTCGGCGCTCGACGCCTCGAAGCGCAGCACCAGCGCCGGCTGCGTGTTCGACGCGCGCACGAGGCCCCAGCCGTCGTCGAAGGTCACGCGCACGCCGTCCACCTCGTTCACCGGGAAGTCGCGCTTCAGGCGGTCGCGCACGCGCGCGGCGACGTCGAACTTGAGCGCATCGGGGCAGTCGACGCGGATCTCCGGCGTGTTGAACGCGGACGGCAGGCCGTCGAGCAGGTCGAGCACGCCGCCCTCGGTCCGCGACAGGATGTCGAGCAGGCGGGCCGACGCGTAGATCGCGTCGTCGTGGCCGAGGAAGCGGTCGGCGAAGAACATGTGGCCGCTCATCTCGCCGCCCACCGCGGCACCGGTCTCGCGCATCTTCGCCTTGATCAGCGAGTGGCCGGCCTTCCACATGATCGACTTGCCGCCGTGGCGCTCGACGTCGTCGAACAGGCGCTGCGAGCACTTGACCTCGCTGATCACGATCGCGCCCGGACGGCGCGCGAGGATCTCGCGCGCGAAGATCACCAGCAGCTCGTCGCCCCACAGGATGCGTCCACCCGGCGCGACGACGCCGATGCGGTCGGCGTCGCCGTCGTAGGCGATGCCCACGTCGGCCTTCGTCTCGTCGACCGTGCGGATCACGTCGGCGAGGTTCTCGGGGACCGTGGGGTCCGGGTGGTGGTTCGGGAAGCGCCCGTCGGGGTCGCAGTAGATCTCCACCACCTCGCAGCCCATCACGCGCATGACGTCCGTGCCGATGTGTCCGCCCGCGCCGTTGCCGGCGTCGACCACGACCTTGAGCTTGCGCGGCAGGACGCCGAACTGCTTCGCGCAGTAGGCGGCGTACGGCGGGATGATCTCGCGGCGCGTGATCTTGCCGGCGCCGCTCGCGAACTGGCCGCGCTCGATCTCGGCGCGCAGGCTCGCGATCGCCTCGCCGTAGATCGCCGACTTGCCGACGCAGACCTTGAAGCCGTTGTACTCGGACGCGTTGTGGCTCGCGGTCACCTCGAGCCCGCCCTGCACCGGCAGCTCGTGCAGCGCGAAGTAGAGCAGCGGCGTCGGACACATGCCGATGTCGATCACGTCGACGCCCGACTCGACGAGCCCGCGCGACAGCTCCGCCGCGTACGCGTCCGAGGTGAGCCGGCAGTCGCGGCCGACCGCCATCGCCGGCGTCGTGTCCGGGTGCAGCGCGCGCAGCCGCGTGCCGACCGCGCGGCCGAGCGCGTGCGCGAACGCATCGTCGAAGTCCTCGCCGGCGATGCCGCGGATGTCGTACTCGCGAAAGATCGTGGGGTTCATCTTCATGGGCGACCTCATGCTGCGGGCTCGTGCCGTGGGGACGACGCGCGTCGGGTTGCGATGGTCGGGCGGTGCCGTGCGGCCCGGCGCTCGATGCCGGCGAGCTCGAGCGCGAGGGCGAGCGCGGCCTGCATGCTGCGCGGGTCGGCGCCGCCTCTCGCCGCGACGTCGTAGGCGGTGCCGTGGTCGGGCGAGGTGCGGACGAACGGCAGCCCGAGCGTCACGTTCACCGCCTCGTGCACGCCGAGCTGCTTGACGGGGACGAGCCCCTGGTCGTGGTACATGGCCACCACCGCGTCGCAGCGCGGGCCGAGCGCGGAGAAGAGCGTGTCGGCCGGAACGGGACCGAAGGCGTCGATGCGGCGCGCACGCGCGCGGCGGATCGCAGGCGCGATCACGCGCGCCTCCTCGTCGCCGTAGACGCCGCCGTCGCTCGCGTGCGGGTTCAGCGCCGCGACGGCGACGCGCGGCGCGTCGATGCCGAACCAGCGCTCGAGGTGCGTCGCCGTGACCGCGATCGTGTCGAGCACGCCGTCCACGGTCAGCGCGCGCGGCACGTCGCGCAGCGCGAGGTGCGTCGTCGCGAGCACGATGCGCAGCTCCGGGTGCGCCATCATGAGGCGCACGCGGGCCGCGCGCGACAGCTCGGCGAGGATCTCGGTGTGCCCGGTGCTCGCGACGCCGGCGCGGTCGAACCACTCCTTGTTGATCGGGGCGGTGCAGATCGCGTCGATCGCGTGCACGCCCGCGAGCTCGACCGCGCGCCGGATCGAGGCGTAGGCCGTGCGCGCGCCGGCGACGCTCGGCACGCCCGGACGCCGCTCGCGCTCGCGCAGCGGGCGCGCGAGCTCCGGATCCGGCTCGAGGAGCGGCAGCACGAGCCCGCGGCCGCCGCCGCGGCCGGTCGCCGCGCGCGACGCGTCGGCGAAGGCCGCCTCGGGTGTCGCGCAGGGCTCGATCGCGACGCCGAGGCGCAGCCGCGTCGCGGTCGCGCGCGTCGCCGCGAGGTCGCCGATCAGGACCACGAGCGGCACCGCGGCACGCCGCCCGTGCTGCCGCGCGCCGGCGGGCGCGAGCAGCGCCCGCGCCGCGCGCAGCGCGACCTCCGGTCCGACGCCGGCCGGATCGCCGAGCGTGATGGCGAGGATCGTCCCTCGCGACGTGCGCATGGGTGCTGCTTCGTCCGGGCGCGCGCTACTTGATGACGATCGTGTGGCCCTTGCGGAGGTCGTCGGTCACCCACTGCTGGAAGCGCTGCTCGACGGCCTGCGCGTAAAGGCGCTCCTTGATCTGCTCCTGCACCGTCTCGAGCGGCACCGCGGTGCCCGCGTGGCGCTCCTCGACGTACAGGATGTGCAGGCCGTACGGGCTCTGCACCGGCGGGCTGAACTGTCCCTCGCGCAGCGAGAACGCCACCTGCTCGAGCTCCGGGCGCATGTCGCCGCGCTTGATCTTGCCGAGCATGCCGCCCTGGCTCGCGTCGGGTCCCTCCGACATCGAGCTCGCGACCGACGGGAACGCCTCGCCTCCCTGCAGGCGCGCGTAGGCGCGCTTCGCCTTGTCGGTGAGCTGCTGCTGGACCACCTCCGGCGGGACCTGCTGCGGGATCGCGAAGAAGATGTGCCGGACGGTGACCGCATCGGCCTCGGAGAACTGGCTCTTGTGCTCGTCGTAGAACTTCTGGACCTCCTCGGGCGTGACGTTCACCTGCGAGCGCACGTTTCGCGCGAGGAGCTGGCTGCGCAGGATCTCCTTCTTCACCTGCGCGCGGTAGGTGTCCGGGGTGAGGCCCTGCTGCTTGAGCGCCGCGGCGAGCTTCTCGTCGTCGAGGTCGTTCTGCTTCTTGATCTGCTCGATGTAGGCCTCGACCTCGTCGTTGCTCGTGCCGACGCCGAGCTTCGCGCTCTCCATGTCGACGATCATGTCGTTGATCAGCATGTCGAGGACCTTCCTGCGGTCCTCGGCGCTGACCGACGCCGGGTCGGCGCCGCGCACGTTGGCGAGGATGAAGCTGTCCACCTGGAAGGTGGTGATCGGCTCGCCGTCCACGGTGGCGACGATGCGGTTGATCACCGCCGCCGACGCGGGCACCGCGCCGGCCAGCGCCGGCGCCGCCAGGAGCAGCAGGCCAGCGACCACGCGGCGCGCACGGGAAGAGAGATCTCGTTTCACTGCGCTTTCCTTCTCCAGAGAGGGTCGGGGCGGGGGGCCCCCGGACGCTATACCTGCTCCGGACCCGGCTGGCTACGAGCGGCCGGTCGCTCAGAGCGTGAAGGCGACGTCTGCGATCAGGGCCCCCGGAACCCGCATGCTGCCCACCGAGCGCCCGCCGTAGGTCCCCGAGTCGAGGATGGTGTCGCGCTCGGCCGTGAGGCCGACCAGGTTCGAGCCCAGCATCCGGTACAGCGTGTCGTCGAAGCGCAGGACCCCGATCGGGGCCGTGATCTCGCCGCCCTCGACGAGGAAGCAGGCGAAGCGGGTCATGCCGGTCGCCCGGCAGCGGCTGCGGTCGGAGTAGTTCAGGTAGTGCAGGTTCCCGACGTGGATGCCGTTGCCGAGCCGCCGCAGCACCTCGGCACGCGGCACGTCGCCGGGCGCGAGGTCGAGCGACAGCGGCGACTCGCCGCCGCTCGCGCCGTTGCTGCGGGCGCCGAACTCGACCGCCGAGCGCGGCGAGACCAGGCTCTCGCGGTAGCGCCCGGCCTCGATCAGCGGCACGCGCGGCGGGCGGCGAAAGCCCTGCTCCTGGAAGTCCGGCGCGAGCCCGGCGGCGGTGTCCTCGACGATCGTCACCGCGTCGGCGAGACGCTCGTCGCCTTCGACCATGCGCAGCAGCGGGCTCGTCTTGGTACGCAGCGCGCGCAGCCCGAAGCCGCCCCAGCAGAGGAGCCCGAGCAGCTCGGCGACCGCGTCGGGCGCGAGGTGGACGTCGTGGCGACCGGGCGCCAGGGCGCGCACGGGACGGCGCAGCAGGCGCAGGTCCTCGGCCGCGCGCTCGACCCGCGCGTCGAGCTCGGCGTCGCGCCACTCGAGTCCCGCGTACGACGCCTTCACCGCGCGATCGCCCTCGAGGTAGAAGCTCCAGTCGAGGTTGAAGCTGGCGCACGAGAACCAGTTGCGCTGTCCGCTCGAGCTCGCGAAGCCGTGCTGCACCGGCCCCGCGGCGTAGAGCCCGACCAGGTCGCGATCGCTGCTCGCCGCGGCGAGGCGATCGAGCACCTGGGCGCGCTCGGGCAGAGTCCCGCCGACCACCCGCTCGCTCGACGACGGCTCGTCGGGGGTGACGAGAAACGGATCCTCCGGCAGCTCGGCGCGCTGTGCGCGCAGGTCCTCGACCAGGCTCCCGAGCCGCGCCGCGTCGGACGCGAGCTCGCCGGACAGCGTGAGCGTGCCGGCGGCGTGGCGGCGCCCTTCCGCGAGGTCGAGGGTCAGCGCGCGCTGGGTGACGGTGCCGGCCTGGCGCACCGCACCGCGGTTCAGGCGCACGAACTCCGACTCCTCGGCGTGCAGGTTCAGCTCGAAGCTCTCGCCCCCGCGGCGCGCACCGTCGGCGACGCGCGCGAGGTCCTCGAAGTACTCGCGCATCGCGTCAAGCACCGCCGAACACCTCGACGCCGCGGAACAGGCACGGCGGCGTCGCGTGGCCGACGCGGATCACCTGGTTGGGCTCGCCCTTGCCGCAGAACGCGGTGCCGAGCGTCTGCACGGTGTCCGGCGCGCCGACCATGGCGAGGCTCCGCCAGAAGCTCGCCGAGACGCCGCGGTAGTTGGGCTTGCGCACCACGCCGCGCAGCTCGCCGTCGACGATCAGGCGCGCGCGCTCGCAGCCGAACTGGAACTTGTTGCGCGAGTCGTCGATCGACCACGAGCAGTTGGTCTCCATGTAGACGCCGCGCTCGACCGCGCGCACCATGTCCGCCTGCGACGACGTCCCCGGCTCGAGGTTCAGGTTCGCCATGCGGTCGATCGGCGGCCGGTTCCAGCTCGTCGCGCGCGCGTTCGCGACGCCCGCGAGCCCGGCACGCGCCTGCGACAGCGCGCCGCCGAGCGGACGCAGCAGGATGCCGTTCTCGATCAGGTGCGTGCGCTCGGCCGGCGTGCCCTCGTCGTCGTACGCGTAGCTCGCGATCTCGCCGGCGCGGCTCGGGTCGAAGGTGACGTTCAGCAGCTCCGAGCCGTAGCGGTAGCGCCCGAACATGTCGGGCGTGACGAAGCTCGTGCCGGCGTAGTTGCGCTCGTCGCCGAGGATGCGGTCGAGCTCGAGCGGGTGGCCGATCGACTCGTGGATCTGCAGGATCATCTGATCGGGCGCGAGCAGCAGGTCCATCGTGCCGGACGGGCAGTCGGGTGCCGCGAGCAGCTCGAGCGCCTCGGCGGCGAGCCGCTCGGGGGCCTCGCGGAAGCCGATCGCGTCGATCACCTCGAGCCCGCCCTGGCGGCCGGCGTGGTCGCCGAGGCTGCGCGTCTGGCTCTCGCCGTCGGCGCTCGCGGCGACGCTCAGCATCGGCAGCAGGACGTCGAAGCTCTGCGCGATCTCGCTGCCGCTGCTGGTCACGAGGAGAGTGCGGGCGGTCGTCCGCCAGAGCGCCGCCGACCAGTCGGCGATGCGCGCGTCGGACTTCATGCGCTCGCACTGGGCGCGCAGCAGATCGACCTTGTCGCGCAGCGACGTCGACTCCCACGGCTGCTCGACCCGGCTCGCGTACGTGCCGCGCACCGGCGTGCGGGAGAGCTCTGCGGGATCGACGACGCTGCGGCCCGCGCTCGCCGCGGCCCACGCGCGCGCCTCGCCGGCCGCGCGCGCGAGACCTCCGGCCGTCAGATCGCAGGTCGCGGCGTAGCCCAGGCCACCGCCGGCCGCGATCGTCACCATGACGCCGAGGTCGATCCCGGTCCGCGGCGGCTGCACGACGCCGCGCCGCACGGCGAGGTGGTCGTCACGCTCCTCGACCACGCGCAGCGACCAGAAGTCGCAGGCCGGCGCGACGTCGCGGAAGCGGCGGACGATGTCGGTGAAGTCGGCGGTCGCGGTCACGTGGTCACCGCGGGAGGCTGACGGCGAAGTCGAGCTCACGGGCAGCTCGTGCCTGCGCGTCGTCGTTGGTCAGCAGTCGGTCGATGCCGAGCGCTTTCATGACGGCCAGATGCAGGCGGTCGAGCGCCGCACAAGAGCCACCCTTCGGGAGCCCGCGGATCTGGCTCTCGGCAATGTCGATGATCTCGGAGGGTGCACGAACGAGCTCGCAGGGTTCTTCCGCGAGAAGCTCATCCAACCGCGCCATCAGCGTCCTCGCACCCGAGCGCTTCAGCTGTCCGCCGATGAGGCGGGAGTGGATCTGGCTCGTCGCCTCGAGACGGGCCAGCGAAGAGACGACGACGTGCTCCTCCGCCCCGAGGATCTCCACGACGCGACGGGTCTCTGGCTCGGGGAGGAGCACCTTCAAGAGGCAGCTCGTGTCGAGGTAGAGACTCGAGCCCATCGATCAAGAGTCGCGATCGCGGCGCAGCAGCTCATCGCTCGAGGGGCCATGCACCCGATCGCGCCAGAAGCGCTCCATCCAGCGCAGGTGTGCAGCCGGGTCGAAACGTTTGCGGCGCGTGCTCGGACGAGCATCGTACGGGAGGATCCGCGCAACCGGCTTCGAATCTCGAGTGACCACGATCTCACCCACTCGCGCCAGCGCCTTCTCCGCCTCGGGCCAGTTGAGGCGGATGTCGCGCACCGTCATCGTCTTCATGCGGCGAGCGTAAACATGTTTCACAACCGGGACAAGCATGGCGCCGTCATCCATCGACCACGCGCGAGCCTGCGGCGTTGGCCTTGGTCGCGGCGCGTCGTGTACGCCGCTCGTCGAAGAAGCCGGCGATCAGGAACCCGAGCGCGATTCCGCCCGCGGTCACCGCGACGTCGCTGAACGGGTCGAAGGTGATCAGGTTCGCGAGCCGGTCGGTGCCGAGCAGGTCCGCGATTCCCTCGTTGCCGATGCGCAGATCGAGCAGATGCACCAGCGGCAGAAACACCAGCCCCTGCTGCAGCAGAGCCACGACGACGGTCCCGAGAATGCCGACCCACCAGCGCCGGCGTCCGCCGAGCAGGCGGAACACGCAGAAGCCGGCGAGGCCCCAGACGACGCCGTCGATCGCGGCGCCGGCGATCGCGAGCGCGAGGAAGTCGTTCACTCGCCGTCCACCGCCGGCGCGAGCTCGATCGTGGAGAAGATCGCGGCGAGCCGGTCGCGCGACGCGCCGTCGCCGCACGCGCCGAGCAGCGCCGCGACGAGCCAGATCACGCTGCGTCGTGTCTTGCCTCGCATGATCTCCTCCGTCCGCTCGCGCGAGCGTCAGAATGGCAGCGTGTGATCCTCCGCCGCGTACGGCGCGCACTCCGGCGGCGCGTCGCCGACCGCGAAGCCGACCGCGCGCGCCGCGGCGAGGGCCACGCACGCGACGTGGTCGCCGATCCGCGGGCTCACGTTGAAGATCGCGTTGTCGTTGTCCGGCGCGGCGGCGAGCACCTGCGGGTAGCCGCTCTCGGGCGCGATCAGGTAGCCGAGCTGGTCGTTGGCGAGGCCGAACACGAAGTGCTGCGACGCCGGCACCAGGCGCTCGAGCGTGAACTGGATCGCGGGATACCCCTCGCCCGGGATGCCGACGAACAGCAGGTCGCCGACGCGCGCCGCGCTCACCACCGTCCCGACGGTCTCGCCGGAAAGCCACGGCTCGGCGTCGCTGCGCGAGATCTGCTCACCGAGGAACGACAGCGGGAAGAGCGGGTTCGCGTACGGCTCGCGGAGGAAGAGCTGCGCGCCGGCGACGAGGTCGCCGTCCTGCCGGGCGAGCCGCGACGCCGCGGCCAGGACGCGCTCCTCGACGCGCGCCGCGTAGCCGTCGAGCTTCTCGACGTCGCTGTCGCCCGGCACCTCGCCGTCGCGCGGCTGCGTGCGGCCGACGTCGGCGACCATCACCACCGCCGCGTCGATGCCGTAGCGGCGCTCGATCGCGTCGGCGACCACGGCGGGCCAGTCGCCCGACACGAGCGTGTTGCCGCCGCCCATGACGGTCGCGTGCGCCGCGTAGTTGATCAGCATCCCGAACGGCTCGCCGGGCGAGCCGCCGGGTGGGACCGCCGCGAGGACGCGCAGCTCGCCGTCGACCTCGTCGTTCGGCGGCGCCGAGAACTGGCTGCGGATCAGGTCGGTCGCGTCGACGCTGCCCGTCCACAGCTCGGCGGCGCGCCGCGCGGCGTACGCGTCGAGGATCGCGCCGATCGTCTGGTCGCGCAGGTAGGCGAGGTAGGAGTCCGGCAGGCCGCCCCACACGCCGGTCGTGTCCGGGCCGGCGTGGCTGTGGTCGGAGCCGACGATCACGTTCTGGCGCGCGATCGCGCCGCCGGTCGCCTCCTCCACCGCGCGCGCGACGTCGGCGTGGCCGTACGGGCCCTGCTTGTAGGCCGCGAACGCGCCTTGCGTCTCGTTCTGCGCGAAGGCGACCGTGCCGCCCGCACCGCTGACGACGAACGCGCGCACGAAGATCGGCGCCAGAACACCCGTCGACGGCCGCTCCGGCCCGAACCCGTACCCGCCGAGGTACACGCTCCCGTCCGGCGGCGCCGTCGCCGGCGTCGGCGTGATGTCGCGCCGCGCCACTCCCACCTGCAGCCCTCCCCCGCCGATCTCGGCGTCGGAGCAGCCGATGACCAGGCCTAGGATCAGGATCGCAGCGTGAGATCGTCGCATCTTTCCTCCGGTCGCGAGATCCCGCGCGGCGAGAGGGTCGGCTGCCGGGCTGCAGCGAATGCCGCAGGCGTGAGCGAGTCAGCGAAGCAGAGCTTCGCGGACTCGCGAACCTGAGCGGCAGCCCGGCAGCCGGCCCTCTCGCCGCGCCCCCGCGACGGCACGAACTCTTGCGGCTCTCACGCTCGCGTGCAAGCGACCAACGCATCATGCTGCTCCGCCGCCGAGCGACCAACGTCATCTACGACATGGACGGCCTGCTGCTCGACACCGAGCGCTTCTACACCGAGGTGACGCAGCAGATCGTCGGCCGCTTCGGCAAGGTGTTCGACTGGTCGGTGAAGAGCCACATGGTCGGCCGTCCGGCGATCGAGTCGGCGCGCTACCTGGTCCAGGCGCTCGAGCTACCGATCTCCGCCGAGGACTACTTGCGCGAGCGCGAGGGCATGCTCGAGGCGCTGATGCCGACGGCCGAGCCGATGCCCGGCGCCGTCGAGCTGACGCGCACGCTGGCCGCACGCGGCGTCCCGCAGGCGGTCGCGACCAGCACCGGACGCCGCCTGTTCGATCTCAAGACCGAGCGCCACCGCGACTGGTTCGCGTGCTTCGCCGCCGTCGTGCTCGGCGACGACCCGCGCATCGCGCGCGGCAAGCCGGCGCCCGACATCTTCCTGCTCGCCGCGAGCGAGCTCGGTGTCGCACCCGCCGACTGCGTCGTCCTCGAGGACGCGCCCTCGGGCGTCGCCGCGGCGCGCGCCGCCGGGATGCAGGTGGTCGCCGTCCCGTACCCCGGCATGGACGTCGCGAAGCTCGCCGACGCCGACCTGGTGGTCGAATCGCTCGGCGCGCTCGACCCGGACGCGCTCGGCATCGCGGGGCCGCGCTGAGCGCCGGCCGGGAGGCCTCGACGGCGATCTCGCGCTGGCGGCTCCGGCAGGGTACGAACGAGCGACCCAGGCGCGCTCAAGCAAATCCAACAGCGGACCGAAAACCCGCAGAAGGCTCGTGACCACGAACGACCGGCAGGGTTCGCGCGACGTCGGCTCCGCCGAGGGGCTGAGCCACGTCCGCCGTCGCCTGGCGGGCATCCTCGACACGATGGGCGACGGGCTCTGCGCGTACGACGCGGAGTGGCGATTCGTCTACTTGAACCCGAAGGGTGAGTTCTTTCTCGGGCGACCCGCCGCCGAGCTCCTGGGTGTGGTCGTCTGGGACGTGTTCCCCGAGGCCGTCGGCTCGACGGTCTGGGAGGCCTACCACCGCGCGCAGGCGGAGCAGGTGCCGTCCAGCTTCGAGGAGCACGCGCCGGAGCTCGGCCGCTGGTTCGAGCACCAGCTCTTCCCGTCGCCCGAGGGCCTCACGGTCTGGGCGCGCGACGTCACCGAGCGGCGCCACGACGAGGAGCGCCGCGCGCAGCTCGTGCTGCAGAGCGAGAAGCGCTTCCGCGCGCTGATCGAGAACAGCTCCGACGCGGTGGTGATGGTCGACGCCGCCGGGACCACCATCTACGCGAGCCCGTCGGGCGAGCGCGTCGACGGCTTCAAGCCCGAGGAGCGCGTCGGCCGCAGCGCTCTCGGCTTCGCGCACCCGGAGGACGTCGAGCGCCTGCGGCAGGGCTTCGAGTACCTGCTCGCCGAGCCGCACCTGCGCCTCTCCGGACAGCACCGATCGCGGCACGCCGACGGCTCGTGGATCTGGATCGAAGCGGTCGCGCAGAACCTGCTGCACGACCCCGCGATCGGCGCCGTCGTGATCAACTTTCGCGACGTCACGCAGCGGCGCGAGACCGCCGACGCCTACGTCGCCGCGAAGCACGCGCTGGAGCGGAGCGAGCGTCACTACCGGGCGCTGATCGACAATGGCACGGACCTGATCTCGGTCGTCGATGCGGGCGGCGTGATCCGCTACGCGAGCCCGTCGCACGAGCGCGTGCTGGGCTGGGCGCCCGACGAGCTGGTCGGCCGCTCGGCGTTCGACATGGTGCACGCGGACGACCTGCCCGACGTGCTGGCGCGCTTCGAGCGCGCGAACCAGCCGGAGTCGGAGGGCGGCGACGCGATGTTCCGCTACCGGCACCGGGACGGCTCGTGGCGTCTCCTGGAGGCGATCGGGTCGCCGGCGCCGCCCGAGACGGGGCTGCCGGGATTCGTGTTCAACGCGCGCGACGTCACCGAGCGCGCCAGCGCCGAGCGGCGCACGCGCGTGCTGCTCGACGTCGCGCGCGACATCGCGAGCACGCACGACGCCGACGACCTCCTCGACCGCGTGCAGCGACACGTCGCCGGTGCGCTGCCGTGCGAGGGGGTCGCGACCTTCCGTCGCGACCCCCTCGACGGCGTCTTTCGCCTCGACGCGCACACCGAGCTGCCGGCCGGAGTGCGGCAGATGTTCGCGAGCCTCGCGATGGGCGACGGCTCGTTCACCGCCGGGCGCCTCGACTCGGGCACGCTCGTCGTCAACCACATCGATTCGTTTCCCTGGGCACGCTCGATCGCGCAGCACGGACCGGCTCTCAGCTCGATCATGGCGGCGCCGCTGCGCATCCGGGGTCGCCACCTGCGGACCTTCGTCGCGCTCAACTTCACCTCCGGGCGCGGCTTCGGCCCCGAGGAGCGGGCGCTGTTCGACGGCATCGCCGACCAGCTCGCGGTCGCGCTCGAGCGCGTCGAGCTCTACCGCGTCGAGCAGGAGGCGGCGGCCGTGTCGGGCTCGCTCGCGCGCATGGGCGAGGAGCTGCTCGCGTCGTTCGACACGCCGCGCCTGCTGGACCGCCTGTGCCACGTGACCACGGAGGTCCTCGAGTGCGACGCGAGCCACACGCTGCTCTGTCGCTCGGAGGACGGCGCCTACGTTCCCGTCGCCGCGCACGGCGTCGGAACCGCGCAATGGGAGGCGCTGCGCGAGCTCGAGCTGCCGCGCGAAGCGGTGCGCGGGCTGCTCGAGCGGCTCGGCGGCGAGACGCTGCACCAGTTCGTCGCGAGCAGCGACGACACCGGCGTCGTGGCGTTGCTCGGCCTGCCGCCCGGAACGCCCGTGGTGTGTCTCGTCTTGCGACGCGGCGAGGAGATCGTCGGCTTCCAGACCGCGGCGATGCCGCGCGACGGCCAGCCGTTCACGGAGGTCCGGCTGCGCATCGCGCGCGGCATCGCGCACCTCGCGTCGATGGCCCTCGAGCACGCGCGCATCAACGACCAGCTCGGGCACGCGAACAGCCTCAAGTCGGAGTTCGTCGCGATGATGTCGCACGAGCTGCGCACGCCGCTGAACCCGATCATCGGCTACGCCGACCTGATGCTCGACGGCGCGTTCGGCGACGTCACCGAAGAGCAGCGCGACGCGCTCGCGCGCATGCACCGCAGCGCGCACAGCCTGCTCAAGCTGATCAACGAGATCCTCGACCTGAGCCGGCTCGAGAGCGGCCGCATCTCGCTCGACCTGCACGCGATCGACCTCGGCCCGCTGCTCGCCGGGCTCGACGCGGAGACCGTCGAGCTGCGCCGGGCGAGCGGCGTCGCGCTGCGCTTCGAGGTCGAGCCCGGTCTCCCCGAGCTCACGAGCGACGCGACCAAGCTGAAGATCGTCCTGAAGAACTTGGTCGTGAACGCGCTCAAGTTCACCCCGGAGGGCAGCGTCGCCGTGCGCGCGCGCAGCGCGGGCGACGGGATCGCCTTCGAGGTCGCCGACACCGGCGTGGGCATCCCGGCGGGGAGCCTGGAGCTGATCTTCGAGCCGTTTCGTCAGGCGGAGGCGGCGCAGCTGCGCCAGCAGGGCGGCGTCGGGCTCGGGCTGTACATCGTGCAGCGCCTGCTCGACGCGCTGGGCGGCCGGATCGCGGTCGAGAGCGAGCCGGGGGTCGGCTCGACGTTTCGCGTGTGGGTGCCGAACTCGCGGGTCGCGACGAGCGAGGACGGCGCACGGCCGTCGCTCACCTCGGGCGACGCGAACGTCGCCGTGCTGCGCCGCGACGGCTCGATCGTGGCGGTGAACGACGCCTGGCGGCGCTTCGCGCGCGCGGTCGGCGACGGCGACCGCGTGTGCATCGGCGCGAACTACTTCTCCGCGTGCGCCAACGCGACCGGGCCGGAGGCGATCACCGCGCTCGAGGCGCGCGTCGGGATCCAGTCGGTCGCCGACGGCATGCGCGAGCGCTTCACGCTCGAGTACCGCATGCCGACGCTCGAGTGCGAGCGCTGGTTCCTGATGACCGCCGTGCCGCACCCCGGGCACGCGGGCGAGGTGCTGGTGATGCACACCGACGTCACCGAGCACCGCCGCATGCAGGAGGTGGCGCTGCGCCGGCTGCCGACCGATCCGCTCACCGGGCTCCCGAACCACGTGTACTTCACCGACCACCTGCGCCAGGCCCTGGCGCGCGCCGCGGACCGCGCGACGCAGGTCGGCGTGCTCTACCTCGACCTCGACCACTTCAAGCACGTCAATACCAAGCTCGGTCGCGCCGCAGGCGACCAGGTGCTGCAGCTCACCGCACGACGGCTGGAGGAGGTGCTGCGCGCGCCGGAGCTGGTGTCGCGCCCGGGCGGCGACGAGTTCCTCGTGCTGGCACCGGCGCTGAGCGGGTCGAGCGAGCTGTTCCGGGTCGCGACGCGCGTGCTGTCGGCGTTCGCCCTGCCGTTCAACGTCGCGAGCCGTGCGATCCAGCTCCAGGCGACCATCGGCCTCGCCCTCGCTCCCGAGGACGCGCACGACGCGGAAACGCTCCTGCAGCGCGCCGACATCGCGCTGTCGGAGGCGAAGCGCATGAGCCGCGGCGCCGCCGTGCGGCGACCGAGCAGCAGCGACGCCGCGCGCTGACGGCGCGACGAGAGGCGCGCACCCTCGACCGAGGCGGGCCAGAGGCCCGCCTGCAGGTGGGGTGACGCCCGCGAATCTCATTTCGCGGGCGAGGGGAGGCCCGCGGCCCTCCCTTCGAACGATCACTCCGCGCGGAAGAACGTCTGCCGGTAGTGCCGCAGCTCGGCGATGCTCTCGCGGATGTCGGCGAGCGCCGTGTGCTCCTTGCCTTCCTTCTCGAACGCGCCGGCGCCCGGATACCAGGCCCGCGTCAGCACCTTGAGCGTCGAGACGTCCACCTGCCGGTAGTGCAGGAAGCGCTCGAAGGTCGGCATGTAGCGCGCGAGGAAGCGCCGGTCGGCGTGCACCGAGTTGCCGGCCAGCACGCCCTCGCGGAACTTGCAGTGCGACGCGAGCAGCGCGACGGCCTCGCCCTCGACGTCGGCGACCGAGCTCTGCGACGCACGCACCTTCTCGAGCAGGCCGTTCTTCGTGTGCATCTCGCGGACGAAGGGCGACATCCGTGCGAGCACCTCGTCCGGCTGCCAGACCACGCGCTCGAGCTCGGCGACCGGCTCGAGGTCCTTGCCCGTCACGACCACGGCCATCTCGATGATGCCGCACGTCTCGACGTCGAGGCCGGTCATCTCGAGGTCGACCCACACCAGGGTCGGGGCTTGGTCGCTCATCCTGCGGGCGTAGCGCGCGCGGGGCGACCGCGTCAATGCTGGGATGCGCGCGCCGGGTGCGCGTGCGTGGCTTGCGCGTGCGTGGCTTGCGCCGGGTGCGCGTGCGTGGCGCGCCCCGCCGCTCAGGTTCGCCGGTACCGCGAAGCTTCGCTTCGCGGACCGGCTCACGGCTTCGCCATTCGCTGCGGGGCGCGCCACGCACGCGCACCCTCACGTCGTGCCGGCGCGTCGCGCGCGCACCCTCACGTCGTGCCGGCGCGGCGCGCGCGCACCCTCACGTCGTGCCGGCGCGGCGCGCGCGCACCCTCGCGCGCTCGTTCGGGGCGCGAACGTACGCGGCGCGGTCACTTGGTGCGGAAGGTAGTCGGGCCGTTCGTCTGTGCGGTCGTGTAGGTCGCCGTGAAGCAGGCGCCCGTGGTCTGGAGCTGCGCCGTGACCGGCAGCGCCAGCGGCAGGGGTGGCGTCGCGAGGTTCGCGCCCTTGGCCGAGACCGAGGCCTTCGCCCTGGTCGCAACACCCGACTGCACCTGCAGCCGGCTCACGCCGTCCGGCGTGAGGTCGCGATCGGCGTACAGGTAGCCGCGCGGGCTCGCCGCCGGTCCCACCGTCTTCCAGCACGGCTTCGTGCCGCACGTTTCGCCCCCGGGAGCGCGCGCCTCGACGACCAGCGTACCGCTGCCGTCGTAGATGCAGAAGGCGTACGCGTCGGCGTCGCGCGGGTCGCCGAGCTCGGCGAAGCCGGTCGCGTCGCCCTTGTTCCAGCGCCACGTCAGCGCGTCGCGCGTGTCGGGCGTGCCGTCCTTGATCGACAGCGGCGAGGCGGTGCCACGCTCCTTGCACGCGACGCGAGGCGCGGGATCGCACGCACCCGGCAGCGGCAGGTTGCCGCGGCCGATCAGCGGCACGGTGAGCGACGAGACGCGCAGCGCGTCCTGGAAGATCGACGTCGTCGAGTCCTCGAACACCGGGATGTGTCTCAGGGTTTCCGCCGACGGGTTGAAGACGTTCGTGTAGTCGAGGTCCTGGTCGTCGCGATTGGTGACCTCGAGCCGCAGCCGGTGCCCCGCGGGCACGCGCCGCGCGGTGAGCGCCATCGGCACGTCGATCACCGCCGGCGAGGTGCCGAGCGTCGCCGAGGTCGTCGAGAGCAGCAGCGGGTCGTCGCCCGCGACGACGTCGTAGAGGTGCACGTTCACCTGGTAGCGCGATCCGGTGCCGGCGAGCTCGAGCCGCACGCTCGGCGCGCCGATCAGCAGCGCCTCCGTCGTGAGCGGCGCAGTCTCCCAGGCGGCGGTGCTCTTCGAGAAGGCGTTGCGGATCGGGTTGGGCGCGAAGTTCGGCGACGACGCGGCCCACGTGAGCGTGCCGTTGTCGTTGACGATGGTCGCAGGGGCAGCCGCGAGATCGGACGGCGGCGACGACGCGAGCACACCGCCCGCGTGCAGGTAGACGCTCGCGAAGTCCTGGTCGGGCGGCGGCCAGCTCGCGAAGCCGAGGTGCTCGTTGCTCTCGAGCAGCGCGACCTGGATCGGCAGCTCCTCGTCGATGCCGTTGTCCTCGCCCTTCAAGTAGTGCGCGAGCCAGCGCGTGCGCAGGTCGGCGCGAAAGGCCTGGTCGGTCTCGGGTGTCCCGTGGCCGCCGGTGCCGAGGTAGACGAAGCGCGCCGGCGCGCTCTCGAGCGCGAGGTAGTCGTGCAGCGCGTAGGTGCCTCCGGTGCGCGCGTCGAGCATGCCCATCTGCGTCATGATCGGGATGTCGGCGGTGGCCATCGCGTCGATCGTCGGACCGAACACGGCCTCGAAGCCGGCCTGGAGGCTCGTCGCGTCGTACGGCGTGGGGAACGTCGCAGCGCGCGGGCCGCCGGTGATGCGGTCGATGCTGCCGTTGAGGGTGATGCCTTCCACGAAGAAGTGCATGCCCCAGCCGAACGGGACGATGGTCGCGAACGCGTCCGACATCAGCCCGCCCGACCAGCTCGTGTAGCCGCCGAGCGAGCCGCCGGTGATGCCGAATCGCGCCGGATCGACCGGCACGACGACGCCCGCCTCCGCCTGGAAGTCGTTCACCAGCCACGTCTTGAGCGCGACCAGGTCGGCCGCGATGGTCGACGGTGAGGGATCGCTCGCGGTCGAGCGGTTCGTCCAGGCGAGCGACACGTAGTCGTCGTTGGCGAACGTCTGGGCGATGCCGGTGAGGTTGGTCTTGTCACCACCCGCACCGTGCGCGACGAACACCACCGGCCAGCCACCCGGCGGCGGCGGCCCGTCCGGCCAGCGCACGTCGACGTCCATCACGAAGCCGCCGGCGCCGATCACGTTCGCGGCGAAGGGTCCCTGGAACGCGCGGGCGTGCTTTGCGGCGGCGAGCGTCGCCAGGACGGCGAGAAATGCGGCGAGCTGCCGCGCGAGCGTCGAACGACCGGTCCGTCTCATCGTGTCGAATCCTCCCTTGGCTTTCCGTGCGCCGATTGGACGCGGCGACGCGACGGGTGGTCAAGGAAGATCCGGCCTCGCGACCGGTCGGGTGGCATGGAACCGCCTTCCGGCGGCGCGGCGTACGCTGGCCGTGGCGTTCCGCGAGGCGCGCGAGCTCTCGTGGGCGGAGCCCGTGAAGCGAACGCTCAGGGTGGTGTGAGGTCGTTCTCGGTGAGGACGTACTCGTTGTGCGCCTGCGCGAAGTCGCCGGGATCCCAGATCGGGTCCTGCATCTCGGCGATCCAGAGCGCCTTGATCTCCGGACGGATCTGCACTCGCGAGTCGCCCCAGCCCACGCCCCACGCCGCCTGGTCGAACCAGCGCGTGTTGATGTAGGCGACCGACTTGATCACGTCGGCGTTGGCGTGAATGTGCGCGAAGAACGGCGCGAACCACGTGTTCCAGTGGACGATCGGATCGCCCAGCGACAGGTTCCGCTGCGGCGTCGACTCGGCGATCATCACCGGCTTCCCGCGCTCGCGCGCGATGGTCATCATGCCGCCGCTCGGGTTGCTCTGCTTGAAGTAGGAGTAGGCGACCCAGTCCACGTACTCGTCGCCGGGATACCACCGCAGCAGCGTGCTCTTGCTGGTCGTGTAGCCGCTCGACTGCCACACCGCCGCGACGTTGGTGACGCCCTGCGCGCGTAGCCGGTCCATGATGCGACGGAACGCCTGCACGTAGAGCGCCGGCGCGTAGCCGTTCCAGCTGCCGTCGAACTCGTAGCCGATGCGCAGCAGGACCGGGCGCGCGGAGCTCTTGATGAAGTCGCCGAGCAGCTTGATGTTCGCGTCGCGCGCGCCCGAGGCGACGTTCGGCAGGTCGTTCACCATGTAGAGGCCGATCGCCATCATGGTGCCGTCGAACGCCGGGTTGTCGAGGTAGCACGGGCCGCACAGGATCCCGCTGCCGAAGTTGACGGGGAACTGGAGCGACCACGGGAACATGAGGTCGGTGTAGATCGTCACCCCGGCCGGCATGCCGACGTAGTCGACGTAGCCCTGGTCATGCTCGCCCGGGAAGCCGCCGACGGCGCCGAGCTCCTGGCCGAGGATGAGCGAGGTCTTGCCCTCGGGATGGAGCCCCACGGTGGGGGCGTCGCGCAGCACGACCGTCATGTAGAGGCGGCCGTCGGCGCAGGCGTGCTCGCCGACGCCGAACGAGTCCCAGCGCGCCTCGACCAGCGCCGGGTTGCCCTGCCAGCCGGCCCAGATCGCGTCGGTTGCGACCGTGTTGGCATCGCTCGAGGGCCTCGACGGGTCGAGCGGCGCGGACGCGACCAGCTCGGTCACGGCGAGCGCCGTGCCGCCGCCGTACTGCGCGAGCGCGTCGGGCGAGGCCGAGACGGCGCGCGCCTCGCAGAGGCGGGCCGCATTGGCGCGCGCGGCCGCGGTGAGCGACGCGACGACCGCCAGCGGGCGCCGGCCGGCCGCGCTGCGGATCGCGTTCACGCGGCTCGCGATGGTGCTCTCGCACGCCACCACGACCAGCGCGAGCACGACCACGCAGACCCCGACGACCACCCTGTTCCGCTGCTCCATCGACGCTCTCCCGCTTCTGGTCTCGGTGCGGAAGATCGCCGACGGCGGCGAAGCGCTCCGGCCGGCTGCGTTCTAGGCGATGCGCGCAGCGCCGGTCAAGGCACGCACCGGTACCCCGATCTCTACTGGTATGACCAGTTGACCAGACAGAGGCGCTCCGCTAACGGAGCGGTCGTGCTCCACCCCGTGCGCAGGAAGTCGCTCTCCGACGCCGTCTTCGACCAGCTCCGCGAGCAGATCGTGCGCGGCGAGATGCGCGCCGGGACGGCGCTGCCCGGCGAGCGCGCGCTCTGCGAGGCGCTCGACGTGAACCGCGGCGCGCTGCGCGAGGCCCTGAAGCGGCTCGCCCAGGCCCGGCTGGTGGCCGTGCAGCACGGCGGCGTGTCGCGGGTCCTCGACTACCGCTCGTCGGCCGGCCTCGAGCTCCTGCCGGACCTGCTGCTCACCGAGGCGGGCGGCTTCGACCCCGACGTGGTGCGGAGCGTCGTCGAGATGCGCTCGGCGCTGGCGCCGGACATCGCGAGACTCGCGGCGACGCGTGGCGGCGAGAGCGCCGCCGGCACGCTCGACGCCGTCGTCGAGCGCATGGAGGCCGCGGGCGACGACCTGCGCGCGCTGCAGACGCTCGCGATGGAGTTCTGGTCGGCGCTGGTCGACGGCACCGGCAACGTCGCCTACCGCCTCGCCTACAACTCGCTCCGCCAGACGTACGAGCGCTGCATGGACGTGCTCACCGGGATCCTCGCCGACGAGCTCGGCGACCGGCGGAGCTACCGCGCGATCGCGACCGCCGTCCGCCGGCGCGACGCGAGGAGCGCCGAGCGCCTCGCGCGGGCGCTCACGCGGCGCGGCGAGCAGCGCCTGCTCGACGTCGTCGCCGCCCTCGAGCGGGCGAGACCGCGCCCCGTTCCCGGGCGCAAGACCTCCGGAGGTCCAACGTGAACACCAGCGAGAGCCCGACCACGCTCGGCGCCGCGGCGCGCCGCTTCCTCGACTACCTGAGTCCGCGCGTGCTCGCGGTCGCCACGGCGACGACCGTCGGCGTGCGCCTGGCGCTCGGCGACTGGTCGCTCTGGGACGGCGCGATCGTGCTCGGCATCGTCGCGTTCTGGCCGCTGCAGGAGTGGCTGATCCACGTCTTCATCCTGCACTACCGGCCGGTCACGGTGCTCGGACGCACGCTCGACTTCCCGGTGCCGCGCTCGCACCGCGCGCACCACCGCGACCCGTGGAACATCGACATCCTGTTCATCCCGTCGCACGTGTTCCTCTACGCGATCCCGCTGCAGGTCGCGCTGTGGGTCGGCCTGGCGCCCACCCTTCCGCTCGCCTTCACCGGGCTCGCGACGTTCTACGTGCTGACGCTGCACTACGAGTGGGTGCACTACATGGTGCACACGCGCTACCGGCCGACCTGGTGGCTGTACGACCGCCTGTGGCGCAACCATCGCCTGCACCACTGCAAGAACGAGAACTACTGGTTCGGCGTGACGATGCTCTCCGGCGACCGTCTGCTCGGCACGGCGCCCGCGCTCGACGAGGTCGCGACCTCCGCCACCTGCCGGACGCTCGGGATGGAGGACACGCTCGGCACCGGCGCCCGCGCCGCCTGAGCGAGGCGGGCTCTTCTCACAGCGTCCTGGCGCGAGTATCGATGGCTGGTTGGTGACGACCGTCTGCGAGCCGGCCGTGCAGGGCGTCTGCGACGCGCGCTTCGTCGCGGTGCGCGACGCGTTCGCCGAGAACTTCGTGCGGCACGGAGAGGTCGGCGCGGCGGTCGCGATCGCGCTCGAAGGCCGCGTCGTCGTCGACCTCTGGGCGGGGTACGCCGACGGCGAGCGGCGCCGGACCTGGCAGCGCGCCACCATGGTCAACGTCTTCTCCGTGACCAAGGCGCTGTCGACCGTCTGCATTCTGCGCGCCGTCGAGCGCGGCCTGCTCGAGCTCGACGCGCCGGTCGCGCGCGTCTGGCCGGAGTTCGCGCGCGCGGGCAAGGACGACGTCACGCTGCGCCAGATCCTGGCACACCGCGCCGGCCTGCCGGCGGTCCGCGCGCCGCTCCCGGAGGGCGCGATGCTCGACCACCCGCGCATGGCGGCGGCGCTCGCCGCGCAGCCGCCGTGGTGGGTCCCCGGCACGGCGCACGGCTACCACGTCAACAGCTTCGGCTTCCTCGTCGGCGAGCTGGTTCGGCGCGCGTGCGGCACGAGCCTCGGCCACGTGCTGCGCGACGAGGTCGCGGGTCCGCTCGGCGCCGACGTGCACGTCGGCGTGCCGCGGAGCGAGCACCGCCGCATCGCCGAGTTCCTGTGGACGGCGGACGTTCCGCAAGCGCCCGACGATCCCGCCGCTCTGCCGGACCCGGTCGCGCTGCAGTGGAACACGTACTTCAACCCGCCGGGCGTTTCCGGATCGGGAGGCTGGGTCAACACCACGCCCTGGCGCGACGCCGAGCTGCCGTCGACCAACGGCCACGCGAGCGCACGCGGCCTCGCGCGCGTGTTCGCGGCGCTCGCCGCCGGCGGCTCGCTCGACGGCGTGCGCGTGCTCGAGCCCGCGACGCTCGCGTGCGCGAGCGAGGAGCACTCGTGCGGCGACGACCTGATCCTGCTCCGTCCGTCGCGCTTCGGCCTCGGCTTCCAGCTCACGCAGCCCGAGCGTCCGCTCGGGCCGAACCCGCGCGCGTTCGGTCACTTCGGCTCGGGGGGCGCGCTCGGCTTCTGCGACCCCGACGCCGGCGTGGCGTTCGGCTACGTGATGAACCACATGGGCCCCCGCTGGCAGAACCCGCGCAACCGCGCGCTGGTCGACGCGCTCTACGCATGCCTGTGATCGCTGGCCCCGCGTTTGCTCCCGGCACGCCGCGACGCGAGGCGGCCGGCGGGATCTCCGCGCCCAGCTACGATCGCGGTGAACAGGGGGCGGGAAAATTCGTCATTGTGCACGCGATGACGAGGGCGAGGTGCGCGAGTTGAAGACCCAGCAGCGGAACAGCGGAATCCTTCTCCACCCCACCTCGCTGCCCGGACCCTACGGGATCGGAGACCTCGGTGGCGAGGCGCGACGCTTCGTCGATTTCCTGGTGCGCGCCGGCCAGACTCTCTGGCAGGTGCTGCCGCTCGGCCCGACCGGCTACGGCGACTCGCCCTACCAGTGCTTCTCCGCGTTCGCCGGCAACCCGCTGCTGATCAGCCCCGAGGCGCTGGTCGAGGACGGACTGCTGACCGCCGACGACCTGCGCGACGTCCCGGCGTTCCCCGACGACCACGTCGACTTCGGACCGGTCATCGCCTGGCGCGAAGCGCTCCTCGGCCGCGCCGCCGAGCGCTTCCGCGAGGGAGCGGCGCCGGCGATCGAGCAGGACTTCGACGCCTTCTGCACCGCGCAGGCATCGTGGCTCGACGACTTCGCGCTCTTCATGGCGCTCAAGGAGGAGCACCGGCTCGCCACCTGGAGCACCTGGCCCGCAGATCTCGCGCTGCGCGACCCGCTCGCGCTCGACGCGGCGCGCGCGCGTCTCGCCGACAGCGTCGCCAAGCACAAGGTCTGCCAGGTGATGTTCTTTCGCCAGTGGTCGGCGCTGCGCCGCTACGCGAACCAGCGCGGCGTGCGCATCGTCGGCGACATCCCGATCTTCGTCGCCTACGACAGCGCCGACGTGTGGGCCAACCCCGAGCTCTTCTCCCTCGACGCGAAGGGCAAGCCGACGGTCGTCGCCGGCGTGCCGCCCGACTACTTCAGCGCCACCGGCCAGCTCTGGGGCAACCCGCTCTACCGCTGGGACGTGATGGCCGAGCGCGGCTACGACTGGTGGATCGCGCGGCTGCGCATGGCGTTCACGCAGGTGGACGTGCTGCGCATCGACCACTTCATCGGCATCCACCGCTACTGGGAGGTTCCGGCGCGCGCGAAGACCGCGATCAAGGGCCGCTACCGTCCCGGCCCCGGCGCACACTTCCTCGAGGCCGCGCGCCAGACGCTCGGCGACCTGCCGATCATCGCCGAGGACCTGGGCGCGCTCACGCCCGAAGTGGAGGCGCTGCGCGACCGCTTCGAGCTGCCCGGCATGAAGGTGCTGCAGTTCGCCTTCGACAGCGACGCGACCAACCCGTTCCTGCCGCACAACTACCCGAAGCGCTGCGTCGCCTATACGGGCACGCACGACAACGACACCACCGCCGGCTGGTTCGCGAAGGCGTCGGCCGACGAGCGCTCGTTCGTGCAGCGCTACTTCGCGCGCAGCGGCGACGACGTGTCCTTCGACTTCATCCGCGGCGTCATGAGCTCGTGCGCCGACACCGCGATCGTACCGCTGCAGGACGTGCTCTGCTGCGGCAGCGACGCGCGCATGAACCTGCCCGGGGTCGCGAGCGGCAACTGGCAGTGGCGCTTCCGCGCCGGCGCGATCGGCGACTGGCACACCGGCCGCCTCGCCGAGATGACCGAGCTCTACGGCCGCGCGCCCGAGAAGCCCGGCGCCGTCAAGAAGCCCTCGGCCGCGACCGGCACCGCCATCGCCGTCGCCGCCGGCGAGGCGCTCGACGAGGACGACGACCTCGACGACGACATGGACGGGACCGAGCCCGCGGACGAGACGGCGCTGCGCGCGCGGCGCTGACGCTCGTATCGACTTCTCAGAGTGCCGGCGCGGCCCGGAGCGGCAGGCGCGGACCCGGCCCCGGCACGATCGCCTCGACCTCGCCCGGACCGACGGCACCGGCGATCAGCACGGCGTCGGTCGGAAAGCCGTCGGTCGGGATCGCCTCGTTCGTCGCGCGGGCCCCGGTCGCCGCGTCGAACACGAACACGCCCGCCGGACGCGCGCCGCCGTCGATCAGGAAGAGCTGGCGGCTCGCGCCGTCGTGCAGGATCGCCGGCACGAAGTAGTCGAGCGTCACGTGCAGCTCGCCGGAGACGACTTCGCCCGGCACGAAGCGCACCAGGTGCGACGAGAGCAGGAGATCGGTGCTGAACGTCAAGTACCCGAGGTCGGGGCGCAGCATGACGAAGGCGCCGACGTCGGCGCCGGCGCGCCCCGAGTCCTCGCGCAGGACGAGGCCGAGCGAGCGCAGGGTCGCGAGGTCCACCGCCTCGATGCCGCCCGCGTCGAAGAAGCCGCCGGTCGCGCTCAGGAAGAGACGCTGCGGCGAGGTCGTCGCCTGCATCTTGAACTTCGGCGGCGTGCCCGCGAGCGCGATGCCCTGCACGCCCGCGAGCAGCGGATCGGCGTCGACCAGCGTGTCGTCGCGCAGGTCGACCACCGCGAGCTGCGCCGGCTTCGCGAAGAAGTCCGGCCCCTCCTCGGAGAGGCGGCGCACCTGGACGAAGAGGCGCCCGCGGTGCGCGAGCATCGCGCCGAGGTCCGGATCGCCGTCGGCGTCGGCGAGCGGGGCGAGGTCGGTCGACTCCGCGATCGCGCCGCTCGTCGGGTCGACGCGCAGCAGCCGCGTCGCGTTGCGGCGCGTGACGTAGACTCGGCGTGGGCTCACCACCTCGAGATCCTCGGGCGCGCTCGCCGCGCCGAGGTCGACGACGTGCACCGTGCGACCGCGATGCGGATCGACCACGCGCAGCGTGCCGTCCTGGCGGCTCAGCGCGTAGACCAGCCGGCCGCGCGCGCGCAGGATCGAGTCGCGTCCGATCGGCACCGTTCCGGTGCGCGACCGCCAGGGACGGCGCACGTCGACCAGCGCGATGCTCGCACCGGGGCCGCCGCCCTCCTCGTCGACGGCGACCGCGACGCTGCGTGCGTGCGCCGGAGTCGTAGTGCCCACCAGCGACGGCGACGCGAGCACCAGCGCCACGGCCGCCAGGCGAGCCGTCCGATCGCTGCGCAGGATTCGCTCGATGCGAGACGTCGTCACCGACGACCCTCCTCGTCCGGCTCGATGCCGGCCCGATCCGATCTTCTGCACGACTACGCCCTTCGGAAGCGCGCAGGCAAGCCGATTCTGCGACCCGACCCCGGCACGGCGCGCGTTCCCACCGGCACGGGACGCCCCCTGCCCGCCCGCGCCGCGCGCGAACGCGTCGACGTCGGCCGTCGCGCGGTTCGGCTCGCCGCGCCATTGCCTCGCGCCACCCGCTGTGGTGCTCTGCCCGCGCCATGACGACCTTCGACAACCGCATCACCCGCCTGCTCGGAGTCCAGTACCCGATCGTGCAGGCGCCCATGGGATGGATCGCGCGCGCGCAGCTCGCGTCGGCGGTGTCGCGCGCCGGTGCGCTCGGCATCGTCGAGACCTCGTCGGGCGAGCTCGACGCGATCCGCGGCGAGATCCAGAAGATGCGCGAGCTCACCGACCGGCCGTTCGGCGTCAACATCGCGCAGGCCTTCGTGCGCGACCCCGGGATCGTCGACTTCGTGATCGAGCAGGGTGTGCGCTTCGTCACGACGTCGGCCGGGGATCCGACCAGGTACACGAGGCTCTTGAAGGACGCGGGGTTGACCGTGTTCCACGTCGTCCCCACGCTGCGCGCGGCGCTGAAGGCGGTGGACGCGGGCGTCGACGGGCTGGTCGTCGAGGGCGGTGAAGGCGGCGGCTTCAAGAACCCGCGTCCGGTCTCGACCATGGTGCTGCTGCCGCTCGTGCGCTCGAAGGTGGACGTGCCGATCATCGCCGCCGGCGGCATCTGCGACGGCGTCTCGATGGCGGCCGCGTTCGCGCTCGGCGCCGAGGGCGTGCAGATGGGCACCCGCATGGTGTCGGCCGCGGAGTCGCCGGTGCACGACGGCTGGAAGCGCGCCATCGTCGCCGCCGAGGAGACCGGCACGGTCTTCCTCCGCCAGGCGAAGGGGCCCGCGCTGCGCGCGCTGCGCACCGAGCGCACGACGCGCCTCGAGGGCGGCGACGGCAACCCGATGATGGAGCTCGCGGCCGGCGTGCGCGCGGTCTACTTCGAGGGCGACCTCGAGGGTGGCGTCGCGCTGTCGGGCGAGGTGGCAGGACGCATCGAAGCGGTCGAGCCGGTGGCGGAGATCGTCGCGCGCACGGTGCGCGAGTACGCCGCGACGGTCGCGCGCATGGCGGAGTCGCTCCGCCCCTGATGGACCGTCGACGCAGAGATGAGCGACCGCGCCTGCGGCACCACGACGTCGGACACGCGAGCACTCGTGCGACGGCTCGCGAGCTTCCTCACGCTGGCGACGGGCCTCGCGTGGATCGTGTCGCTCCTGCGCGGTGCACCGGCACCCGTGGTCGCGAGCGCCGTGCTGCCGACCGTGGGCTGGGCGCTACTCGCCTTGCTCGTGGCCCGGCGACGCGGCGAGCCGGCGCTCCCGCTCGCGGCAGCGCTCCTGTGGGGCGCCGCCGTCGCCGCACCGCTCTCCGGCCTCGCGAACGACGCGCTGGCGACGCCACCCGCGCGCCACGCCGACACGGGGCTGCGCTGGGACACAATCATCCTGGCGCCGCTGATCGAGGAGACAGCCAAGGGGATCCCGCCACTCCTGCTCCTGCTCGGACGGCTGCGCGCGCAACCCGTAGCTCGGGACGCGCCCCTCGCGGGGACGATGCTCGGCATCGCGAGCGGGCTCGGGTTCGCCGCAACGGAGAACGTCCACTACTTGACGCTCGCGGTCTTCCAGGGTGGCTTCCCGGGACTGCTGCAGGCCACGTGGGTGCGCGCCGTCCTCGCCGGCGCCAAGCATGCGACGTTCACCGCCTGCACCGGCGCGGGCGCCGGCGCAGCGCGGGGCGCCCGCTCGACCGCAGGGATCGTCGCAGGCACGACGGGCGGGCTCGCCGCTGCGGTGCTGCTCCATGCCGCCTGGAACGGCCTTGCCGCCCCCACGCTGCAGGCGGTCCTCTGTGACGCCCCGGCGCCGGGTGCGGCCTGCGCGACGGTCGCGGGGCCGCTGGCGCTGCTCGTCGTCGCACCTCTCGTCGTCACGGCGGCCCTGGCGCCCGCCGCGGTGGCGCTCACCTGGCTCGTGCACCGCTCGCGGCGCACGAGCCGTGCGGGCGTCATGCCGTGAGTAGCCTGCTCGCCGCCTGCGGCGGCTTCCTCCTCGCCGTGCTGTGGATGGACCTCATGTTCGATGCGCTCGCGCTGCGCGTGCCGCGCGGCAGGCCGCTGCCGGTCGACGATCTGGCGAAGATCGCGGCGTACTACCGGCGGGTGACCACCGACGCTCGACCGATGAGCTTGCTGGTCGCGGTGGTCATGCTGACGACCGTCGGCGGCGCACTGGTCCAGCTCGTGCGGGGCGACGCGGCCCTGGCATCGCGCGCCGCCGCGCTGGTCTTGTGCGTCACGCCGATCGTGCTCGCGCAGCGTCGCGTCTTCCCGAACGCCGTGCGCCTCGGGGCGCGCACCGAGTCACCCGTGGCGGAGGACGCGCTGGCGCGAGAGATCGCGCGCGCGCACGTCGCCTGCTTCGCCGCGATGCTCGGCTTCGTCGCCCTGCAGATCGCGAGCGCGTGAAGCGATTCGCTCGTCGTCGATCCTCCGCACGGCCTTCTCGTCGTACGACCCGATCGCTTCCAGATTCTCGGCGAGCCACGCTTCACCGCGCTTGCGCCGGATGGCCTCGATGACCGCCGCCTCGAAGACCTCCGACAGATTCAAGCCGAGATCCTTCGCTGCCCGGACGACGTCGGCCCGCGCCGTCAAGTTCGTGGCGACCCTGCGCGCTGCACCCATTTCCACGGCCGCCTGGATGCGCATGACGTATACGCATGCCGTGAGCGAGACGACGGCGGTGGCCTGCGGTCGGGGCGGACCCGGCAGGGAGGTCCCCGCCGGGTCCGCGGCACCGCAGCGAGCTGCGGCTACTTGCCGTCCTTCTTCGCGAGCATCTCCATCATGTCCACGCAGCGCGTCGCGTAGCCCTGCTCGTTGTCGTACCAGCTGACGATCTTGAAGAAGCGGCTGTTGAGCTCGATGCCCGCCGCCGCGTCGAAGATGCTGGAGTGGCGATCGCCGATGAAGTCGCTCGAGACGACCTCCTCGTCGGTGTAGGCGAGGATGCCCTTCATCGCGCCGTCGGCCGCAGCCTTCATCGCCGCGTTGATCGCCGCGAGGCTGGTCTCCTTGGCGGTCTTGAAGGTGAGGTCGACGACCGACACGTCCGCGGTCGGCACGCGGAACGCCATTCCCGTGAGCTTGCCCTTCAGCTCGGGGATACAGAGCGTCACCGCCTTCGCCGCACCGGTACTCGCCGGGATGATGTTCTGGTACGCGTTGCGGCCGCCGCGCCAGTCCTTCTTGCTCGGGCCGTCCTGGGTCGGCTGCGTCGCGGTGGCCGCGTGCACCGTCGTCATCAGACCTTCCTCGATGCCGAAGGTGTCGTTCAGCACCTTGGCGACCGGGGCGAGGCAGTTGGTGGTGCAGCTCGCGTTGCTGAGGATCGTGTGCTTGGCGGGATCGTACTTGTCGTGATTGACGCCGAGGCAGAACGTCGGCACTTCCTCCGGCCCGCTCTTCGTGGGCGCAGAGATCACGACGCGCTTCGCACCGGCGTCGAGGTGGCCCTTCGCCTTCTCGCCCTCGGTGAAGAGGCCGGTCGACTCGAGCACGTAGTCGACGTTCATGCTCTTCCAGGGCAGCTTCGCGGGGTCGCGCTCGGAGAGACACTGCGTCTTCTTGCCGTTGACGGTGAAGCCGTCGTCCTGCGCGCTCACCTCCGCCGGCTTCCCGCCGAGCATGAAGCGACGGTGCGTGGTGTCGTACTTGAGCAGGTAGGCGAGGTTGTCGGACGGGACCAGGTCGTTGACCGCGACCACCTCGTAGCCGCGCTCCGCGGCGACCCGGTAGAAGAGCCGTCCGATGCGGCCGAAGCCGTTGATGCCAATGCGGATCGCCATTCTGCGTTCTCCCTGGGATGGTGGGCCGGTTCGACGGCCGGGCCGGACTCGAAAGACCGCACGATAGAGCGGTCGCCGGGCGATCTCAATGGCTCATCTGTGGCTCGTCGGCGGCCCGATCCACGGCCGATCGTCGACCGTGGAGACCGTAGCGACCGTGGCCCGCGGTACGCCGTGCGGTATAGGTAGGCTCGTGACGAGCCAGCGCGAGCGAGCCGCCCGGCGGCCTCCCGAGGAGCGCCACCGTGCGTGACGAGGACGAGGCGGGCTGGATCGCCGACCGGCTGTCCAGCGCGCGCGCCGACGCCGAGCGCATCGGCCGCGAGCTGGTGGCGAAGGGGCACCTGACCGACGATCAGCTCGGCGCGATCGCCGGCGCGATCGACACCGCGATCGCGCGCGGCCGGACGCTGATCGCCGACGCGCTGCGCGAGCCGCGCCGCGTGCTCGACGAGCTGCGCGCGGGCGTGGCGAGCGAGCGGGATCGCGTCGCGAGCGGCACTCCGGACGGCACTCTGCCGGACGCGTCCCGGGGGGACGCTGCGCGGCTCGACGCGCTCGAACGACGCATCGAGGCGCTCGAGCGCGCGCTGCGGAACGACCGACCCGCAGCGCTGCCCGGAAACCGCCCCGGGGGAGGCGTCTGAGCGCCGTGCAGGTCTCCACCCTCCTCCGCATCCCGCAGACGGTGCGCAACCTGCAGCGCCTGCGCGAGATCGGCGCGGTGCTCGTCAAGTACGGCTGGGGCGACCTGGTGCCGCGTCTCGGCCTGGTCGGCGGCATCGAGCGCGTGCGCCGGAGGCTCACCGGCGGCGGCGAGGACCCGGCGGCGGAGATGCTCACCACCGAGCAGCGCATCCGCATGGCGTTCGAGGAGCTCGGCCCGACCTTCATCAAGCTCGGGCAGGTGCTCGCGACGCGCCCCGACCTGATCCCGATGAGCCTCGTCGAGGAGCTGCGCCGCCTGCAGGACCGCGTGCCGCCGTTCCCCGGCGAGGACGCGAAGCGCGAGATCGAGCAGCAGCTCGGCAAGCCGGTCGGCGAGCTGTTCGCGCGCTTCGACCCGACGCCGCTCGCCGCGGCGTCGATCGCGCAGGTGCACCGCGCGACCCTGCACGACGGCACCGAGGTGGTGGTGAAGGTGCGGCGTCCGCACCTCGAGACGCAGATCGCGCGCGACCTCGACGTCCTGACGAGCCTCGCCGGTCTGCTGGAGGACAACGTCCCCGAGAGCCGGCAGTTCTCGCCGCGCGCGATCGCCGACGAGTTCCGGCGCTCGATCTGGCGCGAGATCGACCTCACCAAGGAGGCGCGCAACATCGAGCGCTTCGCGCGCAACTTCCGCGGCGACCGGACCGTGCACGTGCTGCGCAACTACCCCGAGCTGTCGAGCAAGGGCGTGCTGACCCTCGAGCTCATCGACGGCATCAAGGCGTCCGACGTCGCCGCCCTCGAGGCACACGGCATCGACCGCGCGGATCTCGCGCGGCGGGGCGTCGAATTCGTCGTCAAGCAGATTTTCCAGCACGGTTTCTTCCACGCCGATCCGCACCCCGGAAACATCTTCGTGCTCGGCGACGGGCGCATCGCCCCCATCGACATGGGCATGATGGGCCAGCTCGACCGCGATCTGCGCGACGCGCTGCTCGAGCTGCTGGTCGGCGTCCTGCTCGGCGACGGCGGCAAGATCGTCGCGCTGTTCCGCCGCCTCGAGCTGGTCGACGAGAGCGCCGACCTCGCGGCGCTGCGCCGCGACGCGCAGGAGATGATCGACGCCTACAACGAGCTGCCGCTCGAGGAGGTCGACATCGGCGTCTTCATCGGCGAGCTCTTCGAGGTGCTGGCGCGCCACCACGTGCTGGTGCCGCCCGAGCTGCTGCTCACCGGCAAGGCGCTCGCGACCGTCGAGGGCGTCGCGCGCATCCTCGATCCCAGGCTCGACCCCATGCAGGCGATGCGCCCGATGGTGCTGCGCTCGTACCTCGAGCGCCTCGCCGACCCGCGCTTCCTCGCCCGCGACGCGATCCGCGCCGGCGAGGACACGGTCACGATGCTCGCCACCCTGCCGCGCGAGCTGACGTCGATCGTCACCAGCCTGCGCGCCGGACGGCTCAGGATCCCGACCGAGATCGCGGGCTTCGAGCGCGCCGAGCTCGAGCGCGCGCGCAGCGCGAACCGCATCGCGCTGAGCCTCATGGTGAGCGCGCTGATCGTCGGCTCGGCGATCCTGCTCGCAGCCGGCGGCGGTCCGCGCATCCTCGGCCTGCCGGCGAACGGCATCCTCGGCGTGCTCGGGCTCGTCACCGCGGGCGGCGGCTACCTGTGGGTCGCGTGGGGGTTCCTGCGCTCGGGGAGGTTCTGACTCGTCGGCGGCCGCCGCGAGGTCCGATGCGCACTCAGCCCGGGACGCAGCGCACCGCTTCCTGAGCGCCGCACGGCAGCTCCGGGCCGAGCGCCGGGGTCGGAACGACCGGCAGCATGATGCGCGACGGGGTCACGAGACCGTGCAGCACCGTGTCGAAGGTCGGCAGGCTCCGCGGCACGTAGACGTAGTAGCTGTCGACGAACGGCGGCGCGTGTAGCTTGACGCCGATCCGGTGCCCGGGCCGGAACACGTGCCCGACCGGCCAGACCTCGACCAGGTACTCGACGGTCGCGAGGGGCGGGATCGGCGCCGGGTTGGTGTGCGGACGGTGCGGGCGGTAGATGCGGCCGTTGGGAGTGCGATCGCTCGCCGCCTGGTCGATCGCGCGGTGGCTCGCGCGCAGGAGGCCGCGCTGCAGATGCGTGACGCTGCCGTCGGGGGCTTGATCGATCAGGTCGACGAAGAGCTCGGTGTCGATGCCGGTCGCCTGGACGAAGAGCGTCGCCGCGACGGGCCCCGCGATGGTGACGGACTTCGCGAGCGGCAGGCTCAGGTAGGTCAGCTCGTCCGGACCCGGCAAGGTCGTCAGCGGCGGTCCGACCGTCGACCCGGCCTGGTAGGACCAGAGCTGGCGGTGCGTCGCGCTGACGTACGAGCGCGACGGCTCGACTCCGAACGGGCGCAGCCGGGTCAGCTCCCCGTCGCCGGTCAAGTACCAGTCCGTGAACTGCGTGTCGGGGAAGGGGAAGCCGTTGCCGTCCTTGCGCCCGTTGGGGCGCAGCACGTCCTGCGCGTCGCGGCGCACCTCGAAGAACGTCGTCGCGGTGCGCCGCGCCTGCGCCACGCTGCCGAAGCCCTTCTGCTCCCCGCGCACGAAGTGGTCCATCCACGCCTTGCGGTCGGTGCGCACCTCGGGCAGCCCGTACGACGCCGTGCTCCCGGTGTCGTGGTTGCCGTTGGTGAGGATCAGACGCTTCGGCACACCGCGCACCGTCTCGAAGAGGTGCGCCGCTCCGCGCGGGCCGGTCTGCTCGTCCTGGTGCGCGCCCGTGAGGTGGATCGGTACCGCGATCCGCTCGGCGTAGGTGATCAGCGAGCGCGCGCGGTACCAGTCGTTGTCGGTCTCCTGCAGCCCCTGCAGCAGCGGGTCGTTCAGGACCGTCCGGCTCTTGCCCGCGACGCTCTCGGCGCAGCGTGCTCGACGGTCCGGAACTTCGTCCGGACCTTGCGGGCGCAGGATGCCGGGCGCGAGCCCGCCCGCGAGGTCGTAGGCCGGACGGATGCCGCCGGTCCACAGCAGCGGGAAGCCGTAGTTGGTCACGCCACCGGGGTAGACCAGCGCACGGTAGAGGTCGTCGATCAGGCCGGAGAGCGTCGCCGCGCGGAGGTGGACCGGCCGCGTCGCCGCGACCATGAAGCCGGTGATGCCGCCGTACGAGTGGCCGAGGATCCCGACGTCGCCGTTCGACCACGGCTGCCGCGCGATGAAGCCGTCGATGACCTCCTTGCCGTCGACCGCCGAGCGCCAGGAGAAGATGTCGAACTCGCCGCTCGAGCAGCCCGTGCCGCGCACCGACGCGTGCACGGTCACGTACTCGCCGTGGAAGACCTCGCTGAGCTGGCGGCTGTCGCCGGTCGGCACGACCGGCAGGCCGTCGACGCCGAGCTCGCTGGCGAGCGTGCCGCCGGCAGCGGAGCCGCCGTCGTAGCCCGACATCTCGAAGATGGCCGGGTAGCGCCTGCCCGGCACGTAGCCGTCGGGCATGCGGACGTTGAGCGCGATCTCGGTGCCGTCGCTCAGGGTCACGAACTGGTTCGGTGCGGCGGCCGCGAGCGGCGGCGCCGCGAGCAGCGCGGCGAGCAGGACGATCCGACGAAGACGAAGCGACACGGCATCCCTCCTTGGCGACGGTCCTCTCGCGACCTACCAGCGCCACGGAGCACCGCGTAGGCCGTGAAACTACGCGGGTGACGCGCAGGATTCCGGATCGCCGCCGCGCCGCCGTGACGGAGCCGTGCACGGCAGCTAAGGCTCGCTGCGCGATTCACGCCACCGGCGGCGGAGGGCGGAGCAGGATGCGGACGTCGAATCTCGAGTGGCAGGTCGGTGCGGTGCGCATCACGCGCATCGAGGAGACCGTCACCGCCATCCCGCTCGTCGGCTTCTTCCCGGACGCGACGCCGCAAGCGCTCGCGCCGCACCTCTCCTGGCTGCGCCCGCACTTCGTGGACACCGAGGGGAACGCCGTGCTGTCGATCCACGGCCTCGTCGTCGAGTCGCAGGGACGGACCATTCTCGTCGACACCTGCATCGGCGAGAACTGGCCCGCCGAGCGCCTGCTCGATGCCGGCCCCACCTCGCCGTTCCTCGCCAACCTCGCCGCCGCGGGCTTCGCGCGCGAGCGCATCGACGTCGTGCTGTGCACGCACCTGCACTTCGACCACGTCGGCTGCAACACGACGTGGGACGGTGACCGTCTCGTGCCGACGTTCCCGAACGCCCGCTACCTGTTCGCGCGCGCCGAGTGGGAGCACTGGCGAGCGCAGGACGACCCCGGATTCGCGTCGACCCTCGACGTGACCGTCGCGCCGATCCTGGCAGCCGGCCTCGCGGACCTGGTCGAGCCCGAGCACGTCGTCACCGAAGAGGTGCGGCTCGAGCCCACGCCGGGACACTCGCCGGGACACGTGAGCGTGCGGATCGCGTCCCGCGGCCGCGAGGCGCTCGTCACCGGCGACATGACGCACCACCCGGTGCAGTGGGCGGAGCCGGCGTGGGGCATCGCCGCCGACTTCGACGGCGCCGAGGCCACCCGCACGCGGCAGCGGCTGCTCGACCGACACGCGGACTCGGATCTGCTGGTGATCGGGACGCACTACGCACCGCCGACCGCCGGCCGCATCGTGCGACGCTCGGGCGGCATCCGCTTCGTGGTCGAGTGATCGGCGCTCCGGCCGCGAACGCACCGGCGACCTCGTTCCCGACCCGCCCGCGCCGGCACGACGTGCGGCGAGCGGCACGACGTGCGGCGTGCGACGCGGCGTGCGGCGAGCGGCGCGTCAGCGCGACACGCGCACCACGTGCTTGCCCACCGCGCGCCGCTCGTCGAGCTCGGTGAGCGCCGCTGGCACGTCCGCGAACGCGTGCACCTTCGTCACGCGCGGTGCGAGCAGGCCCCGATCGTAGAGCGCGCCGAGCGTGCGCGACATCGTGCGCGCGGCGTCGTCGTCGGGAGCCATCGCCAGCGCACCGACCAGCGACGCATTGCGATCGACGAGCTCCCACGTCGGCACCTCGCCCCAGCTACCGCTCGCGAAGCCGATCGCGACGAGGCGTCCGCCCCACGCGAGCACGTCGAGCGAGCGGCGCAGGACGTCGCCGCCGACGGGATCGAACACGACGTCGACGCGCGCCGCGCCGGCCGCGTCCGCGACCGCGGGCAGCCAGTCGCCGCCCGGACGCGTGGCGGCGTCGATCACGTGGTCGGCCCCGTCCGCGCGGCAGCGCGCGGCCTTCTCCGCACCGCGCGCGACGGCGATCACGCGCGCGCCGAGCGCCTTGCCGAGCTGCACCGCGGGGAACCCCGTGCCGCCGGCGGCGCCGTGCACCAGCAGCGTCTCGCCCGCGCGCAGTCCCGCGCGAAGCACGAGCCCGACGTAGGCCGTCTGGTAGCCGATGGTGAACGCCGCGGCCTCCTCGTCCGGCATCGACGCCGGGACGACGCTCGCGGTGCTGGCGAGCAGCAGCGCCTCCTCGGCGTGCCCGCCGCGCCCGGCGATGAAGTTCGTCACGCCCATCACACGCTCGCCGACGGCGAAGCCCGGCACGTCGCCGGGATCGAGCACGATTCCGGCGACCTCGTGCCCTGGCGTGAACGGGATCTCGGGCTGGAACGGATACGCGCCGCGGCACATCAGCACCTCGGGCAGGCTCAGGCCCGCGACCAGCACGCGGACGCGCAGCGAGCCCGCCCCGGCCACCGGCGACTCGCGCTCGACGCAGCGCAGGACGTCGCGCGGTGCCCCCGTTCCGTTCACGATCCACGCCTTCATCGCCGTCCCTCGCTCGCCGCCGTACGACCGCCGTCGCGGCGAGCCGTAGCACGAAAGGGACGGCCGATGCGCCCGCCGGCACTGCCGCCTCGCGCGCGCATTGGCAGAGGGAGGCCGTCCTGTGGCATCAGGCGACGGACATGATGGCCCCGTCCACACCGCGGCGCTCGTCGCGTCCGGACCTGGCGCGCGACACGCTCGGCGTGATCTTCATCGGCGCGCTGCTCGGTGGATCGCTGTGGATCCTGCGCCCGTTCGTCGCCGCGTTCATCTGGGCGGTGATGATCGTCGTCGCGACGTGGCCGATCCTCTGCCGCGTGCAGGGCCTGCTCTGGGGGCGTCGCGGGCTGGCCGTGGTCGTCATGTGCGGCGCGCTGCTCGCGATCCTGATCGTGCCGATCGTCGTCGCGGTCGACGCCCTGCTGTCGAACGCGCATCGCGTTCCGGCGCTGGTCGCATGGCTGAAGGATGCCGAGCTGCCGCACGCGCCGGGCTGGATCGAGGCGCTGCCGCTCGTCGGCGAGCCCGTGGCGAGCGCGTGGAACGGGATCGTCGCCGCCGGCGCGAACGAGCTCGTCGACGAGGCCGCCCCGTATCTCCGCTCGGTCGCGTCGTGGCTCGCGCACCAGGCGGGCGACTTCGCGCTTCTCCTGCTCCAGCTCGTGCTCGTCGTGCTCCTGTCGGCGGTGCTCTACTCCGGCGGCGAGGCGTGGGCGCGCTGGATCCGGCGCTTCGGCCTGCGGCTCGCCGGCGAGCAGGGGGACCGCATGGTGGTGCTCGCCGGCCAGGCGATCCGCGGCGTCGCCCTCGGCGTCGTCGTCACCGCCCTCGTCCAGTCGACGCTCGGCGGCCTCGGCTTCGTGGTCGCGGGCGTGCCGTTCGCGGCGATCCTGACCGCGATCATGTTCGTGCTCGGCATCGCGCAGGTGGGACCGATCGTCGTGCTGCTCGGCGGCACCGTGTGGGTCTACCTCCACTTCGGCGGGGGCTGGGCGGTGGCGATGCTCGTCTGGTCGCTGTTCGTCGGGTTCATGGACAACGTCCTGCGGCCGATCCTGATCCGCCAGGGCGCCGACCTGCCCATGCTGCTGATCGTCGGCGGGGTCGTCGGCGGTCTGGTGGCCTTCGGTGTGATCGGCATCTTCGTCGGGCCCGTCGTGCTGGCGGTCGTCTACACGCTGCTCGACGACTGGGTCGCGTCGGCACCCGAGCCGCCGGGCGACCCTGCCGGGCCGGGTTGAACCGCACGGCTCGCGGTGTCGATCGACGGCTCGCGGTACCGGACCGACTTGACGACGCGCTCGAACGCCTCGCGCAGCCCGTCGACGCGCGCGGCGTCGCCGGCGAGCGTGACCGCGACGAGCGTCGAGCCGAAGACGTAGAACTGCCCGACGACGACGCGCTCGCCGGCTCCGGTCGTGGTCTTCGCCTCCTGGCGCAGCCCGAGCCAGCCCTTGCCACGTGCCGTGCGCGGTCCGCCGAGGCTTGCCCCCTGCGGGAAGTACGGCTTCACGATGCTCGCGGGCAGCTCGTTGGGGCGCCGCAGGTCCGGCTGGATCGCGAGCGTCAGCTCGACGCCGGCCTCCGGCAGGCGGAAGCCGACCACCCGGCTGGCCCCGCTCGCGGTCTGCTTCCCGGCCCGCCACGACGAGGGCAGCTCCATCGTCACCGTCTTGCTCGGATCCTCGTACTCCCGCCAGACCAGCTCCGCGAAGCCCGGGGCGACGAGCAGCAGCACGACCACGACGACACGAATCACGAGGCGCATCCGGCAACCCTAGTCGCCCTCCCTCACCAACAGAATCGCGCGCCCCCGGCAGCGAACGCCCCAGCACCCGGGGACGTCCCGGCGACCCTCGGGGCCACCGGCACGCAGCGCGGGCACGACCCGCGAGCCCGGTCAGCGGCGCCGGGTAATTGACGGGAGCGCGGGTTTTCATGATCATCCGCGCCGATGGCATCGCGCGAGCCTCGCGACCGGACCGATCGTCGCTGGCGTGGCTTCGTCGACGCGAGCGCCCGTCTCGCCGGCGACGCCGAGCCGGCGGACGTCTTCGCCGCGATCCTCGACGCCGTCATCACGCTGCTCGACCTCGAGGCGGCGAGCATCGGGCTGGTCGACGCGACCGGCACGCGGGTGCGCTTCGTCCTGTCGCGCGGCCCGGCGAAGCTCGACGAGTTCGAGGTGGACGTCGGCGTCGGCATCGCCGGCTGGGTGGCGAAGACCGGCGAGGGCGTGATCGTCAACGACGCCCTGCGCGACCCGCGCTTCTTCAAGGGCATCGACGAGAAGTCCGGCTTCAAGACGCGCGCCATCCTGTGCGCGCCGCTCGCCTTCGACGACCGCGTGCTCGGCATCATCGAGGCGATCAACCCGAACCGGCGCGACGAGTTCACCGAGGCCGACCTCGATCTGCTCACCGCGTTCGGCGCGGTCGCCGCGAGCGCGCTCGACCGCGCACGTACGGTGTCGGCGCTGCGCGGCAGCAACGCCGAGCTCCGCGCCGCGGCGAGCGAGCGCTACAAGCTGGTGCTCGGGCCGAGCGGCGCGATGCGCGCCGTGCTCGAACTCGCCGAGACCGCGGCGGGATCGTCGAGCACCGTGCTGCTGCTCGGCGAGAGCGGCACCGGCAAGGAGGTCGTGGCGCGCGCGATCCACCAGTGGAGCACGCGCGCGAACGGCCCGTTCGTCGCGGTGAACTGCACCGCGCTCAGCGCCGAGCTGCTCGAGAGCGAGCTCTTCGGTCACGAGCGCGGCTCGTTCACCGGCGCGGTCGCGCAGCGCAAGGGACGCTTCGAGCTCGCCGACGGCGGCACGCTGTTCCTCGACGAGATCGGCGAGCTGTCGCCGAGCTTGCAGGCGAAGCTGCTGCGCGCGCTGCAGGACCGCGAGTTCCAGCGCGTCGGCGGCGAGAAGACGATTCGCGTCGACGTGCGCATCGTCGCCGCGACCAACCGCGATCTGCGTCAGGCGGTGCGCGAGCGCAGCTTCCGCGAGGACCTCTACTATCGCCTGAACGTCATCACGATCGACCTGCCGGCGCTGCGCGAGCGCCGCGAGGACGTGCCGGGCCTCGTCGAGCACTTCGTCGAGCACTTCTGCCACGAGATGAGCCGCCCGCTCTTGCGCGTGTCCGACGAGACGCTCGCGTGCCTGCGCGCCTACCCGTGGCCGGGCAACGTGCGCGAGCTGCAGAACGCGATCGAGCGCGCGATCGTGCTCACGCGCGGGTCGGAGATCCGCGTCGCCGACCTGCCGCGCGACATCCGCGAGCCGCTGCCGGGCGCCGCGGCGGCCGGCGCCGCGGGTGACGGCGTCCCCGACGACCTGGAGCTGCGCGAAGCGATCGATGCCTTCACCCGCCTGCGCGTGACGCGGGTGCTCGCCGCGGCGGGCGGCAGCCAGACGGACGCGGCGCGGCGGCTCGGCCTGCCGCAGTCGAACCTGTCACGGCTGATGAAGCGCCTCGGGCTGCGATGAGCCGCGCCGGCCGGTACCGGCTGGTCTGCATCGCGACCGGCCTGCTCGCCGCCTGGCTCCCCGTCCTCCTCCAGCTGCACGGTCCGGTTCCCGAGAAGCTCGACCGCGTGCGCCTGAACGGGGCGCTCGCCGTCTGGGGGTGGTACGTCGCGCGCATGCTGATCGGCGTCGTCGTGGCGTCGACCACGTGGCCGCGACGCTGGTGGGTGCGCGGCGCGCTGTTCGGCGCGCTGGTCATGCTGCCACCGGCGATCTTCTCCGCCGCCACACCCGGCTGCGGGCCCGAGTGCGGCGCGCTCAACGTGTCCACGGGTGCGGCGATCGGGCTCGTCGCCGCCGGCGCCGCGTGGCTCGCGACGCGGCGGGACCACGCGTGAGCACGGGTGAAGCCGCCGCGGCGCGCACGGCGCGTCGCCTGGACCGTCGCCGCGCCGCGGTGCTGTTCGTCGACATCGTCGGCTTCACGCCGCTCTGCGAGCGCGCCGGTGTCGAGCACGCGTACGCGATCGTGACCGGCTGCCTGAAGCTGCTCGACGACGTCGCCCGGCGTCACGGCGGTGTGGTCGACAAGTACCTCGGCGACGCGCTCATGGCCGTCTTCGGCATCCCCGCTCCGCTCGAGAGCCCGAGCGCGGCGGCGATCGCGGCGGCGCTCGAGATGCAGCGCACCGTCGAGGCGTACAACGCGCAGGTGCGGCCTCCCGTGCCGCTCGCGCTCAAGGCGGGCGTCAACACCGGCATGATGACCGCGGGCGACCTGAAGAGCGACGTCGTGCGCGAGTTTCACGTCATGGGCGACGCGGTGAACGTCGCCGCGCGGCTGAAGGAGCGCTCCGCGCACGGCTCGGTCTACGTCGGCGGCGACGCGGCCGAGGACGTCGCGGGACGCTTCGCCCTCGAGCCGCTGCCGCCGCTGGCGCTGAAGGGCAAGTCGAAGAGCGTCGCCGCGTTCTCGGTACGCACGGGCGACGACGAGGCGGGCGACGCGTGGCCGCGCGCGATGGTCTTCACGCCGGCGGTCGGCCGCACGCGCGAGCTCGCCCTCCTGCGCGCGGCGTTCGCGCGCCTCGCACGCGGCACGGGCGGCGCCGTCCTCCTCACCGGCGAGGCGGGGATCGGCAAGACGCGGCTGCTGCACGAGCTCGCGACGGGGGTACCCGGGATCGTGCTGCGCGCCGCGCGCGCGCTCGCCCGGGCGGCGACGCACGTCGCGACGTCGTCGGGACCGCTCGCCATCGCCTTCGACGACGCGCACGAGCTCGCCGTTGACCCGCAGCTGCTGGCGGCCTTGCTCGACGAGGCGTCGCGGCGCCCGCTGCTGCTGGTCTTCGCGGGACGCCCGGGGGACGCGATCGAGCGTCTGCGCGCCACGCTCGAGGCCGGTGCGCCGGCGCACGCGCACCTGCCGCTCGAGCCGCTCGACGCATCCGGGGCGGCGGCGCTGGTGGCGGCACTCGAGGCCGGTGCGACGCTCGGCGACGCGGCGCGCACGCTCGTGCTCGAACGCGCGCGGGGCAACCCGTTCCGGCTGATCTTCGGCACGCTGCTCGCTCCGGCGCTCGAGTCCGAGCACGGACACGCCGCACAGGGCGTCGAGCGCACCAGCGAGGCCGAAAGACGCCGCGCGACGGTGCTGTTCGCGGACATCTCGGGCTTCACCACGCTCTCCGAGCGGCTCGATCCCGCCGACGCCTACGACGCCGTGACCGGCTGCCTGCGCCTGCTGCACGCGACCGCCGAGAAGTACGGCGGCACCGTCGACAAGTACCTCGGCGATGCGGTGATGGCGGTCTTCGGCGTGCCGGTCGCGATCGAGGACGCGCCCGCCGCGGCGGTCAACGCGGCGATCGAGATGCGCCGCGAGGTGCGCGCCTACAACGAGCGGCGTGCGCTCGCCACGGCACTCGACGTGCACATCGGCATCGACACCGGCCTCGGCATCGCGGGCGACGTGAGCGGTCCGCTGCTGCGCGAGTTCGCGCTGATGGGCGAGTCGGTCGGGCGCGCGTCGCGCCTCACGTCGCTGGCGCCGAACGGCCGCATCTACCTCGGCCAGGAGACGGTGCTCGCGGTGCGCGACCGCTTCGCGGTGCGCGCGGTCGAGCGGGGCGAGGCGAAGTCCGGCGCGCCCGACGACGAGGCCTGGGAGCTCGAGTCGGAGCGCGAGCAGGTGTACCGCCCGCGCCTCGGCCGCGGTGCGACCTTGTTCGCCGAGCTGGTCGGGCGCGCCGACGAGGTGGCGCTGCTGCGCGCCGCGGTGGAGGAGACCGCGGCGGGACGCGGCGGGATCGTGGGCATCGTCGGCGAGCCGGGGATCGGCAAGTCGCGCCTCCTCGAGGAGCTGCGCGCGCACGCGACGGCGCTCGGCGCGCGTTGCCTCGAGGGGCGCTCGCTCGCGATCGGCGCGCCGCTGCGCTTCCACCCCTTCGTCGACCTGCTGCACGCCTTCGCGGCGATCGAGGGCGCCGGCGACCGCGCCGCCCTCGTGAAGCTCGACGCCGCGACCCACGCGGTGCTCGGCGCGCGCGCCGCGGCGCTGCTGCCCTTCCTCGGCGTTCTGCTCGCGCTGCCGCTGCCCGCGGACCTCCAGGCGCGCGTGGACGCGGTGCAAGGCGACGCGCTCGACCGCGTCGTGGTGCGCGCGGTGCGGGACCTGCTGGAGGGGGTCGCCGCCGGGGCGCCGCTCGTGCTGATCCTCGAGGATCTGCACTGGGCGGACCGCTCGTCGGTGGAGATGCTCGCGAGCCTGCTGCGCGCGAGCCTCGACACGCGCCTGCTCATCGTGTTCGCCGCGCGTCCGGGCTTCGCCGGGACGTCCGACGCGATCGCCGAGGCGGCGCGCGAGATCGTCGGCGAGCGCTACCGCCAGCTCGACCTCGAGCCGCTCGACCGCTCGGGCGTGCGCCGCCTGCTCGCCGGCCTGTTCGCGCACGGCGAGCTGCCGCGCGCGCTGCGCGAGCGCCTCGAGAGCACCACCGCGGGCAGCCCGCTGTTCCTCGAGGAGCTGGTGCGGACCCTGGTCGAGCAGGGCGTGCTCGAGACGGTGGGCGACCGTCTGCAGGCGACCGCCGCGCTCGAGACGGTCACCGTGCCGGGGACCGTGCAGGAGGTGATCCTGTCGCGCGTCGACCGGCTCGACCCCGGCGCCAAGCAGATCCTGCAGATCGCGGCGGTGATCGGACGCAGCTTTCCGGCGCACCTGCTGTCGCGGCTCGCGGCGGAGCCCGAGCGGCTCGCGGCGGAGCCCGAGCGCATCGCCGGCGCGCTCGACCGGCTCCTCGGCGCGCAGCTCCTGGTGGAGCGCGAGCACGACGGCCGCACCGAGCTCGCCGTCAAGCACCCGATGATCCAGGAGGTCGCCTACGAGGCGATCCTCGAGACCCGCCGCCGCGAGCTGCACCGCGGCGTCGCGGCGGCGATCGCCGCCGAGCCCGACGCGAGCGACCCGGCGCGGCACGGGCTGCTCGCCTACCACTACGGCCGCGGCGGCGACCTCGCGCGTACCGAGCAGCACCTGCTGCGCGCCGGCGACGACGCCGCGCGCGCCGCCGCGTCGGCCGAGGCGGTGTACTTCTTCGAGGAGGCGTCGCGTCTCTACCTCGCGCTGCACGGCGAGGGCGGCGACCCGGCGAAGCGCGCGGCGCTCGAGAAGAAGCTCGCGACGGCGTACTTCCATCGCGGCAGGCTCGTCGAGGCCGGCGACCAGTTCAATCGCGCCCTCGCGCATCTCGGCGTGCACGTCCCCCGCGGCGGCGGCGGAGTGACGATGCGCCTCGTCCGCTCTCTGCTCGCGTCGCTGCCGCCGCTCTACGTGCCGCTGCGGCGACGCCGCCCGCCCGCCACGCCGCGCGACCTCGAGGTCCTCGAGCTGATGCTCGACCGGGCGCGCGCGCAGACCACCGGCGACCCGGCGCGCTTCGTCGCCGACACGCTCGAGGCGCTGCGCCACCTGTCGCGGCTCGACCCGGCGACGGTGCCCGGCGCGTGCACGCTCTACGCGAGCACCGCCGGCCTGTTCGCCTACGGCGGGCTGTCGTTCGACGTGAGCGACCGCTTCCTGCGCCTCGCCGAGCGCTACCTGCGTCCCGGCGAGGCGAGCGAGGTGCTCGCCTTCCGGATGATGCGCTTCGCGCACGCCTTCCTCGCCGGCGACTGGCGACGCGAGCTCGAGATCGACGGCGCGCTGCTCGACGGCGGCGTCGCGCGCGGCCAGCTCTGGGACGTCGCGACGCACCTCGGCCTCGAGGGCACGAAGCTCGTGCTGCAGGGGCGCTTCGCCGAGGCCGAGGACCGCGTCGCGCGCATCGCGACGATCGAGGAGCGCTACGACTACGACCTCGCGAGCTCGAACCGCCACAGCGTGCGGACCTCGCTGCTGCTCGAGCAGCGCCGCCTGCTCGACGCGCACGACGCCGCCGAGGTGTACGTCGTCGAGCACGACGAGCCGCTGCTCAACGTGATCGCGCTCGGGCTGCGCGCCAAGGTCGAGGTGCTGCTCGACGATCTCGACGCCGCCGCGGCGACGCTCGCCGCGGCCGACGCGCTGGTCGCGCGGCTGGGGCGCGTGCCGCCGCTGCACCGCTCGCACTGCCTGCGCTCGCAGCTCCTGCTCGAGCTGGCACGCGCCGAGAAGGAGCCGGTCGCGCAGCGCGCACGTCCGGCCGCGCGCGCGAGCCGCACGGCGCGACGCGCCGTGCGGCTCGCGCAGCGCGTCGCCTGGCTGCAGCCGGAGGTGCTGCGCGCGGCCGGCACGTGCGCGTGGCACGCCGGACAGACGCGCCAGGCGACGCGACTCTGGCGGCGCTCGCTCGACGCCGCCGGCCGCCTCGACGCGAGCGCCGAGCACGCCCGCACGCAGGCCGAGCTCGCCCGGCGCCTGATCGCCGCCGGGCGCGGTGCCGAGCAGGTCGCCGGACGCAGCGCGCGGCAGCACCTCCTGGACGCGCGACGCCACTTCGAGCGACTCGGCCTCGAGCAGGACCTCGCGACGCTCGGCAGCGCCGCATGAGCCGCAGCGCCGCGATCGCGCTCACCCTGGTCTCGGCCGGGGCGTACGGCCTCGCGTTCCCACCGGCCGGCTTGCACCTCCTCGCGTGGGTCGCGCTCGTGCCCTTCCTGCTCGCGCTGCGCGGTGCGGGGGTGCGTCGTGCGCTCGGCCTCGGCGCGCTGTGGGGCATCGCGGCCGCATACGCGGTCGGGACGTGGATGCCGGTCGCGGTGACGCGCTACTACCAGCAGCCCGTGCCGGTCGGCATCGCGGCCTTCGTGGTCTGCGCCGTGGTCACCGTCGTCCCCTACTCGGTGACGTTCGCTCTGCTCTGCCGGCGCATCGCCGGCAGGCCCGGACGCGCCGCCCTGACGGTCGAGCCGGTGCTGGTCGCGGCGGCGTGGACCGCGAGCGAGCTGCTGCGCGCGCGCTCGCCCGCCGGCAACCCGTGGGCGCTGCTCGGCTACGCGCAGCTCCCCGCGGCCTCCGTCGTCCAGATCGCGGACCTCGGTGGCGTGTTCGCCGTGGGCTTCACCGTCGCCACGGTGAACGCGGCCCTCGCGAGCCTGCTCGCGGCGGGCCGCTCCGCGACCGATGCGTGGCCGGGCGCGCTGCGCGGCAGCGCGGTCGCGGCGGGCGTCGTCACCTTCACGCTGGTGTACGGCGGGCTCCGGCTGCACCGCGGCGGCGACGACGCCGGCGCGACGCCGATCGCCGTCGTGCAGGGCGACCTCGACCTCGGCTCACAGTGGCAGCCCGAGCTGTACGGCGCGAACCTCGATGCCTACCTGCGCTTGACCGACGACGCGCTGCAGGACCGCCGGGCGCGCCTGGTCGTCTGGCCGGAGAACGCGCTGTCCTTCTTCCTCGAGGACGAGCCCGCCTACCGCGCCGCGATCGCGCGCGTGCTCGCGGCGCACGACGCCGAGCTGCTGACCGGCGGCCCACGCACCTTCCGCGCGAGCGACGGCGACGCGCGCTACCTGAACGCGGCCTTCGTCCTCGACCGCAGCGGCGCGATCCTCGCGGCGTACGAGAAGCGCCACCTGGTGCCGTTCGCGGAGCACTTCCCGCTGCCGGCGCTCGACGTGCTGCGCCGCCGCTTCGGCCGCGTGCGCGAGTTCACCCCGGGCGAGCGACAGGCTCCGCTGCCGACCGTCGCCGGTGCCGCCGGGATCCTGATCTGCAACGAGGCGTTCTACGGAGAGGTCGCGGCCGAGCGCGTGCGCGACGGCGCGAGCCTCCTCGTCAACCTGACCAACGACGGCTGGGTCGGCGAGCCGAGCTACGCGGCGATCGCGTTCGCGATGTCGCGCCTGCGCGCGGTCGAGACGCGACGCTGGCTCGTGCGCTCCTCCACGTCCGGCCCGTCCGCGGTGATCGATCCGTACGGACGCGTGACGGCGGAAGCGCCGCTCGAGCGCCAGGAGGTGATCGCCTCGGGGGTCACGGCGCGCGACGGAACGACGCCGTACGTCGCCGGCGGCGACGCCTTCGGGATCGCGTGCGCGCTCGCCGCCGCGCTCGCGGCGCTGCGTCGTGCGTGACGCGGGCGCCCTCCTCGCACGACACGCGGCGGCGCTCGAGCGTGCCGGCGCGTCGCTCGAGCTGCGCGCTCCCGGCGTGTCGCCGCTCTTCGTCGGCCCACGTCCGGCACGCGCCGGCGTCACCTTCCGTACCGGCGCGGCGCTCGACGCGCTCGACCGCGGCGACCACCTGGCGCTCGCCGAGGCGTACCTCGCGGGCGAGGTCGACGTGTCGGGCTCGCTGCTCGAGGTGATGAAGGTGACCGAGCACCTGAGCCTCGACGCGACCCTCACCGACCGCGTCAAGCTCGTGCTCCGCCTGCTGGTGCGCGACCGCATCACCTACGACCGCGAGTCGATCGCCTTCCACTACGACCGGCCCGCGGCCTTCTTCCTGCCCTGGCTCGACCGCTGGCGCTGCTACTCGCACGGCCTCTACGCGCGCGCCGACGAGCCGATCGCCGACGCGATGGCGCGCAAGATGCAGACCGCGATCGACCGCCTCGGGCTCGCGCCCGGCATGGAGGTCCTCGACATGGGCGGCGGCTGGGGCTGCTTCGTCGAGTACGCGGGCCTGCGCGGGATCCGCGTGCAGGCGATCACCATCTCGGCGGCGCAGCACCGCTTCACCTGCGAGCTGATCGAGCGCCTCGGGCTGCCGTGCACCAGCACGCTGGTCAACCTGCGTGACCACCGCCCGCCGCGCGTGCTCGACGGCGCGGTGTTCATGGGAACGCTCGAGCACAACCCCGAGTACGATCGCGTCGCGGCGTTCCTCGCCCGCCACCTGGCACCGCACGCGCGCGTGTGGGCCGACTTCTGCGCGCAGCGCACCGACTTCACGATCGGCCGCTTCATGAAGCGTCACGTCTGGCCCGGTCCGATCACCTACGTCGACCCGGCGCGCTTGACGCGCGCGCTGCTGCGGCACGGCTTCAACGTGCACGAGCTGCGCGACGACACGCGCAGCTACGCCTGCACGGTGCGCGACTGGGGTGACGCGCTGGACGCCGCGCGCGGCCCGCTCGCGCGCGAGTTCGGCGAGCGGGCGGTGCGCGCCTTCCTGCTGTTCCTGCGCGGCTCCGAGCACTTCCTCGCGACGAACCGCACGCAGGCCTACCACCTGGTCGCGGGCCGCGACGCGGCGCCGCTGCCGGGCGCGAGCAGCGCGGCGTCCGGCGACCGCGACTCGTAGCGCACGACCTCGCCGGTCGCGGGCACGACGCGACAGCGCCGCATGCCGTCGCGCAGCGCGCGCAGCACCGGGCGGCGATCCTCGACGTAGGCGTCGCCCAGCAGCGGTCGCACCGCCGCCGCCGCCTCGCGCAGCCGGTGGTGCGGGATCGACGGGAAGAGGTGGTGCACGACGTGGCAGCCCGCGTCGTGGTGCACGCGCTCGAAGACGCCGTAGCGCCGGTCGACCGTCGACAGCGCGCCGCGCAGGAAGGTCCAGCCGCTGCCGCGGTACCACGGCAGCCGCGCGTCGGTGTGGTGCAGATAGGTCACCAGCGAGATCCACGCGACGAACACCACGTAGGGCCCGAGGTACCACCGGACCACCGCCCACGGCCCCGCGACGAGCGCCGCGCCGGCGAGCGCGAGCACGACGAGCGCGCACGCCGCGACGCTGCGTGCCACCCGGCGGCGCTCGCGCGGCCGGAAGATCGGGCTCCACGGCAGGAAGTGCGAGCCGCGCCGCGCCGGCGAGCGGCGCGCGAGGTAGAAGGGAAAGACGAGCAGCGGCAGCCGGAAGCGCAGCAGCCGCACGGGCCACGAGAGCGCCGCCACCTGAGCCTGCGTGAGCGGATGCCAGCCCTCGTCGCGCTCGACGTCGCCCGCGTGACGATGATGCAGCCGGTGGCTGATCCGCCAGGCGTGGTACGGCACGAGGAGCGGCGTGTGCAGCAGCGTGCCGACGAGGTCGTTCACCCGGCGCGAGCGCACGAAAGCGCCGTGACCGCAATCGTGCCCCAGCACGAAGAGCGCCCACAGCATCGTCCCCTGCGCGAGCCAGAAGAGCGGCGCGCTCCACGCCGGCGCCTGCCACGCGAGCGCGTACAGGCCCGCGAGGACGGCGAGGTCGCGCGTCAAGGACGCGAGCGAGCGCAGCGCCGACGGCGCGAAGCAGCGCGCGGGAACGGCGGCACGAAGCGACCTCCAGTCGGGCGTCACCCCGTCACGGACCGTAGGCGCCGCGGATCAGCTCGAGCGCCTGGCGGTAGCCCGCGCAGCGCGCGCAGCTCGCAATGCTCGGAGCGTCGTCGCCGCACGCATCGAGCGGCTCCGGGATCGTGCCCGCGCACGGCTTCGCGAGCCGCTTGCCCACGGTCTCGGCCGCTCGCACCAGTGCGTTCGCGGTCAGCTGGTCGGCCGGCAGGGTCGTGCCGAGCGGCGACTCGGCGCCGAGGCAGAGGACGGCCGCATTGCCGGTGAGCTTCCCGTCGTTGACGCGGTCGACGCAGCGGCGCAGCGCGTTGCCGGCGGAGACGACGTAGCTCATGGCCTGCTTCGCGATCGCCTTCTGGCAGCTGCGCTGCTTGCTGTCGCCGATCTCGCTGACGTCGCCGTAGGCGAGGTCGGTCGTGCGAACGGCGGCCGCGCCGACCCGGTCGGACAGACAGTTCACGAGGCTCGCGCTCGTCGTACCGCAGGCGTCGAGCTGGCCGAGCAGCGTCGGAGTGCACTTCTGCTCGATCGACTTCTGCAGCGTGCCCAGGCCGGCGAAGAGCTTCGCGAGCGTCGGCACGTCGGCGGGCGCGGTGGGCTCTCCGTCGCCGTCGACCGAGCCGCACGTCGTCGCCGCCGGACCGTCCAGCCGGCCGCTCGCGATGCGGTCGAGGCACGACTGCCGCGCCTTCGCCCAGGTCTTGAAGAGCGTCTGCGTCGCCTTGCCGAGCATGTCCTGGCACGCGTTCGCCGCCGCGGGCGCCGCCGGCGGCGCCGGAGGTGCGACCGCCGGGCAGAAGGGCGTCGGGTCGCACGCGTCGCCGAGCCCGTCGCCGTCGCCGTCGCCCTGTCCGGCGTCGGGCTTCTCGACGCAGAGGTCGCTGGAATCGAAGACGCCGTCGCCGTCGGCGTCGCCGTCGACCAGCACCACGACGTCGTTCTGGTCGCCGTCGCCGTTGACGTCGCGGCCGAGGTCGCCCTCGAAGGCGTCGCGGAAGACGACCGGGGCGCCGAGGAAGCTGGTCGGCAGCGGCGGCAGCCGGAAGACGCCGTTTCGTGTCTTGATGATCTGCCGGCTCGCGCGACGGACGTTGAAGATCTGCACGACGGTGTCGTCGGAGCTGCCGTCGCCGTCGAGGTCCTCGCCACCCTGGTCGACCTCGCGGGTCAGGAACGCGACCGAGTCGCCGAGGATCTTGTACGGCAGGCCGGGCTCGCAGCCGGGCTGCTCGCACTTGATGGTCGCCTGCTGCGTGTCGAACGTCTCTCCGGTGACGAGGTCGTACACGCGCATCACGAGATCGGTGCAGTCGGCGTCGGAGTTGTCGAACGGGATCTCGTTCTGGTTGCTGCAGTCGACACGGAAGAGGCCGTTCTCGCGATCGCGGAACGCGACCAGGTTGCCGCTCACCTGGAAGTCGACGACGTTTCGTCCGACCTCGACCGAGCCGGGCACGCCCTGGCGGTGCACGGCGAGGGCGAGGTCCTGCACGCCGTCGAAGTTCGCCACGCGGACCTTGAGCGACACCGCGACCCCGCGGCACGTGCCGCCCGGACAGTCGCCGGCGCCGCTGCACGGGTTGCCGCTCGCGGTGCCGCCGCTGCACACGTCGGTCGCGCCGATCTCGATCGCGTCGGCACCGACGATCGTCGGCGGCGCGGTCGGGTTCGCGAGCGACGCGACGACGAGCGTGTCCTCGCCGCCGTTGCCGTCGCCGTCGGCGTCGCCCACCACGAGGTTCTCGGGCGCCGCCAGCGCGAGGATCTGCGACGACAGCACGAGCTTGTTCGCGAACCCGCTGGCGGAATCGATCGACGGGAAGGTGCCGGTCGTCGTGTCGTACAGGGACACCGCCGGGAAGAGCGTGCCGAAGGCGACGCCGGGCCGGATCCACGCCGCCCAGCCGCCACGGACCGAGGCGAGCTTCGCCGGCGCGGGCAGCGCGTCGATCTCGGGGCGCGTCGTCCCGGTCGCGACGTCGAGCGCGCGCAGCCGGCTCTCGCGCGTGTAGACGTCGCCCCCGTCCTGGAAGTCGTACTGCACGTAGACGTGCTCGCTGTCGGGGCTGATCGTGAGCCCCGCCGTCGCGAGCCCGACGAAGCCGCCGCCGCGCGCGCGGTTGAACGCGAGCACGCCGGTCGCCGTGTTGCGGTCGAAGACGGCGATCTCCCCGAACGCGTTGGTCGCGTAGAGCGCGAGGCCGTCCGGGCTCACCTCGATGCTGCGTCCCTGGTCGAGCCCGCCGACGCCCGGTCCCTGCTGGATGCTGCCGACGAAGGTGAGGAGCCCCGTCGCCGGGTTGCGCGAGAAGGTCGTGATCGCGTCCTCGAGCTCGGAGAGCGCGTAGACGAAGCGTCCGTCCGGGCTCACCGCGACGTCGATCGTGCCGTCGAGACGCGTGCCGCCGCTGCCGTTGTCGACCAGCTCCTGGATCTCGACGACGTCCGCCGAGCCGGTGACGCGCGACAGCACCTTGACGCGGTCGCTGCCGTGCACCGCGACGTAGACGTGGCTCCCGTCGGGGCTCGTCGCGGCGTCGCGCGGGCTCAGGAAGCTCGTGACGCAGGTGCGCGTCGCCGACGGCGTGCAGCCCGCGCTGTTCTGCAGCGTCCGGACGAGAACCAGCGTCGGCGCGCCGCCGAGCGGGCTCTCGGACACGTCGTACGCGGTCAGCGTGTTCGCCGCCGGCGCCGCCGCGTACAGCGACACGCGCTGGGTGAACGGCGCGCCGTCGGGAGTGACCGGCGTGACCGCGAGCCGGGTGACGCCCGACAGCACCGCCGAGGTCTCGTTCCCGGCGCCGCCGATCGTCACCTGGTCGGGGGCGATCGCCATGCGGAACGCGAGCAGCCGTCCGGCCGTGGTCGCGGCGGCGTAGAGACGGCTTCCGGTCGGGCTGAAGACGACGCCGTTCGCACCGTTGGTGAGCCCGCACTGCGCGCGCAGCGCCGCGACGCTGCCGCTGACCGCCGTCCCGGTCGCACCGTCGCGCCGCTCGACCGTCACCTCACCGCACAGCGCGGTCGGCCGCGTGATCGCGAGGAGGCGCCCGTCCGGGCTCACGTCCGCATCGCGGCCCTGCGTGAAGATGCCGCTCTGCGCCTGGAAGCCGACCTCCGGCTCGCGGAACCAGACCAGGTCGCCGTCGATCGCGACCGGCTTGCGGTCGATGCCGGGGAACGGGCTCGCGACCAGCGCCGCGCCAGGAGCGTCCGAGGTGACGGGATCGCCGGCGGCGGTGAGCACGCGCAGCAGCTCGTCGGTCGCGGGCTGGCCGTCGCCGTTCAGGTCGGCGCCCGCCTGCTGGCGCTCGGACTCGAGGAACGCGACCACCTCGTCCGAGGTGTCGATCGTGCCACCGCTGATCGGGCTCGTCGGGGGGGCCACCGCCCGGCCGGTGAGCGTGCTGGTGAAGGTCGGGACGTCGATCACCTGCACCACGTCGTCCTGCACGTCGGCGTCGGCGCTGAACGGCGGGCCGTTCAGGTTGCCCTCGATCGACTCGTCGCGTGCGAACGCGACGGCGCGCGTCGTCGCGCGCAGGTTCGCGAGCGGTACCGCGACGCCCGGTGCGACCTCCCAGCGTCCGGCCGGGATCACCACCGGGCCGCGCCCGTTGCTGGTGCGCAGATACTGCAGGTCGAAGATCGGCGGCGCTCCGCCGAGCGAGCGCGCCACGCGCACGATGCCCTCGGCGCCGTCGCTCGCGCCGAACACCTCGTTGCCGACGTCGGTCGCGCGCAGCAGCGGCGGCACGGGGCGACCGTCGATGGTGAACGAGCGCACCCAGCTCGAGTCGGGGACCGCGATCGGCACGCCGGGCGCGGACGAGAAGGCGTCCACGGTGGTCGAGCCCGAGAGCAGGGCCGCGACCGGCTCGGCCGGTCCGAGCGGCAGGACGTCGCGATAGTCGAACGGCACCAGCAGGCTGCCGCTGCCGTCGAGTGCTGCGAGCACGCGCGTCGCGGGCTGGTCGATCAGCGTCTGGAAGACGTTCGGCGGCGGCAGCACCGTCAAGTTGCGGAACACCGTCTCCGCTTGACGGTCGCACGTCGTGTCGGGCCGCGGCTGGAACAGCGGGCCGATCAGCGCCGCGGTCGCACCACCGTTGAGCACGCGGATCTCGGCCGGGCCGGCGAGGCCGTCCGGGTAGGTCGCGCTCGTGGTCGCGGGCATGGTGAAGCGCAGCGTCAAGCAAGGCCCGGAGCCCGCCGCGCAGTCCTCGACCGTCACGCCGCCGATCGTGAGCACGGCCTGCGGATCGCCGGCCGGAAGGAACGTGACCGTCACGACGTTCGCCGCGGCGCTGGTCGCGAACCCGGTACCGCCGTCGCAGGCCGCGAGCGAGATCGTCACCTGGTCGCCGGGCGCGACGATCGGGCTCGTCACGGCACCGAGGGTCGACGGGTAGACGCGCTCCGCCGGCGGGATGATGTTGCACAGCGCGTGCGCGGTCGTGCGCGTGCCGAGCAGCGCGCCGAGCGCGAGCAGGGTGCCGAGGAAGACCAGCGGGCGCTTCGCGCACGGACGGAGACGCTTCCGTCCGATCCGCAGCAGGTCGCTGCCGCCACCGCTCACGCGCTCGAGCGCCGGCGGCGGCCCCCAGACGCCCCCCCGTGCGAAGGCCGGCTCCATCCCGCGACCGCTACCCCCGCAGGGCTCGAGTTGTCGAGGGAAATTTTCGCTCGCCGGCCGAACGGACGCCTGAGCCAGGCCGGACGACGACGGCTCCACGCTCGGGGGGGAGCCGCTCGGGGGGAGTTGCAGGTGCGACCTCGGGTCGGTGGGCGTGCGCCGCGTGTCCATGTCGCACCGGACTGCACGCCCCGTGCCGGCCCGGTCGCATCGAGCGCCCAGCGCCCGCGGCGGCTTGCACGCACCGCGCACGCTCCTCGCATCGGATCGATATATCCTCGTGCATCCGGCGGCGACGATCGGAGATGCCGGGCACCACCGCGTGACGCGCACGCCCTCGTGCCCTAAGATCCGCGCGTGACCATCGATTCCGGGGGGGATGCCGGCGCCAGACGCTGGCCGAACGCAAGCGAGCTGACCGTCGCGACGCTGGGAGCGACGACGTTCCCGTCGCCGATCCCCGCGCACCGCGAGCCCTTCGTCGACGATGCCGAGCGTGTCCTGCTCGGACAGACGACCGCCGACCTCGAGCCCTTCCTCGGGGCGGGTGAGCGGCCGCCGAGCTTCGAGCGCGCCGGCGCCCGACGGTCGGTCTTCTTCGACCCGAAGCGGGTCACCTGCGGCATCGTCACCTGCGGCGGGCTCTGCCCGGGGCTGAACAACGTCATCCGGTCGATCGTCCTGAGCTTGACGTACGCCTACGGCGTCGAGCGCATCCTCGGCTTCCGCTACGGCTACGAAGGGCTCGCCGCCGGCTCGCGCCACGCGCCGGTCGAGCTGTCGCCGAAGGTGGTCGACACCAAGCACGAGCAGGGCGGCACGTTCCTCGGCTCGTCCCGCGGGCCGCAGGACGTCGGCGGCATGGTGGACACGCTCGAGCGTCTCGGGGTCGGCATCCTGTTCGTGCTCGGCGGCGACGGCGGGCTGCGTGGCGCGTCGGCGATCCAGGCGGAGATCCAGCGCCGCGGAAGACCGATCGCGGTGGTGGGCGTGCCGAAGACGATCGACAACGACCTTCTGTGGACCTGGCGCAGCTTCGGCTTCTCGACCGCGGTCGACGCGGCGCGCACGGTGATCCAGGCGGCGCACGTCGAGGCGCGCGCGGCGTGGAACGGCGTCGGGCTCGTCAAGCTGATGGGACGCCACTCGGGCTTCATCGCCGCGCACGCGACGCTCGCCAACGCCGACGTGAACTTCTGCCTCGTCCCCGAGGTGCCGCTGGTGCTCGACGGCGAGCGCGGCTTCCTCGCCGACCTCGCCCGCCGGCTCGCGACGAAGCGCCACGCGGTGGTCGTGGTCGCCGAGGGCGCGGGCCAGGACCTCGCCCGCCGCGATGCGCCGCTCGCGCGCGACAAGTCGGGGAACGTCAAGCTGCACGACGTGGGCGTCTTCCTGCGCGACGAGATCGGGCGCCACTTCGCGGAGCGCCGCGAGGAGGTCGTGATCCGCTACATCGATCCGAGCTACGTCATCCGCAGCATGCCGGCGAACCCGATGGACGCGCAGTACTGCTTGACGCTCGGCCAGCACGCGGTGCACGCGGGAATGTCCGGACGGACGAACCTGGTCGTCTCGTCGTGGAACGACCACTTCGTGCACGTGCCGATCCCGCTCGCGATCGGCGGCCGGCGCACGCTCGACCCGTCCGGCGAGGACTGGCAGCGCGTGCTCGAGTCGACGGGTCAGTCGTAACGAGGGGGCACGCGCCCCCTCGCCCCAACGGGCAGAGCCCGTCGGGGCCCCACTCCCCGCGCTCGCTTCGCTCGGCCGCTCGGCTTCGCCTTCGCAGAGGGGCTGCTGCCAAGAGGGGGCTCGCGCCCCATCACCCCGTCGGGCAGAGCCCGTCGGGGCCCCACTCCCCGCGCTCGCTTCGCTTCCATGAGAGGGCCGGCTCGCGTCAAGGCATTTCGAGAGTCTCGTCCGACTACCGCCACGCTTCCATTCGCACTCGGAGTGAGGCTGCTCGGCCTCGGTGCATGTTGGGAT
>Ga0268299_1001070_pt1 | contig 58497 bp, 33 predicted proteins | sample NOBtaG_FD_193484 | JGI IMG/M metagenome (GOLD analysis project Ga0268299, IMG submission 193484) | Activated sludge microbial communities from bioreactor in Nijmegen, Gelderland, Netherland - NOB reactor | ecosystem: Engineered > Bioreactor > Aerobic > Activated sludge | place: Netherlands...
TTGCCGGCGCCGCCGGACAACCAGTCGCTTGCGCCGACCGTCCCGTCGCTCAACGCGAGGTCGCGCGCGGAGCCGGCGTGCAAGGCGATGTCGTGACGCTGGCCGTCCGGAGTGATCAAGCGGAGCGGCGTCCCGAGACGGTAGCGTCCCGTACTCGCGACGGCGGCCCCCTCGATCTCTGCGACGACGCCGGTTCGGGGCTGCACGATCACCTCGTCCGCCAGCCCCTCCCAGCGGACCAGTGCGAGCTCGTCGTGCGGCGCGACCCCGGCGATGGTCAGCCTGCAGCCGTCGCCCCCGAGAGTCGCGACGTCGCCGACACGCAGTGTTGCCGCCCCCCCGCCGGGCACCCGGACGACCAGCGACCGTCGCAGTCGTCGCTGCCCGCGCCGGCGCAGCAGGACGATCGCACCCGCCGTCGCGGCGAGCAGCGCGAGCAGTCCGCAGGTGAGGGCCACGCCATGGGCTCGCAGGTAGGACACTCGCGTGAGCGTGATCGTCGCGGCTCGTTGCGGGCCCAGCTCTCGCAGCACTCCGTGTTCTCGGACGAGCAGCACGACGCGCGCCGTCGTGTCGTTCTGAACATCGCGCTCGAGCTCGACGGGGAGCACGAGCGGGAGCGCCGTGCCCGACACGTACTCGTCACGCTCCGAGCGCAGCACCTGGTCGGTGCCATCGATGCGGAGCGCCACCGCGAAGTGCCGGAGGCGCGTCGGGGCGCAGGTGTGAAACACGCGCAGCGCGAGCTCTCCGGTGAGCGTGCGCGATGTCGGTACGATGGACGGTACGAGCTCGAGGGTCGGCGGGGTCTCGAACGCGAGCTCCGGAGCGAGCAGACAGGAGTCGGTACGATTCGTCTGCTTGGCCGCCTTCTGCAGAGGCGTCTTCGTCGACGTGCTCGGCGAGGTGCTGAAGACGCTTGCGAGATCGAGCCCGCGCCCCCCCGCGACCGCCACCCACCAGCCGTTGCTGCGGGGAAGTGCATAGACGCCACGGGTTGCAAAGTCCTCGATGCTCGCGTCGTCCTGCGGCGCGTCCGACTTCCAGTCCGAGATCACGACCACCACGGGGTCCTTGTCGACCGTCAACAGCTCGCGATCGCGGGACTCCGCCACCGGAGTGAAGAGCGTGCGCGTCGCCCGCGGATTCTGCGCCGCGAGGTCGTCGATCACCGCGGCGATCTTGGCCGTGTCGTCGTCCTGGTGGCGCGTCAGCGAAATGCGCTGTGACACGGTCGCGTCGGCATTCTCGCCGAAGGTGAAGACGCGCACCTCGTCTCCCGAGCGCGCGCAGCGCTCGATGAGCGCGACGAGCAGGCGCTTCATCTCACCCAGGAGCCGCTTCGCGGTGCTGCCCGACACGTCGAGGTAGACGAGGAAGCTGCGTGCGGGATCGCCCGGTTGCGCGCATACGCCCGGCTCGACGCCGTCGTCGGCGTGTGCCGCGCGCGGGGCGTGCGCTGCAAGGCCGAGCGCCAGCACGATCACGAGCGCCCAGCGGCCGGTCGTCGTCGATCGGGGCGCTGCCTGCGAGGCGAGCAGCCCGAGGCCGACCAGCATCGCGACGCCGATCGCCGGTGCCACTACGCCGCCCGGTTCGAGGGCGCTCGCTGCCAGCGCCGCTGCACCGCCGAGCCACGCGAGCATCGCGCCCGTGACCGCCCGTGCAGACGTCCAGCGCCAGACGTGGAAGGTGTGCCTGTAGAAGATCCGGGTGCCGAGAGTGAGTGCCAGCGCACCCGCGACGAGGACCACGACGGGCCACGGATCGACCGGCACGTGGCTCGCGAGCGAACGGCTCGACGACCCACCCGAGGCCTGTGCGATGCACTGGACCTCGCGCATCACCGCCGGGTCGGTCACCCAGCTGACGACGTCGATCGCGATGTGGTAGTCGTCGTGGAGGCGTCGCGCGACGTCGCAGGTCGGGACGAGGGGCTGGCAGTTGTTGTCGAAATCGGACAGCAGCGCGATGCGGCTCTCGCCCGCGAGCCGGGCGTTCATTCGCCGCACGGTTCCGAGCAGCCGTGCATTCACGTTGGAAGACTCTCCGGCAGGCCGTGCCGCGGCGACGGCCGCGGCGAGAACGCTGCGCGGCGTGCCGACCGGGAAGTCGAGCGACGGCGGGCTGTCGCACGAGTACCCTCCGATGCTCAGCAGACCGACCTGTGTCTCCGGCGGAATGCTAGCCAGGAACGCAGGGAAGTCGTGCTGGATTGATTCAAGGCGTGAGCGCTCGGGATGATGCTCGTCACCCGCCGGTGCAGCCATCGACTGGCTCGTGTCGAGCACGATCATCAGCTGGTTTGCACCTTCCGAGGCGAAGCCTGAGTGGTGCAGAGTCGCCAGCAGCGCCAGCGTCGCGACCGCCGTGCTCAGCCAGAGGAATCCGCTCGTGTGATGCGACGTGTGGGTCATGGTTGGCTCCGTTTCCGGTTCAGGACACCTTGGTGCGGTCCATCGTCGGAACGGTCGTTGTCGCGTCGATCTGACGCGCGTCGCAGAACGAGCTCGGATCGATTCGCCGGCGAAGCAGCTCCTGGCGCAGCTGATCGTGCTCACGACCGGTCGCCCTCTGCAGTGCGCCGAGCAGCGCGTCGCGGACCTCGACCGGTCGATCGTCGAACAGACGTCCGATCTCGTCGTGGAGCGCGAGCCGCTCGCGCGTCCGCTTGGTGAGCCAGCTGACCATCGACGCGAAATCGACGAACACCTGCTCCTCGGTCGTGGTGAAGCCGTGTCCGGTATCCGCAGCGAAGCGGAAGACGAACCCTCCCGAGGCCCGCGGCACGACGCGATCGGGCAACAGGGACTTCGCGACGTAGAGCAGGCGCTCCGTATGGTCGCCGAGGTCGACGCGCGGCGAGATCAGACTCGGAATCTGGTGTGCGTCACGGAAGGTGTGCGGGGTGATCGCGCCCGCCCTCCCGACGTAGCGCCGGTACGCGTCCTCGTACCGAGGAACGTCCTTGAGCACGCCGTACGGCAGGTTGTCGCGCAGGTAGTAGAGCCGCACGGTCTCGTCGCCGGAGTCGATGAGGCGGTTCTCGTTCGGCACGATGTCCTCGCGCAGGAGGAGCTGCCCGATCGGCCCGGAGGCGCCGCCGGGCACCTCGACGATGAGCAGTGTGTCGCGGCGATTGCGGAGCCCCAGCTGCTCCTCGATCGAGCGGTCGAGCGGCGCGAAGGTGTAGCCGTGCGACGCACCCTGCGGGGTCGCGCCGCGCAGCAGCTCGACCAGGATGCGTCGCTGGTCGGGTTGCTCGACGAGGAGCTGCGCGAGCGACAGCGTGCTTGCGCGGTAGGTCGGCAGCAGGGCCATGAGGTCAGCGCGCGTGTCCTCGAGCGAGCGTTCGCCGCGCAGGTAGCCCAGCAGGGCCTCGGGCACGTTCGTGTGGTGCTTCCGCAGGTCCAGTGCGCGCGAGGTGAGCGTTGCGAGCGAGGCGTCGTCGTAGACCAGCGCACGGTCGAAGGCCGGGGCGCGACGCACGAGGCGCTGGTCGATCGCCGTCAGCTCGCGTCGCAGCTCCTCGCGCTGCCTGCCGAGGCGCTCGCGCAGCATGCTCTGCTGATGCGTCCGCGCCGCGCGCAGTGTATCGACGACGGCCTGGTGTCCCTGGCTCGTGGGGCTGTCGAGGGCGTCCGCGAGGCGTTGCGATACCTCCTCGAGCGCGCGCGCCTGCGCTGCCGCCTGGGCATGGTCCAGCGCGCGCAGCGCGGCGTTGCGTGCGACCTCGTCGCGGCGCAGGATGCCGGCCAGCGAGGAGCGCACGTTCTGCAGGTCGACGAGAGCGCTCGCGAGCGCCTCACCCGCCGCCGCCCGCCGCCGCCGCGCGCCGTCCGCCGTCTTGCGGGCGGCAGCCGCGACGGCCGACGTCGCGCTTGCCAGCCGATCCGCGCCGGCGAGCAGCAGGTGAGGCTTGACGGCGAGCTCGGATCGCACCAGCGCGCCCAGGAGGCTCGGCGGCAGGCGCTTCTCGAGCTCGCGGGCCTGGCGCTGCCAGGTCTCGCCGAGCTCGACGAACACTCCCTGAAGGTGACGGATGAAGCCCGGAATCTCGGTCTCGAGCTGTGCACGACTCAGCGCCGGGATCGCACCGCGCGCCTTCTCGAAGCGCAGCCGCAGCACGTTCGCCGCCTCGCCCTCGATCCGAGAGCGCAACGCGTCCAGCTCGAGACGCTCGTCGCGGACGACGTGCTCGAGAACCGCGTCGAGCGTGCGCTGCTCCTCGATGGTCAGCTCGCCGTCGCCGAGGAACGCCTCGTAGCGCTGCTCCGCGGCGGAGACCTCGGCGTCGCACCACGCCGTCGCGAGCCCGATCTGCGCATCGGGGAGCACCACCTGGATCGTCATCGCCGCCTCGGTGCGCACCTGCAGCGGAAGGCCCCGATCGTCGAACGGACGCATGTCGGTCAGATCCACGCGCCGCTCTTCGATCGCGCGCTGGGTCGCCGGGCGCAGGTAGGGCAGGACGAGCCCGCTGGTACGCATCAGCGCATGCGACTCCGTGAGCGTCACCGCACCGTTGCTGACGAAGGTGAGCGTCACCGCGTCGAACGGCGACTCGACCTCGCCGAAGCGTACGAGGCGGACGCTGCCGCCGTCGCGGTGGGCATGGGAGATCTCGCGCAGGGCCGCGACGGTGTTGGCAAAGGCGCGATCGTCGGAGCGCGTGCCCGGGTAGACGCACGGTGCGGTGAGGTACAGCTGGATCTGCGCGTCGGGAACCACGTTCTTCAGCGCGGCGGCGAGGATCTGTGCGGCGCCGGTCGCAGTGCCGCCTCGGCCCGCCGCGAGCATCTTGGCGATCATGCCCGGGCGCAGGGCGACGTTGCCCAGCGAGACCTGGGTCAGCTCCTGGACGTGGTTGGCGAACCAGTCGCGCGCCTCGGCGAAGCTGCCCTGCGCCCAAAGCCCCCCGATCGCCGGCGTCCCGCCGCAGCCCGGGTGATCCTGCCGGCGAGCCAGCTCCTGGAGCGCCGGCTCGAACACCAGCTCCAGCCAGTCGCGGTTGATCGGGTCGTCGAAGGAGACGGTGGGCGAGAAGGGGCCCGTCAAGCGGAAGTAGTTGGCGCGCGGCAGCGAATCCAGGACGACGTCCTCGGGCCAGCCGTTCTTGACGATGCGTCCGACGACGTGCTCGTACGGCAGGCTATCGATCGCGAGGAAGCGGTGCGGCACCGGGCTCGGGATGCCACGCATGCGGGCCGCGATGACACAGGCGGCTTCGGCATGCGTGGTGCCCACGCTCGCGATCAGGACCGGATGGACGGCGACGATCTCGCCCGCGTCGGCGATCGAACGATCGGAGACGGCGTGCGCGCTGGTGAAGGCCTCGTGCGTATTGGTATCCATATGGCGCACGAACGCCGGGACGCGCTGATCTCTGACATGTCGCCTGCATCGAGGTCGGCGATCTGAGCGACGTCCGAGGGCACACCTTCGGCTCCCCGGGCTGGCGGCGTGCCGTGAGCGGCCGGGGAGTTCGACTGCTCGACTGACTTGGGCCAACTGCCGGCGTAGCCTGGAGCGGCATCTCTATCATCTCGTAGGACGGCTCCGAGCCGTCGGATCAAGTCGCGCGCACCTACGGCGTTCGCTGGGCCGAAGGTCGAGCCGTCAAGCAGCCGCCAAAGATCGGCAGCTGGGACGGAGCGCCCGTCCAGCTCGGGATGAGGCGAGCCCTCTGCGACCTCGGGGTGCGACCTTACCGGCTGGGCAGGGGAGTTGCTGTGGGCGACGATTTCTCTTCGAGATCCTGGGCGACAGCGAGAAACGCTGGAAGGTTCCCTTCGGGTTGTTTGCTCGCACGGCGCTTCCGCTCTGACTGGACACGGTCGTAAAAGTTTAGATTGGCTTCGATGTTGTCAGAGTTGCTGTAGATGTAGGCGACAAAGAACTCGTAAATCGTCGCTTGGCGCTTCTCGAGCTCTTTGGCCAGGGCAATCATCAATGTCACTTTGTCCTTGTTCTGCTTCTCGAATGTCTCCCACCACTCCCGAGCCACCCCTTCGGTTTCGTTCCAGCCAAGTGCGCGACGCTTGATCAGCTCGAGTTCGACCCAGCCGTCGCCGTCGAAATGTCCGAGCCGTGCTCCTTTGCCATCGAAGTACGTCCTCGTCTCCCTTCCCGCATCATCGTAGGACACCTCGATCCGGGCCCAGCCGGATGACAGTTCAGTAGGCGAGCCATCTGGAAGAAAGTAGGAAACGCCGACGAGTCGATCGGCCTCGTCGAACGCTTGTACTCGTCGGTGGTAGCTCGATGCCACAGTCGCGGCGTCATTCACGTCGAAGTGCGCAAGCTCGATCTCGTTGCTCGCGTCGTCGAATGCGCGCCGGACGCGATGAACCCCGTTGACTTCGATCGGTGAGAGATCCTCCCCATAGTACGCCTGTTCGACCTCGTTGCCGTTACCATCAAACTGTGAACGCGACAGATGATAGCCCGAGCTCAAGGCTGGGGTCCCATCGGCGTTGAAGTACGCCACGCTGACCTCGTTTCCGCTTTGGTCGAACTCGGATACGTGCCGATAGTAGGGAGAATTGCGCGGCGCGCCGTTCGTATCCAGGTAGCTGTGCTCAACGACATTGCCGATTGGGTCGTGGCGCCGGCGTTGCATCCAGACTCGATCCCCGATCGCGACCGGTTTGCCCTCGCCGTCGAACTGCGAGATCTCTACGAGCTCATTCTTCTCGTAGCGATTTCGTCGCGTGACCCATCCCTCCTTGTTCTTCGTCGCCTGCAGGTCCGCACCGAGCGTCGTCAGCGCGATTACCTCTCCTGCATCGTTGAACTCCCTTCGCTCGCCGTGCGCACCGTCGAACTTTCGCGCGACGACGCCTTCTTGGTTGCGAAACACGAGCTGCTCGTCTAGGCCATCCGCGGATCGATCGAACTGGATGTATTCGATTCCCGCGAGCGGCGAGTTGATGCCGGCGACCACGAATCTGCCGATGCGACCGTCGTCATCGAAGGCGAGCGTCCAGAGGAGTTTCCCGTGTCGATCGTAGGCGCGCTCCTCCTTGACGCCGCCTCTCCCATTATCGACGTAGGCATTGATGCATTCGGTCGTGCCCTCCGCCACATACGGTGCAAAATCACCCTCTCGGCACCGCTGATGACCACTGATCGCCTCCAGCTTGAGCGGTTGACGCCAGCGTCCCTCGCTGCTCAGCTTGTATGCGCGATTGCGCCGCCGGACCTCTGCAAGCGTGAGCTCGCCGATCCCGTAGGGCAGGCCGTGTCGTTGTGCGAACGAGCGGTAGTAGCGGACGTGTTCGCGGTGGAATCCGTCCCAGTAGGCGATGCCCGCGATCGCGATCGCTGCAACCACCGCCGCTGCGATCAGAGCACCGCGACGAAACGCCCGCTTCTGACGGTTGACCTCGCGGTCCGACAGGTTGTTGCGAATCCAACGTCGATCGAACACGCGCTCGTAGATCCTGTTGCGGACCTTGAGGCGCTTGCGGTCGGCCGCGACGACCCCGGCGAGAAGAAGCTCGCCGACCAGGGCGTTGGTCTCGTCGTGCACAACGCGGTGTCCGCGGAGCACTCTCTCGTAGAGCGACAACCGCTCGGTGGGATCCGAATCCAGGAGGCGGGCCTCGACGGCCTTTAAGTTCAGGTCCTCGATCTCCTGATTCGGCAAGAAGAAGCGACGTTCGCAGATGCGATCGACATCGGCGGCCAATCGCGCGCCCGGGTCCGATGCGACCGCCTGACACAGGCGTTGCGTGAGGTACGGCTGCCCGCCCGTCCAATAGAGGATCCGTTCGAGCAGGGTGGCGGCGTTCCGGCCGTCGTCGTGAAACCCGTGCGCCAGACGCATGGCCTCGTCGAGAGAGAAGTCTGTGAGCTCGATGCGCTGGCCGATGTTGAACGGCGTCGCACGCGTGTCCGTAATCAGGTCCGTCGGCATTGCGACGCCGAGCAGGCAGAACGTGAGTCGACGAAACTCCGAATCCTCGGCGCGACGATTGTAGGTTTCCCGAATCGCGGCGAAGAACTCGTCGGCCGAGAACGGGAGACCTTGAACGTAGTCGATCTCGTCGACGAAGATCACGATCTGACCGGCGACGTTCTTCAGAACCACCTGCTCGAGGGCTGAGACCAGACGGAGGAGCGGGCCAACCTTCTCGTGCGTCGCCCAAAACTCCTCGAACTCGTCCTCCAGGCCGAGGCGCTGGCCGAGAGAGTGTGACAACCCGTGGTACCACTGCTCCGGGGAAAGGTTCCGTCCGAGGGCAGTCACGTCGAGGAGAGCGACGGTCGTTCCCTCTGATCGAAGGCGAGAGGCGACGCGCGCGACGAGGGAGGACTTTCCCAGCTGTCGCGAGGTGAGGACGTAGCAAAAGAATCCGCGCCGGAGCGCTTCGTGCAAAGCCCGGTCGGCGTCGCGCTCGACATAGGACGGCGCCTGGGGGCCCAGGGTTCCCCCGACGACGAAGAAGTCGCCGTCGCTCGCCGTCATGCGAGGAAGCGTCCGAGGTAAGAGCGATAGAGGGGGCAGCGGATGCGCGCCTCCGAAGGCGACTCTCCGGCGAGGATTCCTGCGCTGCGAAGACGGTAGAACGACGAGATGTCGGCGATCGGTTCGCCAGCGATGGCGCTCCGCACCGTATCGACGAGGCATCTCTCTTGCGTCACCAAGACCAGGATTCTCCGGAGATGGTCACCGAACGGGCCTTCGTCGCGGTCCGCCAGCCGCTGGAGATCACTTGGCGTCAGGCGAGTCGTGGCGACGTCGTGAAAGGCTCGACGCGTGAGATACGGCTGACCGCCGAGGAGCTCGTGGACTCGAGCGACGTCCTCATCCTTTCGGAACGGGGAGCCCATCTTCTCGTTCAGATGCGCGACCTCGGAGCGGGTGAAGTCGCTCAGTCGGATGGGCTCCGCCACATTGAACGGCGACTGATTGATGTCCGTGATGAACAGATACGCTTCTGTCGAGTAGGTGATGATCAAGGTCAGGCGCTGCAGCCATTGCGCGGTCGGATCGAGCGCTCGGCCGTTGTGCCAGGATCGAAACAGCCCGAACACCTCGTTCCGGAAGTCGCTCTGAAACAGGCGATCGACCTCGTCGAGTCCCCAGACGAGGGGAGCCGCTAGCTTACCCACGACGTCGCGCCGGACGTAGCGCTCGAAGTTCCAGTTGGCACCGAAGCTGTCTTTCCAGGTGTCCTGCGGGAAGGTATCGAGATCCAGCTGGTCCGCGAGCAGCCCGCCCAGCCCCTCGTAGAACGATCGCAGCGTTTCGAAGTGCGAGCTGTCGAGCTTCTGAAGATCGGTGAAGGCGACGGCAAGCCCCATGTCACGCGCCTGCTGGAGCCCTCTGGCGAGCAGGGACGTCTTGCCCATCTGCCGCGCGCCCTTGATGAGCGTGGTCGAGTCTTGACGCGAGATCGCCGCACGCAGCTGGTCGTCGCTTGGGCGAACCACGTAATACTCCGAGGCGAGCGGCACGGCACCGCCCGGCGGCTCTGGCGGCGTAGGTTTCGGCAGTCCCGGATGATCGAGGGCCTCGAGCACCGACGCGACCAGGCGTTGATGGTCCTCCGGCCCTTCCCAGAGGAAGTACTCGATCCGATCCAGACTCGCCGCGAGCTCGTCGGGAAGCGCCCCCGCGAACCCGACGCGGACCGGAAGAATGTGCGGAGGACCACTCGCGCCACGCCTCGCTTCCTGGGCGACTCGCACCTCGTAGGAGAGCATCTCACTCTGTACCGATCGCTCCGAGAGGAGCGGGATTACGGCATACGAGCTGCAGATCTGTCGCTGGATTTCCCTCGCCCATTGCACGCCGATCGACAAGTGACGATCGATGAAGACCTTGTAGCCGTGCTCGGAGAGCTGACTCTCGAGCCAGCGCAAGACGGTCTCGTCAGGTTGGGCGTTGCGCTTGTACAGCAGCGCGACTTGCTTTGCCGAGACCGGGCTTATCGCTACACCCGCCGCCGCCCGCGCGCTGTCCTCGAGCTCGCGCGCGCGCGATGGGACGATGCCGAGCTCCTTCTGGCGATCGTCGAGCAGGCGTCGCTCGGTCTTGGTGACGATCCCGTCGGCGAACGCCAGCTGGCAGGCTCCGTAGTACACGCCCTCCTCGCTGGACATCACCCCGCGCTCGGGATCAGGAGGGGCGGTCGGATCGTCCAGAGGCAGTTCGCGCCCGTGACACTGACCAAAGTACCAAGAAACGACGACTCGCAGAGCGCTCAAGCAGGGCGTCACATACTCGCGGTCGATGACGTCGTCGCTCCCTTGGTAGTGCGCACCGTAGTTGCCGAAACGCTGAATCGTCGCGAGTGAGATGCGAATGTGCTCGGGAATCGCGTTCGCCTGAGAGAGGTTGCGAATGAGCTCATCGAGCCCGAGCGTCGTGGACGGCCTGCGCGGGCCGCTGGCTGCGCTACGAAAAACCAAGAAGCAGACCGCTTCCGCCGACCGCCTGGCCTGCGCGAGGGCGATCGGTGGATCGACGTCGCGATACCGAAGAGCCTTCAGGTAAAGACTTCGAACGATCGCAAGCTCCTCGTCGATCTCGCTTGCAGGGCGCGTCGGCATTTCTCGCGGCATTCGTGAATCTCCAAACTTCCAACCCCTCCCATGGCCGTGCTGCAGCGGTCAAGAGCCGGGACGGGTCCGGAAGGGCGTGCCGCTCACCGAACAGGAAGCTCGGAGTCCAGGCCGAGCGAGCACGAGGATGCAGGGTGCCCGCACATGAGTTGTCTGGGGCAGGGCGCGAAGATCCGTGTCAGCTCTGGCCGGGTCGAGACGTTTCTGGATCGCGAGGTTTGTTTTTTCGAGTAGAAGGGAGTCGCGGTGGCGCTGCCTCTAGGCAAGAAATCCGTCGTCCAGATCGAACGCAGGCGAGATCCGTGCCGCCGCATCGTCGACCAAGCCGCACTGCTCGAGTGGCTGGTCCGCCTGCGCCTTCACGACGACGGTAGCGGATCCATCCCCTGCCTCACTGACGTGTTGTGCGCGCCAGCAGGGTTCGGCGACGCGGAGCCGGTGCGCGAAGCTGTGCGCGTGCGGGATCGGCTCGTGCATCTGGTTCCCGGCATCGCCGTGCCGAGCCCCGACGAAGCGCAGCGTGCGAGTGACGTGTTGCGCGAAGCCATCGCCTGGTGGGTGGAGCGGTACGGCAAGGACGAGAGCGGGCCCGAGCGCCAGGTCGTCAACGATCCGCTCGGCGATCTGGAGGTGGCGGACGTCTCCGGTGTCGAAGCTGGCGAGCAAGGCGATGCCACGTCGTACCCCGCGCTGCGCACCCGCATTGCGACGGCGGCCTGGAGGCTCGACATCGTCGCCGGGCGCAGAGCTCCGTTCACCCGGGCCCGAGCAGCGGAGCGGCTCGACGTCGCGGCGGTCCTGCGACGACATGGCCGGCATCTCGTCGACGTGAAGCCTGCTGCGGTCGAAGCGGCGCTTACCCGCACCGGCTTCTGGCACGTGTCGGCTCGCCGGACGATCCATCAGGCGGCGCGCAACCTCGAGTCCGCGCTCGCGGAACTGTACGAGTTCGACGCTCACTGGCACGTCTCCCCCGGACTGGTGCCGCTCCCTGCGATCCGACTCGAGCCCGATCAACCGACGCGCGTCCGGCTGCTCTTGACGATGGTCGAGCACCAGCTCGCGTGGGTCGCCCCCGCCTGGGACCCGAGCGAGACCGCGGCGGCTCTGGCCGCAGCCTCGGGGACGTTGCTCGTCCGTTTGCTCCAGCGGAAAGGGCACCTGGTGCCGGATGCCGAGGAGGTGGTCCGCGCCGCACACGTACGCAACCGGCTGGTTCGCGTCGCTCCCGGAGCACCACCGCTCCGAGCCGCCGAAGTGGACGCGGCCGAGACGGTTCTGTGGCGAACGGCCTACGAGCTGCGTCGCCATTGCTATCCCGAGCACGCGGACGCGCTGTCGCGCTTCGAGCAAGCGCCTCTGCGGACCCTTCCCGCCAGCCGAATTGCCGGCATCGTCGATCCGCAGTCGCGCCTCGCGGCATGGTACGCGCGCATCGAAGCGCTGGCGCTGCTCTGGGAGGGCCGTCACCCAGGGGCGTGGTCCGTGCCACCGCCGGGCATGCGACAAGCGCCGCTGCAGATCCTGGCGCGTCACCCGATGGCGCGCGGCGAATCCTGGCCGGCATTGAACGACGCGATCAGGCACACGAGCTCCGTGCTCGCGGATGACAACGGGTGGCTCGGCTCGACGACGTCGGTCCAGGAATTCGAGCCGCCGATCGCCGTCGCCACCGCGGCTCTCGAACGAGAGCTCGGATGGGAGGAGCAACCCGTCGCAGCGCGAGCACGAGACATCGTCGACCGGCTGATGGGCTAGCGAGCCGCGCAGCACGACAGGAGAAGGAAGCATGGCAGACCGGGACCGAGGCGACTCGGGAATTCCGCTCGAATCCGTCGAGGAGTACCTCGCTCTGCGCCAGAAGCAGGTGGCGGCGGCCAAGACCTACTACTTCGAGAAGCTGATGCCGCTGATGCGTCCGATCATCGAGCGCCAATGCGACCGGTTTCGCGACCGGCGTTGTGCGGTTCTCCTGAGCCTGATGGGCTTCAGCCCCGAGACGACCGTCATCGCGTCGCTGATCCTGCGGCCTAAGAAGCTCGTCATCGCCTACAGCCAGAACGCGCGCGAAGAAGCGCGGCCTGCGCTGCGGTACCTCGCCAGGGAGGGCATCGTCGACGAGTTCGACGTCGAGCGCATCGCGATCGATCCCTTCGATGCTCGCGACATCTACGACAAGATCGAGCGCAAGCTCGACGAGCTCGGGGACCTCGACGATCTCGTGTTCGACATCACCGGGGGAACCAAGATCATGAGCGCGACGGCCGGGGCGCTGGCGTGGGAGAAGAACTTGACGCTCTCGTATCTCGAGGGCTTCTGGGATCCTCGCTCGGGGTCGGCGGGACTCGAGAAGGCGAGCCACTTGATGCTGGTCGACAACCCGAGCCGATCCCGCGGCTACGAGTGCCGCCGCCAGGCGCTGGCGAGCTTCGAGCACGGAACGTTCGTCGCGGCCGCGGAAAAGTTCTCGATCAGCTTGCGTCTGATCGACAACGACAATTCGTTCGACCTTATCGGACGCTCGCTCTCGTTGGCCTATGCTGCCGTCGCGGACTTCGACTGTGCTGGCGTCGGAGCCGCGCTGCCCGAGCTCAGAGAGACGTTCGGCATCGGTAGCGTGCGCAGCCTGTGGCTCGATCGACTCCCCGTCGAGCCGCACCTCGAGGCGCTGCGCTGCTTCGCGTCGCGCGACCTCCGCGCGATGACCGCCGGCTTCATGGAATTCGCGGAGCTTTACGCACGCCAGGGCCGGCACGACTTCGCCGGGCTGCTTTCGTATCGGGCGATGGAGGCGCTCGTCGAGCTCGGCCTCAAGCGGATCGTGCCCGAGTTCGACATGCGGAGGCCGCGCTGGGACCTGTTCTCGCTCGGCGAGGAAGAGTTGCGCCGAAGGTACGGTGAGCTCGGGGCACCGCTGCGCTCGATTCTTCCCGACCGTGATCTCGCCTTGCAGACTGGGTTCGGCGTCTTGTGCGTCGTCGACGACGTGGCCGGTCGATTCCAGCCCGGCGGCACGGCAAAGAGCGCGATCGGCACCATGATGCGCCTCGGCGAGATCCGCAACCGCTCCTATCTCGCCCATGGATTCGAGAATCTCGGTAGCGAGGACAGCGCGAAGCTCCGCGTGGGGGCGAACGACCTCGCGGCGGCGGTCCTGCGTGACGAGCATGCCGAGCTCGAAGTTTTGCGCGCGCATCTGCGTCCGCTGAATCTTCGCGAGCTGTGGCCCGTTCACGGTTCGGCGCGGGCTGGGGGTGTCGCATGATGGCAACGTGGCGCCTCTGGACCAGCCGGGATCGCCGCGAGCTCGACGATGCGGACTGCGAGCTTGCGCCCCGTCTGCGCGCCCTGCCGATCACGCGCTACGACCGCGTGGCCGGCGGTAAGGTGCCGCGCAACCACGAGGCGCGTGCCTACCGGCTGAGCGTCGGACCGCATGTTCTCTCTGCGACGGTGCTTCAGTACCGCCGTCAGCGCGGCATGCTCGAGCTGCGGGAGGTGCTCCATCCCGCAGCGGCGCCGACGGAGGCGGCCTCCGTTGTCGCAGAGGTCGTCCGCTTCGCGCTGACGGATGCCTACCGGTGTAGCGGCAGCTGCGCGCTATACGTCGAGGACCCGGACGCCGAGCGGTGGACGGGGTTCTCGGCGATCCTGCGCGACGTCGCGACCCGAGCGGGTGTGGCGTTGGCACGCCCTCCCGCGCTCGATGCGGACGAAGGCAGCCGTCTCTTCCTCGCGCTGTCGGGGCTCTCCTGCGAGGCGATCAGTGTCGTGGAGCGGCTCGATCAGTCGGGTCGCGTCCGCGGCGACACCGTGGCGTTCCTCGTTCAGTCGGGTGTCTGGGCGGCCGGTGAGGCGGACGCCATCCTGCTCGCCTGCCCGTATCCGGAGCTCGTGTTCGGTGGCGGTGCGCTTCCCGGCGATCGTCACCTCGCACGGCTCACGCTCGACCATGCGCGGGCAGCTCTGCTCGCCGGCGCGCTGGAGAGGGTCCTGGTCGCAGGAACGCGCACCGCGGGCGCCGAAGGTCGCCCGCTAGTCGACGAACCTCGCGGGCTGGTCGCGCGGCAACGCATCGGGACGCTGTTGCGCACCTACGCACCTGAGGCCGGTCTCGAAGGGCTGCATGGCTGGACGCGAGGTGTCGCTTCCGAGCTGCTCGCTCGCGCCCGCGAGGTCCACGCGGTCGTGCTGCCGCGTCACCGCAGCGAGATCGAGCACTTCTGGGCGGTGGATCTCGCGGCGGCGAGCGACCTGCGAGCCGCGGAGCCGGCTGGTGACGACGTTGCGACGATGCTTTTGCTGCCCTCCGACCTGGACCAGCTTCCCGATGGCGTACGCCGCGCACTGATCGCTTCGGCGTACGAGCGCGGACTGGGCGTGCTCGCGGCGCCGGCCTCCCTTCCGCAGCTGACGCTCGAGGCGAGTCAGCGCCTCGCCTTCGCAAGGACGGTGCGTCGATGAGCCAGATCCTGACGTGTGCTGTTCCGGGTCCTCTCTGGACGGCGCGACCACGTGTGACCGATGACCTCGACGTGATCCAGGATCTCATCCAGGACCTACAGGCGATCGAGCGCCGCGCGGCGAAGACGATCGGTGCTGATCAGGAGCGAGCCCGGCACGAGGACTGCTGCGATGCGCTCGAGCGCGCCGTGCTCGTGCGTGCGGCAACCACCAGCGCACAGATTCACGCCGGCGGCGGCCAGCGTTTCGCCGCGATGGCGAACGGGCGGGACTACGTCGAGCTGCTCGCCCGACTGCCGGAGGCGCGGCGGCTAGACGGCCGACGCTGGGCCGGCCGTCGGCTCGGGGCGACCGTCGTCCCGCCTGGAGAGGTGGCCGCGCACGCCGATGCGTATGCCGAGCTCGTCCACGCCCTGGGCAGAAAGAGCGCCATCGCCGCACTGGAACAGCGAACGCGCTTCTTGAGAGAGGTCGTGCTGCCGGCGGGGCATGGCGTCGTCGAGTCACATCTGTTCCTGCCTCATGGCCACGCGCTCGACGAGGATCTGGTGCGCCCGCCGGAGCATGAGAACCGTGGCTTCGGCGAAGCGCCATCCCCGCGCGTCAGAGGTTCGGTGGAAGACACGTTTCGTGAGCGAGTGCGACACGCGATCGCAACCGGTGCTTCGCTCAACATGAACCAGCAGAATCACGTGATCATCACCAGAGTGCTCGCCGAGTTCTTGGAGAAGGCACCTGGAAGCAGTCCGGTGTGGGTTCGCGTCGCGTACGGCGACGGCTCGGAAGCCGCACCTTTCCCGCTGCAGTGCTTGAGCACGCGGCCGGCGGATGCCGACGAGGTGGTGCTTCCGATCGCCTTGATGAGCATGCGGCATCTCCTGCTCGATCCGCACGTGGTGCAGAACTGGCTTCGCAACCGGGAGGTCGATCAGTCCAAGGATCTGGCGGCGAGTGACGCGTACTGCCACCGCGTCTCACGGGAGAAACTGGACGCAATACACCGCGCGCGCGATGGACGTCGCGTCGTGATCAAGATGTACCACACCGGCTTCGAGCCGGCAGTGGTCGGGTTCTATCGCGCAGCGGTCGAGGCGATGGTCACGGAGCCTTGGCTTCGCGTTGTGCCGCAGTACTTCGTCGACGAGCAGACGTTCGAGGAGGGCCCGAGCTGGCCTCCGCTCGCCCGGACGCTGTCCGGAGAGGATTGAGCCATGGCGATCGAATGGGATGCGACCTGCGCGGACTGCAGCGAGCCGTTCAGCTACTCGGACTCGACGCTACGCTCGCTCCACGCCGCTGGACTCCTGCTCCCCGAGGTCTGTCCATCGTGCGAGATCGAGTTTCGCCGCGAGCGCCGCGCTCTGGGTCGCAAGCGGACGGGGCCTGGCCAGCTGCCGATGCGAGCGGACTGGGCTGACCTCGCGATCGGGCGGTTCGCGGTGCAGCCCGAGGGCACCGTGCGGGCGCGCACCATCGCACCTGCGGTCGACGAAGAGCGACGAAAGTTCGGTGTCAAGGACGAGCGTCTGCTCGAGTTCTATCGGAAGCTCGACGATCCGAAGGTGCAGGTCATCCTCGTCGAGGCTCCGACCGGTGCAGGGAAGTCGACCTTCTTTCCGTACCGGCTGCTCGAGCCCCCAGCGGGCATCCCAGATCCGCAGGTCTTCACGCGAAACGGACAGATCGTCGTGACGCAGCCCCGCATCCAGGCGACGCGCAACATTCCCGCATATGTGAGCAAGCTGCACGGGTGCCGCGTTGGCGCGGGCTTCGACGTCGGCTTCCGATACTCCGCCGAGCATGCCTGCGACTGGCGCTGCAAGCTCGTCTACCTGACGGACGGTACGCTGGTGAACTGGATTGCGAGCGGGATGCTCGCAAAGATCAGCGTGATCATGCTCGACGAGGCGCACGAACGCAGCCTCACGATCGACCTGATTATCGGCCTTCTCACCAAGATGCTGCCGCGTTACCCGTGGCTGAAGCTGGTGATCGCCAGTGCGACGATCGACCACGAAAAGTTCACGAGCTTCTTCCGGCGGCACCTGCGTGGTGCGACGCGCTGCGAGCGCATCGTCTTCGAGGGAAAGCCGGGCATGCCCGTTCGCAAGCATTTTCGCTGCGGGACGTCGTACGAGGAGGACCATCGCGGCGAGGAGATCGCCCTCGATGCGGAGGTACCGGCACCGGCGCTCCCTTACCGTGCTGGCAACCTGAAGGAGCTGCTCGAGGTGATTCCGGTGGAGGTCGGACGCAAGTGTGTCGAGCTGCTCGAACGCATGCACCCCTCGGAGGACGCCTCGGGACGTGGCGCGACGCCGGATCTCGTCGAGCGACGAGGTGACGTACTGGCCTTCCTCTACGGCAAGAAGTCGATCGAGGCGGCAATGGCCGTGATCAACGAGCAGGTCGCCCGCAACCCGGTGCTGCGCTCGTGCGTCAAGGTGCTTCCGCTCTATGGCACGCTGCCGCTCGACGAGCAGCGACGTGCGCTCGAGCCTCCCGTGCCCGGAGTCACCCGGGTCATCCTGTCCACCAACGTGGCCGAGACGTCGCTGACCCTCGAGGGCATCAAGCACGTCGTCGAGACCGGGCTCATCAACCGCAACTTCTGGGACACGGCGACGGAGACGGCCGCGGTGCGTCAGGACCTGCACAGCCAGGCTGGTTGCAAGCAGCGTTGGGGGCGGGCCGGGCGCGTCACCGATGGCGATGCCTGGTGCCTGTACACGCGCGAGCAGTTCATGGCGTTTCCGACCGACACCACACCGGCAATCTCGAGCTCGCGTCTCGAGCCGGTTGTCCTCACGGCCAAGTTCGCCGGCGTCGATTCGCTCGATGCGGAGGACTTTCCGTGGCTCGATGCGCCGCCCTCCGCCGAGCTGGCTCGTGCGCTGCAACGCCTCCGTCAGCACGGGGCGCTCGATGAGGACGGCGACATCACCGCGCGCGGCGTCGAGATCCAGCGCTTTGGTGCCGACGTGCGAACCGCGAGCCTGATTCTTCTCTCCGACGAGTACGCGTGCGCCGTCGAGATGGCGACCGTTCTGCCGTTCGTCGATGGGGGAGGTCGGACGAGGCTGCTCCTTTCGGACGGCGACTGGGACGACGCTACCAAGGATCAGGTCCGTCGCGTTCACGATGCCCTCACCTGGGGCTGTCGCGACGATCTCGAGCTCGTGCTGAAGGTCTTCGTCGCCTGGGAGGAGGCCAGTAGTGGCGGACCCACGGTCACCGACAGCTGGGCCTGGCGTGCAACGTGGGACGCCCGTCGTCGCGCGCATCCTCTTCCGAAGTCGCTCACCGACGATCCACGAGCCCGCGATCTCGAGCAGACGATCGCGGGCATCACGAAGCTCGCCGACTTCGACCAGATCGAGCGCGAGTGGGCGACCGAGGTACTACCGCTCCGACACTGGCTCGAGGAGTTACGCGGGGCCTTCCGGACGGCCGCCTCGGAGTCGTGGGCGAAGCTCTGGTTCGTCAATGATGCGATGCTGCGCGAGGTCCGGAAAGCACGCGACGAGCGGATCGATTTGCTGGCGGTGCGCAAGCGCGAGCGGGAGCGCCGCCTGCTCTGCTTCGAGTCGCTCGACAAGCTGCGCGCGTTGCTCGCTTGGGCGTGCTCCGACCACTGCTTCTTGAAGAGCGACGAGGTCCGTGGTGGTCGACCGGTTTACCGTCGGCTGGCCGACCACTGCGCGACCAAGGAGCGCATGGCGGCCAGAGCCGGGCTGGTCGAGAGCGACGACGGCGACGAGGACGAGCGCATCGGACCGAGCATCCTGCTGCAGATCGGCGACCGCTCGATCTGCCAGAACCGAACCCCGGCGGCGCTGGTGGGGTTCGGAACGCGGGTGCGACGCGAGAAGCCGCATCCCAACGCCGAAGAGCGAGAGCTGCTCAACGTGTCGTTCGTGGTGGAGATCGATCCGACCTGGCCGGAGAAGCTGCTCGGCCTCGACAACATGGCGATGGGCTTCTTCCTCAACCGCTACTGCCCACCGCAGCCGCGCGACGTCGCGGCACTCGGGCCCACCGGTCCGACCGCGGAGCGCATGTTCGTGGATCAGCGCTATCCCATCTTCAGCCAGTTCGAGTTCGAGCCCTGTGAGCGGCGCGCAACGGGCGAGTGGGAAGTGGAGCTGAAGCGCCCGGTGGCGTACTGGCCGCGCAGCAGGGCCATCGAGCCGACGTTGCGGGTGTCGAGTGAGGACCCCGTCGTGGTCGTGGAGGAGCTCGAGGGCACCGAGTTGTGCACCGATCTGCTCACCAGGATCCACAACGAGGATGGAGTACCCAAGGTCGACGCGGCGTCTCTCGCGCAGCCCGAAGACGTCGACGACAGCGACGAGGACGTCCTCGCGGATGACTCCTCGCCGCTCGAAGGCCTGGAGCCCGAAGCCGCGCCGTCCGAAGTCCGACCGAGCGAGGCGCGGTCGGACGTCGACGACGAGCACGAGCCGGGGCTCGGTACCGCGGGCTCGGGCGTGCTGGACTGGCAGCCAGTGCGCGCACTGCTCGTCACCGTCGGGGACGCTTTGCCCAGCGAGCGAGTCGCTGAGGTTGCGACGTACTCGGATGGACCGACGGTAGTTCTACACAGCCCTACCCCGGAGGTCGCCTTCCGGACCTTCTGCGAGCGTCATGCGATCGGCGACACCGTTCCCTTCGACGTGATCGCGCACCGTCGGGTCAATACCTCGGCGGCGGTCGGTCTCGTTCTGCGAGAACCGGAGACCGGACTCGAGACGGAGTTGCTGCCCGATCAGGTGAGCTTCGCGTCATCGCCAGAGCTCGCCCTCGAGATCGGGGTGCATGAGCGGATCGAGGCCACGGTGATCGGGCTCGACGAGAGGCGCTCGCGCGTCGTCGTTTCGATGCTACCAGGGCTCGAACGGCTCCAAGAGGAGATCGGCGACCGGCACGGTGCGATGTTCCTCACGCTGGCTCGCATCATCGGGCTCGGCCACAACCGAGTCCGATTCGTTCTCGATCCGGAGCAACTGGTCGGCCGCCCCGGGAAAGCTGGTCAGCTCCTGACGGCCGAGCTGCTGGCGAATTCTGGGCGCGTGGCAATCGACTGTGCGGTCGGCCGTCCGTGCAACGTCAGGGTCGGCTTTCGCAGGGCTCCGTCGGTGCGGCTCAGGGAGGTGTCGAGCGAGCTGGGTGAGCTGCTGCAGGCTCTCTCGTCCGTCAGCCAGCAGCTCGTCTGGGACGCCGCGCAGAGCCGGCTGGTTTTCGAAAGCCGCGGCTGGGACCCGGGTGCCCGACGCGTGTATCGAGCGCGGTTCGATCGTGCGCTTCTCGTACGAGCCGAGGCGTTCTCCAGCGATCCGAAGTTCCGGGCGGCGATCCATGCGCTGCACCGCAATGCGAACACGCTCCTCGCGCTGCCGGCCGATGCCGATCTCGAGGAGCGCTATCCCGCCGGTATGCGTCTACGCGGCCGTGTCGCGGTGGTCGGGCAGCCCGGATCCGACGAGCAGTCGCGCAGCGTCGCGGGCAAGGTGGTGCTCGATTGCGGGATCTGGGCGTTCGTCCCGCCGGACGACTTTGCGGAGGGTGTCCCGTCGGTGGACGACATCGTTCCCGTGACGGTGCTCGACTCCGATACTTCTTCTCAACGGGTCGAGGCGACGCTCCGGTACGGAGACGAAGCGTCGGCGGACGTCCGCATGGGGCAGTTGCGCGGCGCTGCTGGGCGGCTCGGTCTCGTCAACGCGCGCGACGTCGCCGTGATGAGGAACCTCGATCGAGGGCAGCTCAGGGAGCTGCCCTCGCAGATCCGGGTGCTGTGCCGGGCGATGCCATGGATAGGGTGGGCACAACTCGCCATCGACGCGGGCCATACAGGCCTCGTTCTCGGAACGGGCCAGGCGGCGCGGCGCGACATCGAGGCCGAGAGTGGTGTCGTCATGAGTGCCCATGACGGCGTCGTGATCCTGCTTGCTCCCGACGCGTCGAGCCTCGATCGTGGAATCGCCGGGATCGTGCGCCGCATGGGACGAGATCGTCGGGTGGAGGTGGTCATCCGCGAGGATCCCACCTCGGGGTTCTCGAGCGGGGACATCTACGAAGAGCGGCGTACAGCGCCGCTGGCGCAGCTGGCAGGGATCCCGACCTACGCTGTGAGCGCGGCTGTGGCAGCGCGGACCGGTGTTCGCGAGCGTCTGGGCCGTCTCGCCGGCTGGCTGCGCGGTGCTCGCTGACGCGCTTCGATCCCACGCGGGGCACTCCCGTTGATTCCCTTGTGAGCGCTTCTGGGAAAGCCGGGGTGATCCCGTGATCCGGAGCGACTCGGTAGAGCGAGATCGTGTCCGTTTCTGACTGCGACCGAAGCTCTGCCGACCGTGGCAACTTGACCAGTGAGGGGTACGCGACCGAGCTCTCAGCGCTTCCCGAGCGCCGCCTGGACCTTCGCGACCGTCGCCGCCGGATCCTCGACCTCGACGATCAGCTGCGCGTAGTGCTCGTCGTGCAGGTCGAGCACGATCGCCTTGGCGCCGTCGTGCACGTCCCAGAACACCGTCTGGCCGTCCTGGCGGAAGCTGCCGGCGATGAGCCGCTCGCCGAGCCGCGCGCCGGTGAGCTTGAGACCCGTGCGCCCCTTCTCGGACGCGATCTTCGGATCGGCGCGCACCGCCGACACGTTCCCCAGCGGGATCGCCAGGTGGCTCTTCATCGCCCACAGCTTGTCGAGGCCCTCGAGCGTCAGCACGAGCTTGCCGTCGTCGATCGTCACGTTCACCATCGTCGGTCCCCCTCGGCAGCGGCGGCACGCCGCGTGCGCGGTTTCGTTTCCAGGTCATCGCCCGTCTCGGCCGCGTCGGCCGCGGCGAAGAAGTCGAGCGCGAGGCGCGCGACCTCCTGCGTCCGCTCGAGGTGCGCGCGGTGTCCGGCGCCGGCGATCGCGACGGCGCGCGCCGCCGGAAGATCGTCTGCGAGCGCGTGCGCCGCGGCGAGCGGTCCGGGGTCGTTCTCTCCCGCGAGGAGCAGCAGCGGGACGGCACTCACGGCGAGATCGGCGCCCACCGCGGGCTGATCGGCGGCGCCGAGGCCGCGCAGGGCGAGTGCCAGGCCGTGGGTACCTGCACCTGGCGCCGCGGCGGCGAGCGCGTCGTCGTGCGCCACGGCGTGCGAGCCCTGCTCGCCGCGGGCAAAGGCGCGCATCCCTTCGGTCTCGATGCGCGTCGCGAGCGCCGCATCGGTCGCACGGCGTGCGCTGCGCTCGACGGAATCGGTCCAGACGCAGCGGCTGCCGATCGTGCACGCCGCGCGCACGCGCTCGGGGTGACGCGCGGCGAGCTGCAGGGCGATGCGGCCACCGAGCGAGAATCCGACGACGTGCGCGTCCGGGACGTCCAGCGCGTCGAGCAGGCGGACCAGATGGCGCGTCGCGGCGGACCAGGTGTAGGCCGCCGCCTCTCGCGGTGCGTCGCTCAGCCCGTGTCCGGGCAGGTCGGGCGCGATCACCCGGTGCCGCTCCGCGAGCGCGTCGATCAGCGGACGCATCGTCCGTGCGCTGCCCGCGAAGCCGTGCAACAGCAGCAGCGGTGCGCCGCCGCCGTGCTGCTCGACGTGCAGCGCGAGCGGCCCGACGGCGACGCGGGTCGCACCGGCCGTCGCCGCGTCACGCATGCGCAGCGCCCGCGCAGACCAGGTGGTCGAGCGTCATCGTCGGTGCCGCGACGAGCTCGCTGCCGAGGTCGCGCGTCGCGCGGCTCGCGAAGCCGCCGCGGCGCGCGGCGCGACGGAAGACGTCCGCCTCGACGAGATACTGCGCGGAGTAGCCGTGCGTCGCGACCACGTGCGTGACGACGCTCAGCGGCCAGCTCGCCGCCGCGACGTCGGGTGCGACGGTGTGCGCGTCGGCGGCGATCATGCCGTGGCGTGGCAGCCAGGCGGCCCAGCGCGCGAAGAACGCGGCGAGGTCGTCCTCGAGCGCGCCGGGCGCGATCCGGTCGCCGTCCGGCGTGACGTAGATCCCGTCTCTGGGGGCTTCGTCCGGGGGCGGCAGCGTCGTGCCGGCGGTGCCGCGGTAGGCGCGGCCGTGGATGCAGGTCTTGCTCACCACCAGCGCGTCGCGCAGGTCGTGGTTGGCGCGCGCGAGGTCGCTCGCGATCCGGTCGGGGTCCTCGATCGGCGCCTGCAGCAGGAGGCACGGCACGCCGGCGCGCGCCAGGCGATCGGCGGCGCGCTCGCGCGCCACGGCGTTGCCCGCAAGGCCGACCAGCGTCAGCGGATGCTCGTGCAGCGCCGAGCCGCGACGGGTCTGCGTGGCGATCAGCGCGTGCAGCGCCGCGAGCACGCTGCCGTCGCCGGCGCTCATGTCGAGCAGCACGCGCGGCTGCGCGGCGACGGGCTCGGCGTCGAACACCGCGCGGACCATCTCCTCGAGCGGCTCGCGCAGCCCGCCGCGCGCGAACACCTGCGCCTTGCCGGCGAGCAGCAAGGTGCGGTCGGTGTCACTCTTCACCACCGTCGGATCGACCGCCGGGATCTCTTCTCCGCCGAGCAGCGCCGGCACCTGGCGCAATACGCCGAGGTAGCCGACCAGGTAGCCGTGGAGCGCCATCCACCGGACGCCGGCGAGGCCCTCGGGCGTCATGCGCACCAGGTCGTCGTCGCGCACGAGCCAGCCTTCCTCCGCGAGCAGCGCGACGCACGCGTCGAGGGCGGGCCGCGGTAGCTCGAGCGCGTCGAGCGGACACCAGCCGAGCGGCGCGCGCGCGATGCGTCCGAACGCGCGCACCCGCGCGAGCTCGTGCACCGCGACGGCGATCAGCGGACCGCGCAGGTGAAGCCGTAGGCGCTCGGCGAGCGCTGCAGGCGCGGCGTCGATCGCGTCGCGCGCCCGCGTCGAGGCGCCGAGCGGGATGCGATCCGTCGTCACCGGTCCGGCGGCGAGCGCCGCGCGCAAGGTGCTGGCGAGATCGAGCACGTCCTCGAAACGATCGTAGGCTGCCGCGTGTCGCGCCCAGGCGCGGCCGTCGTCGGTGAGCCGGACCGTCGCGGCGGGCGTTCCCGCGCCGGAGAGCGTCGCCAGTCCCTGGGTCGCGAGGATCAGGGCTGCGAGCTGGGCGTAGGCCGGCTGCAAGCCGGTGCCGCCGGCGAGCGCGTCGACCACCACCGGAGAGCGCGCGGCGAGCAGGTCGGCCAGCGCGCCGTGGCGCTCGAGCACCGCGACCGTGGTACCCATGGCGCCGCCCGAGACGTGCGCGCACGTCCGCCGCCACGCCGACAGGATCGGACCCTTCTGCTCCTCGCTCAGCACCTGCATTCGCGCCCCCGGCTGCAGGATCATCGGCAGATCCGGGCACCGAGTTCAGCGCCGGGCCCGGCGCTTCGGCGGGGCCGCCGCGTCGTGCTAGGGCGGCGCATGACGAGCCCGGACCGAGCGATCGTGCGCGACCGACGTCTCGACGTCGTGATCGCGGTTCTGGCCCTGCTGCTGAGCGTCGGTGGGCTCGTGCGCGTGATGCTCGCAAAGCAGGCGTTCGTCGCCGAGAACCCGCAGAACGTGCTGTGGATCGCGCTCGCGCTCGCCGCCGGCGGCGCGACCTTCTTCGCCAACGGCTTCGTCGCGCTGCGCGGCCGGACGCTCCTCTGGGCCGGCTACGGCACCTTCGCGATGCTCGCCGCGTTCAACCTGCAGGGGCTGGTGAACGGCAGCATCGTGCGGGCGGTGCCCGCCGCCGAGCGCGGCGTTCTCATCTACCTCGTGCTCGGGATCGGCGCCGGTGCGTGCCAGACCTTCGGGAAGTGGCTGATGGTGCGCGTGCTCGGCCGCGTCCATCGCCCGACCCGCCGTGCGGACCTGCTCGCGACGGGCCTCGCGGTGGGCCTCGGCTTCGGCCTCAGCGAGGTGCTGTTCATCGGCGGCCAGGTGATCGCCGCCGGGACGCCGATCACGGGACTCGGCCTGATCGGCATCTGGGAGCGCACCGCCGCGGTCGGCTTCCACGTCTACTCCGCGGGCCTGATCGCGATCGCCATCGCGCTCGGACGCTGGTGGCCGCTCGTCCTCGTGCTCGTCGTGCACTCGCTCGAGGACTGGCTCGCGGGTGCCGTCGGCGCGGGCGTGATGCACGTGCCGATCGTGCTGCTCGAGACGATCTACACCGCCGCGACGCTGCTGCTCTGGGTGCTGTTCCGCCGTGCCGCCCGTGCGCTGCCGGAGTGATCCATGTCGGGCGTGCCATTGCCCGGCCCATCCCGATCGGCCATCCTCCGCGCATGAAGGCGGTACGCTACCGTCCGAGCGGTCGCGGTCCCTTCCGCGCCGAGCAGATCCGCCCGGGCGACCCCTACGAGCTGTCGGACGGCCACGCGATCGTCTGCGAGCCGTCGGGGCGGCGGCACGGGCGCAAGCACCTGGTCGGCGGGGCCGTGCTCGCGACCGATCCCGCCGTCGAGGAGGTCGGCGTCGAGGTCGGTCACGTCCTCGATCCGTGGACGCTGCGCGCACCCGACGTGTCGGTCGGCGGCGTCTCGGACGAGACGGGCTTCGCGCACAAGGCGCCGGCGCTCGCCGTCGAGTACGTCGAGGCCGACGCCGACGAGCGCGACCTCGCGCGCAAGATCGCGCAGCTCCTCGCTGCGGGCTCGGAGCTGGTCTGGGTGGTGCGGCTCGGCGGCGAGCGCCGCGTCGAGGTGCATCGGAGCGGCGTGCCCGTGGCGGTCGCGCGGGCAGGCCAGAGCGTCGCGGCACCGGGCGTGCTGCGCAACCCCGTTCCCGTCGAGGCGCTCTACGAGCGCGACGCCGCGCACGCGTTCATGCTGCAGAACCTGCTCGAACGCGCGGGCTTCGCTGGCATCGACGGTGTTCGCGCCGACGGCCAGCTCTCGCAGGCGCGGGCGACGCTCCACAGGGTCTGCGCCCGCCGGGTCTTGCAGCTCGACGCCGCGCAGATCGCCCGGATCGACGGTTGCGCGGATCTCGCGACGCTCGATCGCTGGATCGACGCCGCGCTCACGGCGATCAGGGCGGACGAGATCTTCGGATCGTAGAGAGCGCGCGACGCCGCGCGCGCGTCAAGCGATCTGACGCCGCGCGAGCTCGCGGAACGGGCCGTCGGCTTCGAGCAGCTCCGCGTACGTCCCCTCCTGCGCGATGCGTCCCTGGTCGAGCACCAGGATGCGGTTCGCGCCGACGATCGTGCTGAGGCGGTGCGCGACCACGACGCGCGTCACGCGCAGCCGGTCGAGGCTCGCGATGACCTGCTGCTGCGACGCGTTGTCGAGCGCGCTGGTCGCCTCGTCGAGGATCAGGATCGAGGGGTCGTGCACCAGGGCGTGCGCGACCAGCAGGCGCTGGCGCTGTCCGCCCGACACGTTGCGGCCGCCCTCGGAGACGTACGTGTGCATGCCCATCGGCAGCGCGCGGATCTCGTCGGCGATCACCGCCGCCTCTGCGGCGCGCCAGGCGTCGTCCTCGTCGCGCCGGGTCGAGCCGACGATGTTGTGGAAGATGTCGCCGGCGAGAAGGCGTCCGTCCTGCAGCACGATGCCGAGCTGGCGGCGCAGCGCGACCGGATCGAGGCCGCGCACGTCCTTGCCGTCGTACAGCACCTCGCCCGACTCCGGCGTCTCGAAGCCGAGCAGCAGCTTGATCAGCGTCGTCTTGCCCGCACCGGTCGTGCCGACGAAGCCGACGAACTCGCCGGGACGGATCTTGAGGCTCACGCCGTCGAGGACCGGGCGCAGGCCGGGAGCGTAGCGGAAGGTCACGTCGCGCAGCTCGATCTCGCCCGACAGCTCGCCCGGATCCCCGCGTCCGGCGCGCGTCTCCGGCAGCGCGCGGAGGATCGGCTGCGCGCGCTCGAACAGCGGGATCGTGCGCACCAGCGACACCAGCGCGCCCGCCGCCGCGAGCTGCGCGTGCATGAACTGCCCGAACGCCGCGTTGAAGCCGAGGAAGTCGCCGGTCGCGAGCGACTGGTCGAGAAAGAAGTAGTAGACGCCGAACACCAGGATCGTCGACAGGATCGTGTAGAGGGCGGAGAACGTGCCGCTCGCGCTCTGGATCAAGCGCGCGCGGATGTCCCAGCGCGTCTTCTCGAGATACTCGTTCATCCAGCGCGCGAACGCGCGCGCCTCGCCGCCCGCGACGCGCAGCTTGCCGATCGCGGTGAGCTGCTGCAGGACGATCGCCTCGAGGCGTCCGGCGCGCTCGGTGCTCTCGCGCTGCGCGTGCAGCTGGAGCCATCCGGTGAGCAGCTCGACCGCCACCGCGATCGCGGCCAGCAGCATCGCGAGCAGCGCGAGCTTCCAGCTGTAGTAGAAGATCAGGGCCAGGCTGAAGACGGAGAACACCCCGCTCAGGATCGCGTTCAAGCTCGCACTGGTGAGGAGCTGGCGGATCGTGTTGACGCCGTTCACGCGGTTCGCGAGGTCGCCCGCCTGGTAGCCGCGGAAGAACTCGACGGGCAGCGCGAGCAGCCGGTCCCAGAGGGCGGCCTCGAGCGCGTTGTCGGCGCGGCCCTCGAAGCGCAGGATCGCGAAGTCCTTCGTCAAGCCGAAGGCGGCGGAGGCGAGCCCGGCGATCGCGAGCCCGAGCCCCACCTGCAGCAGCTGGCTCTTCTCGCCGGCGGGCACGATGGTGCCGAACACGACCGCGGTCATGATCGGAGTCGCCATCGCGATCAGCCCGGCGAGGAACGCCATGCCGAGGATCATCCAGATCTCGCCGCCGTTGCGCTTGAAGGCGTGCGCGAGCAGCGTGCTCGCGGTGACGTCGGTCTCCGGCAGCGGGCGGTAGAACATGTAGCCCGTCGGCTGCAGCGACGCCGCGACCGCCGCGTCGACGCGCACCGAGGTTCCGGCCGCGGGATCGACCGCGACGTAGGCGCGGGGCGAGCGCGGCAGCAGGGCGACCGGCCGCGACGCCCCGTCGCTCTCGCTGCGGAACGCGAGCAGCGGGCCGCTGTCGTGCCGCCACCACGCGCCGTCGAGCGCGACCTCGCGGTAGCGCACGTGCGACGCGCGGCCGATCTCGTCGACCGGGTCGCGGCAGTCGTCGATGCGCCGCGCGGGCGGGCGGCGGAACTCGATGCCGCAGGTCCAGCCGATCTCCTGGCAGGCGGCGAGCACCGCGTCGGTGTACGACGCGCTCGCGACCGGGCGCGGCACGCGGCGTCCGAACAGGCTGACGGCGGAGGCGAGGGCGGTCGCGAGCTCGTCGCGGTCGCTCTGCACCTCGGCCGCGGTCTCGGCGAGCGCGGCGCGCTCGAGCGCGCGCCGGCGGCGCGCGATGCCGCGCACGGCGAGCGACGCGGCCGAGCGGAACGACTCGACGATCGTCTGCCCACCCGACAGCAGCGCGTCGAGCGTCGTGACCTCCACCGTCGCCGCGGTGGCGGCGACCAGCCACACCGGCGTCGCGAGCGGGATCCAGCCGCTCGCGGGATCGACCGCGAGCTCGGACTCGTCACCGAGCAGGCTCGCGCGGCCCTCGACCACCCGCAGCCAGAGCCCCTCGACCTCGGCCTCGAGGACCTGGCCGGCGTCGAGCGCGACGGTGCCGGGCTCGCACGCGAGCGCCGCGCCGCGCGGCCGCGGCCCCGGCGGCGCCATGCCCGCCGCGAGGTTCTCGATCCAGCGCACGCCGAGCGCTCGCGCGGCGGCGCGTCGCTCGGGCGAGTCGAGCGCGGCGAGCAGCTCCGCCATCGGGATGCGGCGGAGGTGCGCCTCGGTCACCGCGACGCCGAGAAGACCGACGCCGTGCCCGGACATCGCCGCGCCCGCGCCGCTCAGCAGCGCCGGCGCCTCGCAGCGGAAGAGGTGCACGCGACGTCCGGTCTCGACCCCGGCGTCGAGGTCCACCGAGAACACGTCGACGGCACCGTGCTCGACCACGAACTGGAGGTTCGAGTCGTCGAGGCGCAGCGGCTCGCTGCCGTCGACGCGCACCACCTCGCCGAGGCCGGCCCACGGGCCCGCGTCGGCGTGCGCCGGCGCGAACGGCTCAGCTGCGGATGAGCGCGGCATAGGCTCCGTTCCGGTCCTTCAGGTCGTCGTGACGGCCGCGCTCGGCGACGCGGCCCTGGTGCAGCACGACGATCTCGTCGGCGTCGCGGATCGTGCTCAGGCGGTGCGCGACGATCAGGCAGCTCACGCCGCGACGGCGCAGGTTCGAATCGATCTCGAGCTCGGTCTTCGGGTCGAGCGCGCTGGTCGCCTCGTCGAGGATCACGACACTCGGCTCGAGCGCGAGCGCGCGCGCGATCTCGAGGCGCTGGCGCTGCCCGCCGGAGAAGTTGGCGCCACCCTGCTCGACGCGCGTCAAGTATCCCGACGGACGCGCGGCGATCTCGTCGTGGATGCCGGCGTCCTGGGCCGCGGCGATGATCGCCTCGTCGGCCAGCGACGGGTCCCACAGGCTCAGGTTCTCGAGCACCGTGCCGTCGAACAGGAAGATGTCCTGGTCGACGTGCGCGACCGAGCTCACCAGCAGCGGCCGCGGCCACGCGCTGCGCGGCTTGCCGTCGAGCAGCACCTCGCCCTGCCACGGCTGGTAGAGGCCGGCCGCGAGCCGCGCCACGGTCGACTTGCCGCTGCCCGAGCCGCCGACGATCGCGATGCGCTGCCCCGGCGCGATCTTGAGGCTGAAGTCGACCAGCAGTGGTGCGGCGGCGCGGCTGTACCCGAACGTGACGTTGCGCAGCTCGAGGTTGCCGTCGAGCTTGCCGCGGTGCAGCACCTCGACCCGCGGTCCGTCGCGATCCTCGCGCGCAGGGGCGTCGCCGGCGCGCACCTCGGGGTCGAGCTTCGCGGCGAGCGCGTCGTCGAGGCGGTTCAGGTCGCCCTGGACGGTCTGCAGCGAGCTGCCCAGCCCGACCAGGTCGCCGAACGGCCCGGTGAAGCTGGTCATCAAGGACTGGAACGCGATCACCATGCCGACGGTCAGGTCGCCGCGGATCACCAGGTACGCGCCGAGGCAGAGCATCAGGGTCGTGTTCAGCGAGCCGAGGACCTTCGGCACGCGGTCGAGCACCTGCGACAGGCGGCCCAGGTTCTGGTGCGCGCCGACCACCTTGCTCTGGTAGCCGGCGATGCGCGCGAAGAAGTCGTTCTCGCCGCCCGACGCCTTGATCGACTCGATCGCCAGCAGCCCGCTGGTCGCGGTGCCGATCATCTTGCCGCGCTCCTGCAGGTAGCGCCGGTTGCCGTCGACGCGCAGCCGCGAGATCACGCGCAGCGCGACGAGGTTCACGAGCGCCATGCCGACGCCGATCACCGTCAGGGTCACGTCGTACGACAGCAGGATCAGGGCGTACGGGAGGATGGTCACCAGGGTGACGATCGTGGTCGCGAGCTTGCCCGAGAGGATCGCCGCGATCTTGTCGTTCAGCGCGACGCGGCTGCCGATCTCGCCGGCGAAGCGCTGCCCGAAGAAGTCCACCGGCAGGCGCAGCACGTGCCACAGGAACTGGCTCGATGCCGAGATCGAGATCTTCTTCGACAGGCGCAGCAGGTAGTAGCGCTGCAGCCAGGTGGCGAAGCCGACCACGACGCTGGTCGCGAGCATGATCCACAGGAGCGGCACCACCCAGTCGGTGAAGCCGCGCTCGATGTAGTCGTCGACGAACACCTTCTGGAACGCGGGGGTCACGAGCCCGGCGAGCGACAGAACGATGCCCGTCAAGACCAGGTAGGCGACCGCCGACTCGGAGCCGCGCAGCCGCTTCGCGAGGCCCGCGAGCATGCTCGGCGGCTGGCGGTCGGCGCGGAAGTCGGGCCCGGGCTTGAAGGTCAGCGCGACGCCGGAGTAGCCGCGCACGAACTCGGCGCGCGTCACCGTGCGCGGTCCGACGGCGGGATCGTTGAGACGGACTCGCTCGCCCTCGAAGCCGTCGACCACGAGGAAGTGGTTCTGGTTCCAGAACACGACGAACGGCGGATCGAGCGTCTCGAGCGCGCCGGCGCCGGCCTGCATGCCGGTCGCCTCGAGGCCGTGCAGGCGGGCCGCGCGCAGGATGTTCGCCGCGCGGCTGCCGTCGCGCGACACGCCGCAGTCGATGCGCAGCTCCTCGAGCGGCAGGTAGTGGCCGTGGAAGCCGAGGATGCTGCCGAGCGCCGCCGCGCCGCACTCGACCGCCTCGTACTGCAGCACGGTCGGCGTCTGGACGCGGCTCGCGCCGCTCGCCGTGCGCCGCCACCTCATGCGCGGATCCCGAGCAGCTCCTTGAGCAGCGGGATCACCAGCGTGATCGGCGCCTGCTCCTGCGTGATGACGCGCGCCGAGCACAGCGTGCCGGAGCGGATCTCGAACGGCGGTCCCTTCGACGACGACCAGCGGAAGCCGCTCTGGGTCTTCGGATCGAGCTCGAGGTCCGCCTCGACCGCGATCGGCGCGCCCTTCTCGGTGAACGCCTCGACGAGCCGCTGGTTGCCGAGCAGCGACAGCATCGCCTGCTGCGTCGCCGGCGCCTCGCTCACCGCGGCGACGCGCGCGATCAGGTAGCCGTAGTCGTACACCTCGGCGGTGCCGGGCGAGATCTGGATCGTCATGCCGGGGCGCACGCGCTTGCCCTCGCCCGAGGTCATGTAGACCAGCGCCTTCATGTCCTCCTTGAGCGCCTCGACCGAGACGACGGCGTCCCCGGTCGAGATCGCCTGCCCGGGAAGTGCGACCAGGCCGATCACCTCGCCCTCGTCGTTGGCGATCAGCTTCGACGTCTCGACGAGCTGCGTCTGGAGCTCGTCGAGCTGCGAGCGCTGCGTGAGGAGCTGCGTCTCGGCGGCAAAGATCGCCTGGTCGGCCGCGATCTTCGCGCTGGTGACGTCGGCGTCGATCTTCTTCAGCTGGTTCTCGGCTTGCAGCAGGCTCATCTCGGTCTGGCTGAGCTGGCTCTGCGTCTGGATGTAGGACGTCGCCGGGATCAGGCCCTTGGTCATGAGCTGCTGCTGGCTCTGCACGATCGCGGTGAGCGACTTGACGAGCTGCTGGTAGCTGGTGATCGACGTCTTCGTGCTGTCGCGCTGCTTCTCGAGGAACGCGAGCTGCTCGGTGAGGCCGCGCGTCTGCTCTGCGTTCACGGTGTCGTAGTTGGCCTGCAGCTTCGCGACCGCGGCCTTCTGGCCCGCGATCTGCGCTTCCAGCGTCGGCTGCGTGATCGAGCCGACGACCTGGCCCGCGGTCACCTGGTCGCCGACCGCCACCGTCAGCTGCGCGACCTTGCCCGTGCCGAGCGCGACCACCGAGGCGATGCGTCCGCCGCGCAGCAGGATGCCCTCGCCGCTCACGGTGGTCGGGATGCTGCCGACGAAGCCCCACAGCAGCGCCGCGAGCGCGACGAAGCCGACCGTGCCGAGCGCGAACCAGCCGAGCGGCGTCGTCACGGTGACCAGCTGATCGAGCTCCTCGGGTGAGCGCAGCCGTCCGGACGGGTGGGCGCGCGCCGGGTCGAGCGTCGGCCCGGGCGCCGCCGCGCCGCTCGCCCGCGGAGCGGAACCGGGTGTCGGCTCAGAGGCCACGGTCCTCCAGGGGCGTGCCGGGGATGCGCGCACGCTGCTCGATCTCCGACTCGGCCTCGGGTCCCGGAACGGGCAGCAAGGTGCCGGTCGCGTAGCGCAGCTGCGCGATCGCGTTCGCGTAGTTGAGCCGTGCCGACAGTCGCTGGCTCTGTGCCGAGGCGAGGCTCTGCTCGGTGGTGGTCACGTCGACGATCGACGCCATGCCGAGCTTGAACAGCTCGCGCTGGTCGTCCACCGACTGCGCGAAGAGCGTGAACGCCTGGTCGAGCTTGACCAGCTCCGCGTACGCGCGCACGAGGCCCTGCGCGGCGTCGATCACGCCGGTGCTGATCTGCGACGCGAGCAGGCGCGACTCGTCCGCGCTCTGCGCGACCGCGCCCTGCTGCGCGACCACCTGCCCCTTGGCGAGGTTGTTCTCGATCGGAAACGAGAAGCTGATCGTGCCCTGTGCGGCGAGGCCGTTGAGCTCCGCCTCGCCGGGAACGAGATCACGTGCTTGACGACCACCCTCGGTGAGCCCGCCGAGCCCGCCGGCGATCTGCAGCTGGAGCTTCGGCAGGAGCTGGTTCTTCGCCGCGACCAGGAGGATCTCGTTCGACTCGACGATCTTCTGCGCGGCGCGCAGGTCGTCGCGGCGCTCGAGCGCCAGGTCGACCAGCCGCTGCAGGGTTTGGCGCGAGAACGCGGGCACGTTCTGCTCGGCCGGCAGGCTCTCGGCGGCGCGCGGCGCGTGCGAGACCTGCGAGTTCGGCAGCCCGATCAGCACCGCGAGGTTCTGCGCCGCCTCGGTGAGATCCTGCTCGCCGGAGATGCGCGCCGCGACCGACTGCTCGAGGCTCGCGCGCGCCTGCGTGATCTGCGCCGCGGGCTGGATCGAGCCCTTGACCAGATCCTCGGTCATCGAGACCAGCTCGCGGTAGCGGTTCTCGACCTGCACGTCGATCGCGAGCTGCTCCTCGGCCGCCTTCAGCGACCAGTAGGCCTGGATCACCTGCAGGAGCTGCGTCGCGGTGACGAAGCGCAGCTGGTGCTCCTGCGATTCGAGGCTCGCCATCGCCGCGCGCTGCTGCGCGGTCACCACGTCGGTGCCGAGGCCCTGCAGCAGCGGGATCGTGAACGCGAGGCCGACGATGGTCTCGGTGTAGGCGACGTTGCCGGACAGCTCCTGCTCCGCCTCGGCGAGCGGCCCGACCGTGATGCCGTTCGGCAGCAGCTTCGAGACGCCCGCCTCGTAGGTGACCGACTCCTGCCGGTCCGCCTTGCCGTACGAGCCCTGCAGCATGGCCGAGATCGTGTAGTCGAAGGCGCCGTTCGCCTGCTGCAGGAGGCCCTCGTTGATCGCGACCTGCGCCGCCTGGACGCGGATCGTCGGATTGCGCTCGAGGGCGCTGCGCAGCGCGTCACCGAGCGCGATGCGCGGCACGTCGTCGTCGTTCGCGGTCGTCGCGCCCGCGGTCGCGCTCCGGGGCGCCGCGTTCACCCTCGCTGCCGGCGCGGCGAGCATCGAGGCCGCGAGTGCCGCGGCCACCAGCGCACGCAGCCCGCCCCTCGACGCATGTCCATTTGCCGCGACCGTCATCGCTCTCCGCACGCCTCGCCCCTCGCCGGCGGTGGCTCACGCCACACGCGACGCCCTTGCAGCGTCTATCGGCGCCTCCCGGCGGCGCCTTAGCGGCGCCGGCCGCGAGCGTTCAGGGCGCGCCGGGAGCTGCGGAAGGGGGCGTCGCGCCGGAGCGACGCAGCGCGGCGAGATCCTCGCGCACCTCCGCGTTGTCGGGGTCGAACGTCAGCACCTGCTCGAGGAGACCGGCGGCGACGTCGTCCCAGCCCCGCCACGCGGCGATGCGCGCCTGGCGGTGCATGCGGTGGATCTCGTTGCGCTCGACGCGCAGCGCGTTGGCGCGCGCCTCGGCGGCGCCCTGCACGTCACCCGACGCCTCGCGGGCGCGGGCCATCAGCAGCCAGCCGTCCTGCCACGCCGGGCGCACGTCGTTCAGGTAGCGCGCGAGCACGGCGGTCGCCTCGGCGTCGCGACCGGTCGCGAGCAGCAGCTCGGCCTGCTTCTGCGGCAGCGTGCGATCGTACTCGGCGTGCGAGGTCGCGAGCAGCGCCTCGTAGGCGGCGAGGGCCTCGGCCTCTCGACCGAGCAGGTGCAGGGCGCGCGCGCGGATCTCGAGCGGGCGCGGGTCGTCGGGCGCGAGCGTGCGCGCTGCGTCCGCGTCGGCGAGCGCCGCGGGCTCGTCGCCGATCTCGAGCCGCAGCTCGGCACGGACCAGCAGCGGCTCGAGCGCGCGCGGATCGAGCGCCACCGCCCGGTCGATGGTCTCGAGCTGGTCCTCGAGAGTCATCTCTCCGGCCTGGTCGAACGCGCGCCCGAGCAGCAGCGCCGCCGTGAGCACGTTCGGCGTCGTGCCGCGCTTCGCCGCGATCTCGAGCAGCGCCGTCGACACCGGCAGGTCGTGGCGCGCGCGCAGGTAGGAGAGCCCGAGCGCGCCGATCAGGTCGGGACCGACGGGCTCGCCGACCGCCTCCAGCAGCGGCAGGATGCCGAGTCGGAACTGCGCGAACGCGAGCCAGTTGGGCTCGAGCGTGTCCTCGCCCTGCATCGCGCCGAGCATCCACGGCGTGGCGAGCTCGATGTGCAGATTGTCGTCGCGGTTGACCAGCGGCGCGCGTGCGGCCAGCGCGTCGACGTCCGCGGGCAGCAGGCGCAGCAGGCTCCACAGGTCCGGGGTCGAGAAGTTGCCGATGCGGCGCAGATCGAACTGCACGGCGGGCGGGAGCTCCTCCCAGCGCGGCAGGTCGTCGCGCCCGAGCGGCTCCTGCGTCGCGAGCAGCAGCAGGTCGGGCTCCTCGTCGCCGTGCGCGAACGCGTAGACGTGCGCGAACTCGGTGCGCAGTGCTGCGAGGATCGAGTAGAGGTCCTCGGGCGGCATGGCGTAGAGCTGCACCCACTGCAGCAGCCGCCCGCCGGGGCGCAGCGATTCGCGCGCGACCGCGAAGAACTCGCGCGTGAACAGGTTCGAGACGCCGCTCATCCACGGGTTCGACGGCTCCGAGATCACCACGTCGTACGTGCCGGGATGGGCCGCCAGGTGCGCGCGCCCGTCGTCGAGCACGACGCGTACGCGCGGGTCGTCGAGCGGGCGCCCGTTCTGCTGCTGGAAGAAGCGCTCGGCCTCGAGGATCGCGGGCTCGATCTCGATCACGTCGATGCGCTCGACGGGATGGCGCGCGACCGAGCCCGCGGTCACGCCCGACGCGTAGCCGATCACCGCGACCCGCTCGGCGGGCGGTCCGAACAGCAGCGGCAGCGCGCCGAGCAGCACCTGCGTCGACATGTCGCCGCCGGTCGAGGCGTCGGCCTTGCCGTTGACCCGCAGCTCGAGGATGCCGTCGCCCTCGCGGTGCACCGACACGGTGCTGTTCATTCCGTCGCGGTAGAACAGCACCTCCTTCGGCGGCACGCCGACGATCGGCTCGTCGGCGACGCCGAAGTCGAGCACCAGCTCCGGCCCGCGGAACGCACCGCGGGTGAGGCGCGTGCCGTCGAACGGGATCGAGAACAGGAGCAGCGCCAGCGCCGCGGCGAGCGGTGCGGCGGCGGCGAGCCGCGCGCGCGCGCCGAGCCCCGGCTGCAGCAGCAGCACGAGCGCCGCCGAGACGAGATTCACCGCGGCGGCGAGCGCGAGCGTGTCGCGCAGCCCGAGGAGGGGGATCAGCACGAAGCCCGCGGCGAACGCACCGCTCGCGCAGCCGAGCGTGTTGGCGAAGTACACGCGTCCCACCGCCGCGCCCGTGGTCGCCGAACCGCTCGCGACGAGTCGCGTCAAGAGCGGAAAGAGCGCACCGAGGACGAGGGTCGCCGGGAGCTGCACGAGGACGCACACCGCCACCTGCAGCAGGACGAGACGCGTGCCGATCGGGCCGGTGCGGCGCAGCAGGCCGAGGAAGGCCTCGGGCAGCGCGGGCAGCGCGAGCGTGACGGCGAGCGACAGCACGCCGAGCGCGCACAGCCCGGCGACCAGCAGGCGGAGCGGCCGGGTCGTGCGGTCGACGAGACGGCGGGCGGCGAGGCTGCCGAGCGCGATGCCGGCGAGGAACGCGCCGAGCATCGCGGAGAAGGCGTAGATCGACGAGCCGAGGACGAGCGCCAGCGCGCGCGTCCACGACACCTCGTAGACCAGCGCCGTGAAACCGACCAGCGCATAGGCGACGAGCAGCACCGAGGTCGCGGGTACCGGCTCCGCCGCGGCGTGCGCAGCGGCGGGGGCCGCACGGGGTGCCTGGGACGCGACGTCCCCTGCGGAGCGGGCGTGGGCGCCGACGTCGGCGGTCTGGTCGGTCGTGACCCCGGACGTCGCCGCGTCGCGCGATCGACCGAGCAGCACGAGCGCCAGCACGCCGACCGCGACGTCGAGCAGCGCGCCGAACAGGTTCGCGCGCCACAGCCCGAGCAGCGGAAAGAGCACGAAGGCGGTCGCGAACACCCCCGCGACCGCGCCGAGAGTGTTGATCCCGTACAGGAGCCCGGTGCTGGCGCCGATGCGCGGCTCGACGCGCGTCACCGCGGTGACGACGATCGGCAAGGTGGCACCCATGAGGATCGTCGGTACGAGCAGGACGACCAGCGCGATCGCGAAGCGGCCGAGCAGCAGCGGCCAGAATCCCGCGTCGTGCATCAGGGCGCGCGCGTACGGCGGGAGTGCTTCCAGCAGGAACGGCACCGCCAGCGCGATCAGCCCGATCGCGATCTCGATCCAGGCGTAGGCACGGATGCCGTCGCGCAGCCGGTGCGCGATGCGACCGCCGGCGAGCCCGCCGAGCCCGAGCCCCAGCATGTAGGCGACCAGGATCGTGCTCGCGGCGAGCGTCGTCGAGCCGAAGATCAGGCGGAGCTGGCGCGTCCACACGACCTCCAGCACCAGGCTGCCGAGACCGGAGAGGAAGAAGCAGAGCGCGAGGAGGGGCAGCGTGCGGCGCGTCACCGGGCGCACGCTAGCACCGGCGCCGTGCGCGGTTCGAGCGCGAAGTCTCCGGCCGCCTCGCTCAGACGCGCGTGGGCGCGGGCCGCGCGCGTCCGGCGCGCAGCCAGCGGACGCCGAGCAGCACCGCGACCACGACGACCGCGATCACGGCCAGCCGGAAGCGGTGCGCGACGGCGGCGATCTGCGCGAAGTCGCGGTCGAAGAGGTAGGTGCCGCCGCCCCAGAACCCGACCCACGCGATCGCACCGGCCAGGTTCCACACGAAGAAGGTGGCGAACGACATCCCGAGCGAGCCCGCCGCGACGCCCGCGAGCTGCCGCAGCCCGTCGACGAAGCGTCCGAAGCCGACCACCGCGCCGCCGCGACGCTGGAAGAGCGCCTCCATCCGCGCCAGGCGGGCGCCGCCCGCGACGCGCTCGAGCACCGGGCGTCCGCCGAGACGGCCGAGGAAGAAGCCCACCGTGTTGCCCGTCGCGGCGGCGGCGGTCGCGGTCACGAGCACCGCGACCAGCGACAGCTCGCCGCGCGCGGCGAGCAGCGCCGCCGCGATCAGGGTCATCTGCCCCGGCGCGGGGATGCCGAAGCCCTCGACGAAGACGAACAGGAAGAGCGCGCCGTAACCCCAGCGGTCGAGCAGCGGCTGGACCGCGGTGAGGTGCTGCTCGAGGTCGTGCACGCGGATGCGCTTACGGGTCGCGCCCGCACGAGTCTAACGCGACGCTCCGGAAGGGGGTCGGCAGGAGCTCGGACCGCTCGCGCCGGCTATGGACAGACGTTCGTATCAGGTGTACGTCTGTCCAACATGGTCGCGACCCTGCCGATCGATCCCAGCCTGCCGCAGGCGGAGCTGCGCCGGCGCTCGATCCTCGACGCCGCGCTGCGCGTGGTCGCGGACGGCGGCGTCGAGGCGGTCACGCACCGCCGCGTCGCGGCCGAGGCCGGCGTCCCGCTCGGCTCGACGACCTACTACTTCGCCTCGCGCGAGGACCTGCTGCGCGCCGCCTTCCGCCAGCACGCAGCCGCCGTCCTGCGTGTGCTCGACGCGCTGGGGGAGGAGCTGCCGCTGCGCACCGCGCCCGACGTGGTCGCGTTCCTCGTCGAGCTGGCCGAGCGCGAGCTCGCCGACCGCGACGGTCTGGTCGTCGAGTACGAGCTGATCGTGCGCGCCGCGCGCGACCCGGAGCTGGCGCGCGAGGTGAAGGGCTACGAGCGCAGCCTCGCGTCGCGGCTCGCCGAGGTGCTGGAGCGGCTCGGCGTCGCGCACGCGCTCGAGGCGGCACGCACCTTGATCGCGCTGGTGCGCACTTTCGAGCTCGACTGTCTGATCGATCCGCCCGCCGACGCGAGCGGACTCCGCCGCCAGCTCGAGAGCGTGCTCGGCGGCATCACGGGCGCGCGCGTCGCGCGCCAGGCGGCGCGTCCCGCGACGCGCCCGCAGCCGCGCGCGCGCCGCACGCCGCGGCGCGCCGGGAGGTCGGCATGACGAGCCGCTGGATTCCGATCGTCGGCATCGTGCTGTGGGCGTTGCTCGCGAGCCAGCACTTCTTCTACGCGGTCGGCCTCGGCGCGGCGCAGCGCGCGATCGGCGGCCCGGCCTACGTCGAGCTGCGCAACGCGATCGACGACGTCATGCGACGCAATCTGCCGATCGTCTACGGCGCGACGCTCGTGTGGACGATCCTGCTGGTCGTGCGCGGCGGCCCGGGCCGCGTGGCGTTCGCGGTGGCACTCGCGGCGCTGCTCGCGGACGTCGCCGTGATGGCGCTCGGCAACATGCCGCTCAACGCGCTGATGCACACCTGGAGCCCCGACGCGCTGCCCGCCGACTGGCACGTGCACCGCGCGGCCTGGCTCGACGCGTTTCGCTGGCGGCAGATCGCCGCCGGCATCGGCTTCGTGAGCATTCTGGTCGGCGCCGTGCGCTGACGGAGGAGAGAGACATGAGCATCGAGCATCTTCCGGCGAGCGCTTCTCCCACCGAGGTGACCGAAGCCCTGCGGCGCGACGGCGCGGTGATCGTCGACGAGCTGGTCGCGCCGTCGGTGATGGACGACGTGCAGCGCGAGCTCGCACCGTACTTCGATGCGACGCCGTTCGGGCCGGACGAGTTCAGCGGCCGGCGCACGAAGCGCACCGGCGCCCTGATCGCGCGCTCGGCGACCTGTCGCGACCTCGTGCAGCACCCGCTGGTGCTCGGCGCGACGCGCGAGCTCCTGACCGACGCGACGAGCTTCCAGCTCCACCTGACGCAGGTGATCGCGATCGGCCCGGGCGAGCCCGCGCAGCAGATCCACCGCGACCAGTGGGCGTTCGACTTCTTCTCGTTCCCGCGCGGCTACGACGTCCAGTGCAACACCATCTGGGCGCTCACCGACTTCACCGAGGAGAACGGTGCCACGCGGCTCGTGCCGAAGAGCAACCACCGCGAGGACGGCCTCCAGTTCACCGAGGCCGACACCGTGCCCGCCGAGATGAGGAAGGGCTCGGTGCTGGTCTACAGCGGCAGCGTCTACCACGGCGGCGGCGCGAACCGCTCGGACGCGGTGCGCGCCGGCATCAACATCACCTACAACCGCTCGTGGCTCCGGCAGGAGGAGAACCAGTACCTGTCGGTGCCGTTCGAGATCGCGCGCACCTTGCCGGTCGAGCTGCTGCGGCTCATGGGCTACGCGCGCGGCGCGTACGCGCTGGGCTACGTCGACGACCTGCGCGATCCGATCGAGGTGCTGCAGACCGGTGCCACGCCGAGCGGCTTCGGCGATCTCGACGACGCGCTCGAGCGCGCGCGAGCGCAGGCGCGCGCCGTGCGCTGAGCGTCGCTCAGCTCGTCGACGCCCCGCAGGGGGCGAGGCGCCCACCGCCCGCGACCGGTGCGAGCCGCGACTCCGCTTGACCGCGACCGAAGAAAAGGCGAAGAGGCGGCGTGCGGCGCGCGGACCGACTGTTCGAGATCATCCAGGTCCTGCGTCGGAAGCGGGTGGTGAAGGCGCGTGAGCTCGCCGAGCGGCTCGAGGTCAGCGAGCGGACGATCTACCGCGACGTGCAGGCGCTGATCGCGAGCCGCGTGCCGATCGACGGCGAAGCCGGTGTCGGCTACTCGCTGCGGCCGGGCTACGACCTGCCGCCGCTCATGTGGAGCGAAGGCGAGCTCGAGGCGCTGGTCTTCGGCGCGCGCATCGTCTCGAGCTGGAGCGACCCGGAGATGGCGCGCGCCGCCGAGTCCGCGCTCGCACGGCTCGAGCCGGTGCTGCCCGCGCACCTGCGCCACCTGCTCGCCGACGCGACGCTGTGGGTCCCTGCCGTCAATCGACAGGTGCCCCTTCGGTTCGACCTGGCCGCGCTGCGGGCGGCCATCCGCGAGCGGAGGAAGGTGCGCTTCCGCTACCGCGACGAGCACGGCGCCGAGACGCGACGCCGCGTGCAGCCGATCACGCTCTGGTTCTACGGTCCGGTGTGGCTCGTGGGCGCGTGGTGCGAGCTACGTTCCGACTTCCGCTTCTTCCGCCTCGACCGCATGCAGGACGTCGAGTTCCTGCCCGACACCTTCGCTCTCGAGCCCGGTCGCACCGCTGCCGACCTGCTGCGCATCGTCCTCGGCAGCGACCCTCCGCCGCGGCGAACACGCGGCGAAAAGTCTCCTGACAGAACGCTGGCAGGAGCCTCCGGCTAGGAGTCTCCAGGCACGGCAAACGAAGGAGGAGGCGATGAAGCGAGAGTCGGCGAAGCTGCTCCTGCACCCGCGCACCGGCGAGCGCCTGGTGGTGCTGCGCGAGGTGACCGATCCGCTGGGCGAGTCGTTCCGCTTCGAGCTGCACACGAGCGTCGTCACCGACCCGCCGGGCGACCACGTGCACCTCGCGCAGTGGGAGCGCATCGAGGTTCTCGCCGGAACGCTGCGCGCGCGCGTCGCCGGCCGCGAGCGCGTGCTGCGCGCCGGCGCGGTGCTCACCATCCCGCCCGGCACGCCGCACGCGATCTGGAACGTCGACCCCGGCGAGACGCGCACGCTCGGCGAGTTCCGCCCCGCGCTCGACATGCAGCAGAAGATGGAGGAGCGCTTTCGCCTCGCCGCCGCGGGCGGCGCGGCCTGAAGGGACGCACCGCGTGCCGCCGTGCGGCGGGCAGGGTATCGGGTCGGGATGCAGAAGCTCCTGGTCGCCAATCGCGGCGAGATCGCGGTCCGCATCCTGCGCGCCGCAGCCGACGCGGGGATCCGTGCGGTGGCGGTGTACTCGGACGACGACGTCGACGCGCTGCACGTGCGGCGCGCGCCCGAGGCGTACGGGCTGAGCGGCAGCGGCGCCGCGGCCTACCTCGACGTCGAGCAGATCGTCGCCGCCGCACGCGAGACGGGCTGCGACGCGATCCACCCGGGCTACGGCTTCCTCTCGGAGAACGCGGCGCTGGCGCGCGCCTGCGAGGCGGCCGACGTCGCGTTCGTCGGCCCGCGCGCCACGACGCTGGAGGAGCTCGGCGACAAGGTGCGCGCGCGCGCGCTCGCGCGGCGCTGTGGCGTGCCGGTGCTGCCCGCGTCCGACGGCCCGGTCACGCTCGGCGAGGCGGAGAAGTTCCTCGCGTCGCTCGGCACCGGAGGCGCGGTCGTGCTGAAGGCGGTCGCCGGCGGCGGCGGCCGCGGCATGCGCGTCGCGCGCTCGGCGGACGAGCTGCGCGAGGTCTACCCGCGCTGCCAGTCCGAGGCGCGCGCCGCCTTCGGCAACGGCGACGTCTACGTCGAGGAGCTGTTCGCGCGCGCGCGCCACGTCGAGGTGCAGATCCTCGGCGACGCCGACGGCGCGGTGGTGCAGCTCGGCGAGCGCGAGTGCAGCATCCAGCGTCGCCACCAGAAGATCGTCGAGCTCGCGCCGTGTCCGAGCCTGTCGCCCCGCATGCGCACGCGTCTCGCCGCCGACGCCGTGCGCATGGCGCAGGAGGTCGGCTACCGGAGCGCCGGCACCTTCGAGTTTCTGGTCGACGCGGACGCCGCGCGCAGCGACGCCGCCGGCTACGCGTTCATCGAGGCGAACCCGCGCCTGCAGGTCGAGCACACCGTCACCGAAGAGGTCTTCGGCATCGACCTGGTGCGCGCGCAGCTCGAGCTCGCGCGCGGCGCCACGCTCGCGTCGCTGCGCCTCACGCAGGACGACGTGCCGACGCCGCGCGGCTTCGCGATCCAGCTGCGCGTCAACGCGGAGGTGATGACGCCCGACGGCGGCGCGCGGCCGAGCGGCGGCACGGTGAGCGCGCTCGCGCTGCCGGCGGGGCCTGGCATCCGCACCGACGGCGCCATCTTCGCCGGCATGCACCTCAACCCGAGCTTCGACTCGCTGCTGCTGAAGCTGGTCTGCCACGCGCCGTCGAGCGAGTTCGCGGACGTCGTCGCGCGCGCGACGCGGGCGCTCGACGAGCTCGAGATCGCCGGCGTGGCGACCAACGTCCCGTTCCTGCGTCGCCTCCTGCGTCACTCGAGCTTCGTCGCCAACCGCATCGACACGCGCTTCGTCGAGGAGCACGTCGCCGAGCTGGCGGAGGCGGGCGACGCGCGGCCGAGCACCGACCCCGAGAGCGACGCGCCGGTCCGCGTGCTCGCGGGGGCGAAGGTCGACGCGACCGATCCGCTGGCGGTGCTCGCTTACGGCAAGGACGGCGGCGGGGGCCGTGCGCCGGCAGGCGGCGCGGGCGCGGTCGCGGGTGCGGTCGCGGCGGCTTCGGCGCTCGCGCCGCTCGCCGATCCGCGCGACGTGCCGCACGGGATGGTCGCCGTGCGCGCGCCGCTGCAGGGGACGATCGTCACCGTCGAGGTCGCACCCGGTGACGCCGTCCGCGCGGGGCAGGGGCTGCTCGTGATGAGCGCGATGAAGATGGAGCACGTGGTGCAGGCGCCGCTCGGCGGCATCGTGCACGAGGTGCTGGTCGCGGACGGCGACACGATCCCCGACGGCTTCGCACTCGTCGTGCTCGCGCCGGCCGACGTCGCCGCGGACGCGGTGTCCGCCGCGGTGACGCACGACGCCGACCGCATCCGTCCCGACCTGGAGGAGGTGCTGGCGCGGCACGCCGTCAAGTACGACGCGGCGCGCCCCGACGCGGTGGCGCGGCGGCGCAAGACCGGACAGCGCACCGCGCGCGAGAACGTCGACGACCTGTGCGATCCCGGGACGTTCGTCGAGTACGGCTCGTTCGTGATCGCGGCGCAGCGCACGCGACGTCCGGTCGAGGAGCTGATCGCGCGCACGCCGGCCGACGGCCTCGTCGCGGGCCTCGGCCGCGTGAACGGCGAGCTGTTCGACGATGCGCGCACGCAGTGCGCCGTGCTCGCCTACGACTACACGGTGCTCGCCGGCACGCAGGGCATGCAGAACCACAAGAAGAAGGACCGCCTGTTCGAGGTCGCCGAGCGGCTGCGCGTGCCGGTGGTCTTCTTCACCGAGGGCGGCGGCGGGCGCCCCGGCGACACCGACGTGCAGGGCGTCGCCGGCCTCGACTGCATGGCGTTCCACCTGTTCGCGAAGCTGTCGGGTCTCGTGCCGCTGGTCGGCATCAACTCCGGGCGCTGCTTCGCCGGCAACGCGGCACTGCTCGGCTGTTGCGACGTGGTGATCGCGGCCGCGAATTCGAACATCGGCATGGGCGGCCCGGCGATGATCGAGGGCGGCGGGCTCGGCGTGTTCCGGCCCGAAGAGATCGGGCCGATGTCGGTGCAGGTGGCGAACGGCGTGGTCGACGTCGCGGTCGCGGACGAGGCCGAGGGCGTGCGCGTCGCGAAGCAGTACCTGTCGTACTTCCAGGGCGCGCTTCCCCGCTGGGACGTCGCCGACCAGCGCGCGCTGCGGCGCGTGATCCCCGAGAACCGGCTGCGCGTCTACGAGGTGCGCGACGTGCTCTCGACCATCGCCGACGTCGGCTCGGTGCTCGAGCTGCGGCGCGGCTTCGGTCCCGGCATGGTGACGGCGCTGGCGCGCATCGAGGGCCGCCCGCTCGGCATCGTCGCGAACGACCCGAAGCACCTGGCCGGCGCGATCGACAGCCCCGGCGCCGACAAGGCCGCGCGCTTCCTGCAGCTCTGCGACGCCTACGACCTGCCGGTGCTCTTCCTGTGCGACACGCCCGGCATCATGGTCGGGCCGGAGGTCGAGAAGACGGCGCTGGTGCGCCACTGCTCACGCCTCTTCGTCGTCGGCGCGAGCCTGACGGTGCCGACCTGCACCGTCGTGCTGCGCAAGTCGTACGGCCTCGGCGCGCAGGCGATGGCCGGCGGCAGCCACAAGGCGCCGCTGTTCACCGTGTCGTGGCCGACCGGCGAGTTCGGCGGCATGGGCCTCGAGGGGGCGGTGAAGCTCGGGTTCCGGAAGGAGCTCGAGGCGATCGACGACGCGCAGGAGAGAAAGCGCGTCTTCGACGACATGGTCGCGCGTGCCTACGAGCGCGGCAAGGCGACCAACACCGCGAGCCACTTCGAGATCGACGAGGTGATCGACCCGGCGGAGTCGCGCGCGCGCGTCGCGGGCGCGTTCGCGTCGTGGCCGGGTCCGAGCCTGCCGCGCGCCGGGAAGAAACGCGCGTGCATCGACACGTGGTGAGCGACGGCGCCGGCGCCGAGATCATGCTGCAGTGCGGTACGCCGCCGCGCGGCCCGTCGTCCGGCCCGGAGCTCCTCTGGCGGCCGCGGAATCTGCATTGACAAGTCGCCGTCGGGCGACGAGGGTGCGTCCCTCACACGTGTCACCCGCGACGGGGAGGGAAGATGGGGGTAAGGCGATGGTCCCGCTGTTTGGCGGCAGGGCTGCTGGTGGTGCTGTCGTCGTCGGCGGCAGCGGATGCCGATGCGAAGACCGCGGCGCAGGTCTCGGTGGGCAACGGCTTCGCGTGCGCCGTCACCGACACGGGCGCGCTCGAGTGCTGGGGCGCGAACGCCCAGGGGCGTCTCGGTGACGGCACCACGATCGATCGACCGACACCGGTCGGCGTCGTGGGGCTCGACGGCGGCGTCGCGTCGGTCGCGACCGGTCTGCGGCACGCCTGCGCGCTGACGACCAACGGTGCGGCCAAGTGCTGGGGGCACAACGACACCGGCCAGCTCGGCGACGGCAGCACGAACGACAGCGCGGTTCCGGTCGACGTCGTCGGGCTCGGCAGCGGCGTGGTCGCGGTCTCGGCGAGCGGCTCGAACTGCGCCTTCGACAGCGTCTTCCGCTCGCACAGCTGCGCGTTGACCGTGTCCGGCGGCGTGAAGTGCTGGGGCAGCAACTTCGCGGGACAGCTCGGCGACGGCACGAACACCGATCGTGCGACGCCGGTGGACGTCCCGGGACTGACCAGCGGCGTCGCGGCGGTGACCGCGGCCGGCTGCCACACCTGCGCGCTGACGACGGACGGCGGCGTCAAGTGCTGGGGCAAGAACGCCACCGGCGAGCTCGGCGACGGTGCGCAGACGAACAGCAGCACGCCGGTCGACGTCGTCGGGCTCGGGAGCGGAGTGACCGCGATCACCGCGAACGGCGACTCCACCACCTGCGCCCTCACCTCGTCGGGCGCGGTCCGGTGCTGGGGCGTGGTGCCGGCGCAGGGTGCGATCGGGTTCGTGGTGCGCAGGGAGCCGGTCGAGATGACCGGGGCGTCGGCGCCGGTGACCGCGATCGCCGCCGGCATCCGCCCGTGCGCACTGCTCTCGACGGGCGCCGTCGAGTGCTACCAGCCGACCGCGGCGCCGAGACCGTTCCTCGGCAGCGGCATCACCTCGCTCGCGAGCGGCTTCGTCGATCTTTGCGCGACGACGTCGGCGGGCGAGCTCAAGTGCGACCGGCTCGGCTACGGGCCGCTCGCGAGCTACGAGTGGTCGCCGGGCTGCGTCCTCGGGTACGGCGACAGCGACGGCGACGCGATCTGCGACCTCGACGATCCCTGCGACAATGCCGCCGGCGGGGCGCTGCTGGCGAGCAAGCCGCGCGGCCGCGTCGTCGTGACGCGCGCGCTCGACGGCAAGCCCGCGAACGAGGAGCTGCTGGTGTCGGCGAGCTTCGCGCTGCCGCCGGGAACGGCGTTCGCAGACGTCGATCCGTCCGCGACCGGCGTGCGCATCCATCTGCTCGACCCCGACGGGCCGATCACCGAGATCGCGCTCACCCCCGGCCTCTATGCCGGACCGGGAACGGCGGGCTGGATGCCCACCCCGAACGGCAAGACCTGGCGCTACCTCGACCGCCGGATCGGCGCGCCGCTGGCGCGCTTCACGCTCGCCGACAAGGGCAAGGGCGCGCCCGGTGGTCTCGTGAACGCGCTCTTCCGCGTGTCGCCGATCGCGCTGCCGCTCGGGGCGGACGGCGCTGCGCGGCTCGCCGCCGCGATCGTGCTCGGCGACGAGGCCGCGGGCGAGGCGGGCCTGTGCGGCAACCGCGCGTGCGGCGCGGCGCCGGCGATGCAGTGCAAGGTGCGCTGAGCGGAGGTCGTCGGGCGCCTGACAAGCGCCCGCGACGCCGCTACCCTGCGCCGCCGTGGCGCTCCTTCTCCGTGGCCTTGGTGAACGGGCGCTGCGCCACGCGCCCGTCGCCGGCATCCTGCTCGCGGCTCTCGCGCTCCGGCTGATCGGGCTCGGCGATCACGATCTCTGGTTCGACGAGGCGCTCGAGGTCGAGCGCGATCGCTTCGCGTGGCCGCGCATCCTGCTGTTCACGGGCGGTCCGGATCCGCCGCTCTTCCGGCTGCTGATGAGCCCGGTCGCGCGTGCGACCTCCAGCGAGGTGTGGCTGCGGATGCCGTCGGTGCTGCTGTCCACGGCGACGGTCGGCCTCGTGTGGTGCTGGCTCGTGCGGCTCGGCGACCGGCGTCTCGCGCTGCTCGCGGCGGCGCTGCTCGCCGTGGCGCCGGTGCAGGTGTACTACGCGCAGGAGGTCAGCCAGTACGCGCTGGCGAGCTTCGTCGCCGTAGCACTGCTGCTCGCGACGCAGATCGCTTTCGACCGCGGCACCGCGCGCGACTGGGTGATCCTCTGCGGGGCGGCGGTGATCGCCGTGACGAGCTACTACGGCCTGGTCTTCCTCGCCGGTGCGGTCGACCTCGTGCTCCTCTGGAACGCGTGGCGCTCGCCTCGCCGATCGCGCGCACGGCGCGGCGCGCTGGTGTTCACCGTCGTCCTCGCGCTCGTGCTCGGGCTCGTGTGGTGGGCCCTGCTCGCGGAGCAGACGCGTCGCTTCCGCAGCGACGCGCTGTACGCGCCGCTCGCCGAGCACTCGATCGGCGCGCTGCTGGCGCTGCTCGCGAGCAAGCTCGAGACGGACTTCGTCCGCTTCTTCTGGATGCCCTGGAGCAACCTGGCCCCACGCGCGCTGACGTTCCTGCCCGCCGCTCTCGCCGTCCTGGGCATCGTCGCGCTGGCGCGGCGCGGTGCGCGCTGGCGCGTCCCGCTGCTGATCTGCGCCGCCGCGACGATCGCGATGGGCGGGGCCTACGCGCTCGGCCGCTATCCGTTCGGCCTGCGCTACGCGTTCTTCCTGAGCCCGTTCCTGTTCGTCTTCGTCGCGCAGGGCGTCCTGTCGCTCGCGCGCTGGCCGGCGGTCGCGGTGGCGGCCGCGGCGCTCGCGATCTTCACGCAGGTCGCGTTCCTGCCGAACCTGCGCGTCGTCCCGAACCCGTGGGTCGCGCCGCCGTACGAGAACCTCGGGCGGGTCCTGAGCTGGGTCGAGAAGCGACGGAGCGCGGGAGAGCCGATCTACCTCTACTACGGCGCGCGGCCTGCGTTCCGCATCTACCGCGCCCGCACGAGGGCGCCGGTGGTGTGGGGGACGATGCTGCGCGGGCGGAGCGCTGCGGAGAAGGCAGCGTCGGTGCGGCGCGCGATGGCGGAGAAGCCGCGCTTCTTCCTCGTCGTGTCCCACCCGTGGCGCGACGAGCGACAGGAGATCGTCGAGGGCTTGACGGGCGGCGCCCGCCCATCGCACCGCATCGTCGATGCGATCGAGGAGCGGGGCGCATACGCGGCGCTGGTCGAGGAGGTTGCGGCGCCGGCCGGCCCATAGCTCAGGAGGCGAGGTGCGGGGGCGCTACCGCCGTGTACGTTCGGAATTCAGGCGAGACATCGTCTTCTCGAGCGCTCTGTTCGAGATGTGACCGCTTGCGGTAACGGACCACCGTGGCAAGATCCGCCGTGGTGAATACGTGTTCCTCACCTGGAAGGGCGACCGCACGCCGCGACACGTACATGTCGACCGGGATGGGAGGCTCGTCGTGAAGTGGAACCTCGACGATCGTGTCGCCATGAAGGGAAGGGCGTCGCGACGCGTCCTCGAGCTGATCGCGACGCTCGGGCGCGAGGGAAGCCTGTGAAGCTGCGCGGCGTGCGGGTGAACAACCGCAAGCGTCACCTCGAGCTCGTGACGCGGTCCGGGCGCGTGCTGCCGGTTCCGTTCGCCAAGCTCGCGCCACGACCCACGCCCGCGGATCGCGTCGCGCAGGCATGGGTCGACCCGGAGCTCGGCAACGAGGGGATCGCCTACCGCCTCGTCTCCGGGCGTGAGGGCTCGGTGCACGTCGATCACGCACTCGACTACAACCGCGATCCCGCATACGCCGCCGAGGTTCTCCTGCACCGGCTCACCGTCCAGGCGGCGCAACGCGTGGCGGCGTCTGGCCTCAGCCGTCGCGAGCTGGCGCGACGGCTGGGTACGTCCGTGCCGCAGCTCTACCGGATCCTCGACCCGACCAATACACGCAAGGGCTTCATGCAGCTCGTGGCACTGCTCGACGTCCTCGACTGCGAGGTGCGGATCTCGGTGCGACGCAGGCGGGCCGCTGCGTAGCCGAGCTCCGGCGCCGCGCGCGCCGAGGTCGACCGTCGCCTCGACTTCTCGTAGTTCTCTCGTCGTGGATCTCCACTTTCTCGACGCGTTGCGCAGGAACCACCCGGCGTGGCGCCTGGTCGCCGCCGACCACGCGCCGATGATCGTCGCGTTCCTGCACCGTGCGTTCGTCGAGCGCAACGTACGCAGCGCCCGGCAGTCGGAGCTGGCGGCACAGCTCGACGACTTCCTCCACGACCTGCGGCGACAGGAGCCCGAGCGCGCCTTTCCCCGGTCGGCGGGCAAGTACCTCGAGAGCTGGGCCGACGACGAGCACGGCTGGCTCCGCCGGTACTACGCGGCCGGCGACGACGAGCCGTGGTTCGACATCACGCCCGCCACCGAGAAGGCGATCGCCTGGCTCGCGAGCCTCGAGCGGCGCGAGTTCGTCGGCACCGAGTCGCGCCTGAAGATCGTGTTCGACCTGCTGCACCGCATGGTCGAGGGAACCGAGATCGATCCCGAGTCGCGAGTGCAGGAGCTGGCGAAGCGTCGCACGGCGATCGACGCCGAGATCGAGCGCATCCGCAGCGGGCGGGTCGACGTGCTCGACGACACCCAGGTCAAGGACTGCTTCCAGCAGATGGCGGCGACGGCGCGCGGCCTGCTGTCCGATTTCCGCGAGGTGGAGCAGAACTTCCGCGATCTCGACCGCGCCGTGCGCGAGCGCATCGCGACGTGGGACGGCGGGAAGGGAACGCTGCTCGCCGAGATCTTCGGCGAGCGCGACGCGATCAGCGACTCCGACCAGGGCCGGAGCTTCCGAGCCTTCTGGGATCTTCTGATGTCGAACGCGCGCCAGGAGGAGCTGTCGCAGCTCCTCGAGAAGGTGTTCGACCTCGACGCGGTCCGCGAGCTCGCGCCGGACCGGCGCCTGATGCGCGTCCACTACGACTGGCTCGCGGCCGGCGAGGTGGCGCAGCGCACCGTGGCGCAGGTCTCCGAGCAGCTTCGCCGCTACCTCGACGACCAGACCTGGCTCGAGAACCGGCGCATCGTGCAGCTCATCCGCGAGATCGAGCAGCACGCGCTCGCGCTGCGGGCCGAGCCTCCCGCTGGCTTCGTCGGCGAGGTCGACGCGACGGAGCCGGAGCTCAACCTGCCGCTGGAGCGCCCGCTTTTCCGACCGGCATTCGTGCCGCGCCTCGACGCGACGGGGATCGAGGCCGGCGACGAGGACGTGCCGGCGGATGCCCTCTTCGAGCAGGTGTACGTCGACAAGGCGCGTCTCGCGGCGCACGTGCGCCGCGCGCTGCAGACGCGCGCGCAGGTCTCGCTGGCGGACGTCGTCGCCGAGCACCCGCTCGAGCACGGTCTCGCCGAGCTGGTCGCCTACCTGAGCCTCGCGGTGGACGATCGCAACGCGGTCATCGACGAGGAGAGGCCCCAGACCCTGGTCTGGAGCGATCCCGTCCACGGCCCGCGGCAGGCGACGATGCCGCTCGTCCTCTTCACGCGCTGAGGATGACGTGAACGCAGCGCACGCCCCGAGCCTGTCCGCTCCGCTCATCGCGCTCATGAAGGGCGTCGTCTACCGCGACGCCGACGCGTCGCTCTGGCAGGCGCTGCTGCAGCTCCAGTCGCAGGTTCGGGACCACGTCGCGGTCCTCGGGCTGGAGCTGATGCTCGACGAGGCCGAGGGCTACGCGTACCTGAGGCAGCGCGTCGCGGCGGAGGGCGAGGCGGAGATTCCGCGGCTGATCCCGCGCCGGCAGCTCTCCTATCCCGCGAGCCTGCTGCTGGTCGCGCTCCGCAAGCGGCTCGCCGAGTTCGACGCGAAGAGCGGCGACACGCGGCTCGTCTTGACGGAGGCCGAGCTCGTCGACCTGGTGCGCGTCCTCTTGCCCGCGACCTCGAACGAGGCGCAGTTTCGTGACCGCATGCTCACGCAGGTGAACAAGCTCGTCGACCTTGGCTTCCTGCGCCGCCTGCGCGGCCGCGACGATCAGTACGAGGTGCAGCGCATCCTGAAAGCATTCGTCGACGCGCAGTGGCTGGGCGACTTCGAGGCGCGCCTGCAGGCGTACGTCGCGCACGCCGGTGCCGCCGACAAGGAGCGCGAGCCGTGACCTTCGACGGCGCCCCGCCCACTCTCCTGCCGGCGCCGCGTGAGGCTCGGCCGGGGTTCCGGCTCGCCCGGCTCGAGGTGTTCAACTGGGGCACCTTCGACGGACGCGTCTGGGCTCTCGACACGCGCGGCGAGAACACCCTCCTGACTGGCGACATCGGCTCGGGCAAGTCCACGCTGGTGGACGCGATCACGACGCTCCTCGTTCCCCCCGGCCGCCTCGCCTACAACAAGGCCGCCGGCGCGGAGGCGCGCGAGCGGACGCTGCGCTCTTATGTTCTCGGCCACTACAAGTCCGAGCGCGCCGACGCGGTGGCCGCAGCGCGCGCCGTGGCGCTGCGCGGCCGCGACAGCTTCTCGGTCATCCTCGGCCGCTTCGAGAGCGCGCGCGAGACGGTCACGCTCGCGCAGGTCTTCTGGACCAGGGAAGTCGAGGGGCAGCCCGCACGCATGCTCGTGGTCGCCCCGCAGCCGCTCTCGATCGTCGAGCACTTCACCGGCTTCGGCACGGAGATCGCCGACCTCCGGAAGCGCCTGCGGCGCTCCGGCGTCGAGGTGCACGACACGTTTCCGCCGTACGCCGCGAGCTTCCGCCGGCTGCTCGGGATCGAGAACGAGCAGGCGCTCGAGCTGTTCCACCAGACCGTCTCGATGAAGTCCGTCGGCAACCTGACGGACTTCGTGCGCGAGCACATGCTGCAGCCCGCGGCGACCGAGGCACGCGTCCGTGCGCTCATCGCGCACTTCGACGATCTGAACCGCGCGCACGAGTCGGTCCTGAAGGCGCGGGCGCAGATCGAGCGACTCGACCCGCTGGTCGCGGACTGCGCGCGGCACGCGACCGTGACGCAGCAGGTGGAGGAGATGCGCGCGTCGCGCGAGGCGCTGCGGCCGTGGTTCGCGCGCGCCAAGGGGATGCTCGTCGAGAAGCGCATGGCGAAGCTCGACGGCGAGGCCGCGCGTCTCGAGGAGCGGGTACGCACGCACGCCGCCGACCGTGCGGAGCAGGGTGTCGCGCGCGACGGCGTGCTGCGCGCGATCGCCGAGAGCGGCGGCGATCGCATCGAGCAGCTCAAGCTCGAGGCGGAGCGCCTTCGCCAGGCGATGGAGGGCCGCCGCACGCGCGCCGGAAGGTACGAGGATCTGGTGCGCGCGGTCGGGCTCGAGCCGGGCTCCGACGCCGAAGCCTTCCGCCGCAACCGGGACTCTCTCGGCACGATGCTGCGCGAGGTCGACGAGCAGCTCGCGATGCAGCAGAACGCGCGCACCGAGGCCGAGGTCGAGCTGCACGGCCTGCGCCGGCAGCACGACGAGGTGACGCGCGAGCTCACGTCGCTGCGCAAGCGACGCTCGAACGTTCCTGCGAGCATGCTCGAGCTGCGCGGGGCCCTGTGCGACGCGCTCGGTGCCGCCGAGTCCACCCTGCCGTTCGCCGGTGAGCTCATCCAGGTGCACGAGAGCGAGCGCGAATGGGAGGGCGCGATCGAGCGCGTCCTGCACAACTTCGGGCTGTCGCTGCTGGTGCCCGACGCGCGCTACGCCGAGGTCGCCGAGTGGGTCGACCGGACCCACCTGCGGGCGCGTCTGGTCTACTACCGCGTTCGCCCCGCGCGCGCGGCGCAGCGCGACCAGCTCGCGTCCGACTCCCTGGTGCGCAAGCTCAGGATCCTGCCGGAGTCGTCGTTCTACGACTGGCTCGAGAGCGAGATCACCCGGCGCTTCGACCTGACCTGCTGCGACACCCTCGACGAGTTTCGTCGCGCGACGCGCGCCATCACCCGCGCCGGACAGGTGAAGGGCGGCGGCGAGCGGCACGAGAAGGACGACCGCCACCGCCTCGACGACCGCTCCCGCTACGTCCTCGGCTGGTCGAACGAGGCCAAGGTCGCCGCCTACGAGAGGGATCAGCACTCGCTCGAGCTGCGCATCCAGCGCGCCGCGCAGCGCGTCGCGGCTGCGGCCGCGACGGTCTCGGACTTGACGGAGCGCCGCGGCAAGCTGCAGCAGGTGGGCGTCTTCGAGGTCTTCGACGACCTCGACTGGCAGCCCCTCGTGTCGAAGATCGCCGCGCTGGATCGGGAGCGCGCGGAGCTCGAGTCCGGCTCGGACACCTTGCGTGCGCTGCAGGCTCGTCTCGCCGCGCTCGACGCGACGATCGAGGAGGTGCAGGCGGCGCTCGACACGGCGAGGACGCAGCTCGCGGCGACCAGGGAGCGCCACACGGTCTGCACGCGGATGCGCGACGAGTGCGCGGCGGTCGTCGCGCAGGCGACGGTAGAGGCGGTCGCGCTTCTGGATCGTGTCGATGCACTCGTGCAGGAGTCGCCCGGCGGACCGCCGGCGACCGTCGAGTCCTGCGACACCCGGGAGCGCGACGTGCGCGACTGGCTGCAGGGCCGGATCGATGCGGAGGACGCGCGGCTCCGCCGGCTCGTCGAGAAGATCACGCAGGCGATGGAGGCGTATCGCCATGCCTATCCGGCCGACACGCGCGAGGTGGACTCGAGCGTCGCGAGCGGCGGCGAGTACCGGGCGATGCTCGAGCGTCTGCGCAGCGACGACCTGCCGCGTTTCGAGAAGCGCTTCAAGGAGCTGCTGAACGAGAACACGATCCGCGAGGTCGCCGGCTTCCAGTCGCACCTGATGATGGAGCGCGAGTCGATCCGCGACCGGATCGCGATCATCAACCGGTCGCTGCGCGAGATCGACTACAATCCCGGCCGCTACATGGCGCTCGAGCCGGGCGCGACGCCCGACGCCGAGATCCGCGACTTCCAGCAGGACCTGCGCGCCTGCACCGAGGGAGCCCTGACCGGCTCCGACGACGACAGCTACTCCGAGGCCAAGTTCCTTCAGGTCAAGCGCATCATCGAGCGGTTTCGCGGCCGCGACGGCACCACCGAGATCGATCGGCGCTGGACGGACAAGGTGACGGACGTGCGCAACTGGTTCGTGTTCTCGGCCTCCGAGCGCTGGCGCGAGGACGACCGCGAGCACGAGCACTACACGGACGCGGGCGGCAAGTCGGGCGGCCAGAAGGAGAAGCTCGCGTACACCGTCCTCGGGGCGAGCCTCGCCTACCAGCTCGGCCTCGACGCGACCGGGGCGCGGGTGCGCTCGTTCCGCTTCGTCGTGATCGACGAGGCCTTCGGGCGCGGCTCGGACGAGTCCACCCGCTACGGCCTCGAGCTCTTCGACCGGCTGGCGCTGCAGCTCCTCGTCGTCACGCCGCTGCAGAAGATCCACGTCATCGAGCCGCACGTCGCGAGCGTCGGCTTCGTGCACAACGAGGGCGGGCGGCGCTCGATGATCCGCAACCTGACGATCGAGGAGTACCGCGCCGAGCAGGCGGCGCGCGCCGGATGAGCGCGCGCGCGGACTGGACGACGCCGGCGGACGCGCGCGCCGAGGTGCAGCGCCTGTGGGATCGCGGCCGGATCCTGGCCGCGGAGCTGACGGGCGAGACGCTCTTCCCGTACCAGCTTCGCTTCCGCCGGCCCGACGGCCGCGCGCTCGTGGAGCGCTTCGACGAGGTCAGGCGCTGGATCCGGGCGCTGGAGGCGGGATCGCGCGCGGTCGCGGGCGCGGGCTACGAGATCGAGTGGACCGAGGTCGAGCATCGCCAGCTCGGCCGCAACCGCGTCCCGCTGCGGCTCGTCGTGCCGAGCAGGGAAGAGGCGCTGCGCTGGATCGGCAAGCTGCGCGCTGCGGAGAGGTTCGCGGAGCTGACGCAGGCGACGCTCGGCCGCTTCCCGGTGCTGCGCGAGTGGCTGCAGCGGCGTCCGCTCGTGCTGCTCGAGAACGCGGACGACTGGCCGCGCGTGCTCGAGGTCCTGGCGTGGTTCCGCGACCATCCGCGGTCCGGCGTGTACGTGCGCCAGATCGACGTCCCCGACGTCGACACGAAGTTCGTCGAGGCACGCCGCGGCCTGCTGATGGAGCTGCTCGATCTCGTTCTGCCCGCGGGCTCGATCGACGCCGCAAGCGGCCGGATCTTCGAGGCACGCTATGGCCTTCTCCAGAAGCCGGCGCTGCTGCGCTTCCGCATCCTCGACCCGCGGCGCCGGATCGCGGGCCTGTCCGACGTGACCACGCCCGTCGCCGAGCTCGCGCAGCTCCGCCTCGGGGTTCGCCGCGTCTTCGTCACCGAGAACGAGCTCAACGGCCTGGTGTTCCCGGAGTCGCCCGACGCCATCGTGATCTTCGGCCTCGGCTACGGCGTCGAGCTGCTGCGCTCGGTGACGTGGCTCGACGACGTCGAGCTCCACTACTGGGGCGACCTCGACACGCACGGATTCGCGATGCTCGACCGCTTCCGCGCGCGCTTCCCGCACGTGCGCTCGTTCCTCATGGATCGCGCGACGCTGCTCGCGCACCGGGCGCAGTGGGTGGGCGAGGCGGCGCCGCACCTCGGGACGCTCGAGCGGCTGTCGGTCGAGGAGCAGGCGCTGTACGAGGACCTGGCCGCGAACCGGCTCGGCCCGCGCGTGCGACTCGAGCAGGAGCGGATCGGGTTCGGGTGGGTCGAGCGCGCGCTGCGGGAGGCGGTGGGCGGGTAGAGAGGTAGTGCACCACGGATCGCGACGAGCGCCGGCTCGTTGCCGCCGCGTACTCGACGACCCCCTCGCCGAGCGCGTCGACGCGGTCATCGCGGCGATCGATCTCGTGGGCGACCTCTCGTACGTGGGGCGCGTGCTGCGTAGAGATCGAGACCGGAGGGCGTCGTGCGGGGTCGTCGTCGTGGCTCGAGGGCGTGCTGGCGCGAACGTCGCGGTTCCCCGCGTTTCGGCAAGAGCTGCGCCGGGCGCTCGGCCGTGGGTCGGTCCAGTAATGACTTCCAAGAAGCGCTGGCTCACCCCGAAGGGAGGCTCGCGAGCTGGGGGCGCAGCAGCGCTTGTACCGCGAGGCCGTAGTCGACGGGCGTGCCGTCCCAGCGCGGGAACGCCGTCTGCGCGTCGATGGCGGGAAGGTCGCGCGCGCGGTGCGCGTCGCGGAGGACGGTGAGCGGATCGACGTCCACGTCGTCGCCGACAGGCGGTGTGCCGCCGGCGCGGCTGGACGTCGGGTGCACCGCCGCGGTGGTGGAGGTCGTCGCGGACGCGTGCAGCACCGCGGCGGGCACCGGGGAGCCGTCGCGCCGGAAGAAGCGCAGCTCGCCATCGGGTGAGGCGTCGATGCGGTAGCCGTGCTCGTGCACGAAGCGGTGGTGGCGCCGGCAGAGCGAGCACAGGTTCGCGAGCGTCGTGGCGCCGCCGCGCGCCCACGCGACGACGTGATGCGCATCGGTCAGGCGGTTCGTGCAGCCCGGGAAGCGGCAGCCGTCGTCGCGGACGCGGAGCGCGCGGCGGAGAGTCGAGGAGACGCGGCGGGTGCGGCGGCCGAGCGTGCGGACGTTTCCGTGCGCGTCCTCGACGACCGTGACGACGGCGGCGTCGCAGGCGAGGCGCTGCGCGGTGGCTAGCGGGATGGCGGTGCCGTCGTCGAGCGTCGCGTGGTGGCGCGTCGGGTCGGGCTTAAGTCGCGCATCGGCGGGCGGTGCGTCGTCGGCCGCGCTGCCGTCGCTCGCGTGGTGGACGAGCGGATCCACGCGCAGCGCCGCCTCGTCGACGTGGACGACGAGCTCGATCGGCGCGACGCTCGCTCCGCCACCTCGGGCGCCGCGTGCCTCGGAGAGGAAGGACTCGGCGACGGCGACCAGCGCGTCGGCGCGCGACAGGGTGGCGGACGGCTCGTGCGCGTGGCGTACAGCGATGCCGTGTGCCGCATCCGGCGACGTTTCCGCGGAAACGTCCGCGCGCGGCCCCGAGGAGCGCCACGCGCGACGCCGCGCCACGTCGATCGCCTGCAGCACGACACGCGCCTCCTCCGGGCGGAGCCGAACGTCGATGCGCACCATGCCGTCGTCCGTGTCGGCGAAGCGGACGAAGCGCCGCAGCTCCTCGTCCGCCAGGCCCTCGGGCTGCTCCGCGGCGAGCACGCGCCGGTAGCCGCGGCAGACCTTTTCGAGCTGTGATGCCGTTGCGTGCTGCGCCATCTCGAGGAGCGTCGTCTCGTTCGCGGGCGTCGCGACGCGCGTGATGGCACGCGCCTTCGAGTAGGAGATCGCACCGCCGCGGAGGGCCGTGTCGAGCGCCGGGAGCGCCCCGAGCGCGCGTGCAACCCGGACGCGCTCGCGCGCGGCGCCGAGGTCGAGGCCGATCCGCCAGTTGAGCCAGTGCGCGCAGGAGAGCGCGCCGTGTGTCGCCCAGCCCGAGCCCTCGTCGAAGCGGCGGATGAGGGTGAGGAGTCGGTGCATCGCAGCGTCGATGTGCGAGGAGAGCTCGGCGATCTCGTCGGCGAGGCGGTCGACGGCGGCGGGTGGGAGCGGCTGCGTCGGCCGAGCTGCTGTTCCGACTGGTGCTCGATGCGTCATGCGGTGCGGATACCACCGCGATTTCGAGCGGGACTCCGGCGGGCGCTGTGCGACGATCTCGGCGCGCGAGGGGTGAGGCGGCTTCTTGGATGCTTCGGTGCGGCGGCGGGGCTCTGCGGCGCTGCGCGGGGGCTTCTCGCGGTGTCGAAGTTCTGGTGCGGGTGGCCTTGGCGAAATCTGTCAAGGGCAAGTGAAAGTGAAATCGTACGATGCGCGAAGAATTCGTAGGTGTCCGCTGCAGCGGACAGTGGTCTCGAGCGTGCGTGAATCTCAGCGGTTGGTCCGCGTGAGGGGTTCGTCAATCAGAACTTGACGGTGCGAGGTCTGGCGCGATAGCGGACGTCGGTCGTGAAACGATTTGTTGCGGTGGCGTCGTGTCGTTGGAGAGGAGAATCTGCTCGGAGGCCGTCACGGATATGGGCAGACCGGCCTCGCAGCGTTCCGTGGGAGCGCGTCGGGACTGCTGGCGGCGGAAGTGTCGATGAGCAGCGAACTTACGGCTGTGGTGGAAGCGGCCGCGTCGGACATAGCTGGGCGAGGGGTCTGGAATACGCGGATACGGTGATCCCCACGCCGAAGTTGACACCTCGGGCCCGATGAAATGCGGAGAGAGAATCGGGTAGAAGCTCGGGACAATGAGGAAGCGTTTGAAGGGGGCGGTGGTGGCTGAGAGCGAGGAGC
>Ga0268299_1001071_pt1 | contig 58470 bp, 64 predicted proteins | sample NOBtaG_FD_193484 | JGI IMG/M metagenome (GOLD analysis project Ga0268299, IMG submission 193484) | Activated sludge microbial communities from bioreactor in Nijmegen, Gelderland, Netherland - NOB reactor | ecosystem: Engineered > Bioreactor > Aerobic > Activated sludge | place: Netherlands...
GAAAAGGACGGCCGGCCGATCACCAGATTTCGGCGCTGAACCTTTTTGCCCGCAAGGAACCGCTGAAGGCGCTGGCCATGCTGGTGCTGCTGTTCAGCCTGGCGGGCGTGCCGCCGATGCTGGGCTTCTTCGGGAAGTTCTATGTGCTGAAGGCGGCGGTTGATGCCGGCATGGTCTGGCTGGCGGTGGCCGGCGCGGTGGCCTCGGTCATCGGCGCCTTCTACTACCTGCGCATCGTCTATTACATGTATTTCGGGGCCGAGACCGACGGCGCCGAAAGCCGGATGTCGGCGGTGCAATGGCTGATGCTGGTGGGTGTGGCCGTGGTCATGGTGGTGGGCGTCGTCAACCTGTTCGGCATCGAACCGGCCGCGATGGCGGCGGCGGAGGCCCTTCTTGGCTGAGCGCGACCGGGGGGTTCACAGCCCCCCTGCCATCGGTTCATCGGACCGATGGCAAAGCCAGCGGACTGCCCCGTGGGATATTTGGGGAGAGAGGATGAAGCAGAAGGCGTTCTGGCCCGAGGGTCTGGGGCGCCTTGTGCTTGAGACGGCGGACAGCACCAATGCGCTGGCGCTGTCGGGAGGGTTGGCGGCGCCGGGCTGGATCCTGGCCGGCACCCAGACCGCCGGGCGCGGCCGCCGGGCACGGGCCTGGGACAGCCCGCGCGGCAACTTCCACGGCACGCTGCTGCTGGAACCGCAGGAACCCGCCGATGTCGTGGCGCTGCGCAGCTTTGTGGCCGCACTGGCGCTGCGCGATGCCTTCGTCGCGCTGACCGGGCTGCCCGACAGTTTCACGCTGAAATGGCCGAATGATGTGCTGCTGAACGGCGCCAAGGTGGCGGGCATCCTGCTGGAATCGTCCGGCATCGGGGGCAGGGTGCAGCGGCTGGCCATCGGCATCGGGGTGAACCTGATCGCGGCCCCCGATCCGGGCATGATGGAACCCGGCGCGCTGCCGGCGGTGTCGCTTCTGGCGGAAACCGGGCTGCGGGTGACGCCCGAGGCTTTTCTCGAGGCGCTGGCCGGTGCCTATGCCCGGCGCGAGGCGCAGTTTCTGGCCGGCGGCTTTGCGCCCCTGCGCGCCGACTGGCTGGCCCATGCGGCGCGGCTGGGCGAGGTGATCCGCGCCCGCACCGGGCAGGCCAGCCATGAGGGTCGGTTTGAAACCATCGACGCGGCCGGAAACCTGATCCTTGTCACCGCGGCCGGCCGGATGGAAATTCCGGCGGCGGATGTGTTCTTCTGAAGGGGGGCGGCGATGCTTCTGGCCATCGACTGCGGCAATACCAACACGGTCTTTTCAATCAGGGACGGGGCGCGCTTCATAGCCACCTGGCGGATTGCCACCGACCACAAGCGCACGGCGGACGAATATTTCGTCTGGCTGTCCAGCCTGATGATGCTGACGAAGACCGAGGCGCAGGTGACCGAGGCCATCATCTCATCCACCGTGCCGCGGGTGGTCTTCAACCTGCGCGTCCTGTGCAACCGCTATTTCGACTGCCGACCGCTGGTGGTGGGCAAGCCGGAATGCCGGCTGCCGGTGGCCCCCCGCGTCGATCAGGGCACGACCGTGGGGCCCGACCGGCTGGTGAACACGGTGGCGGGATATGACCGGCACGGCGGCGACCTGATCGTTGTGGACTTCGGTACGGCCACCACCTTTGACGTGGTCGATCTGGACGGCGCCTATGTGGGCGGCGTCATCGCGCCCGGCGTGAACCTGAGCCTTGAGGCGCTGCACATGGCGGCGGCGGCGCTGCCCCATGTCGATATCACTAAGCCGGCGAAGGCCATCGGCACGAATACGGTGGCCTGCATGCAGTCTGGCGTGTATTGGGGCTATGTCGGCCTGATCGAGGGCATCGTGCGCGAAGTGCGGCGCGAGCGCGAGCGGCCGATGAAGGTCATCGCCACCGGCGGCCTTGCCCCGTTGTTCGCGCAGGGAACCGCGCTATTTCATTCGGTCGAGGACGATCTGACCATGCATGGCCTCGTCCTGATCCACCAGTTCAACAAGGACAACGCATGAGCGGCGAACGCCTGATCTACCTTCCCCTTGGCGGCGCCGGCGAGATCGGCATGAACGCCTATGTCTACGGCTATGGCCGGCCCGGCAAGGAACGGCTTCTGCTGGTCGATCTGGGCGTGGCCTTCCCCGACATGGACAGCTCTCCGGGCGTCGATCTGATCGTGCCCGACATCGCCTGGCTTGAGGCGAACGTGGACCGGCTGGACGGCATCGTGATCACCCATGCCCACGAAGACCATATCGGCGCGCTGGCCCATCTGTGGCCGCAGCTGAAAAAGCCGGTCTATGCCCGCAAGTTCACCGCGGCGCTGGCGCGGCTGAAGATGGAAGAGGCGGGGCTGCCGCAGGATGCGGTGCATACCGTGGGCGCCCGGCCCGAGACGGTGACGGTCGGCCCCTTCACCCTGGGCTTCATGCCGGTCAGCCATTCGATCCCCGAAAGCGCGATGATCGTCATCGACACGCCGGCGGGCCGCATCATCCACACCGCCGATTTCAAGCGCGACCCGACCCCGGTGGTGGGTGAGGGCTGGGATGAGGCGGCGATGCAGGCATTGGCGGCCGAGAAGCCGGTCAAGGCGGTGATGTGCGATTCGACCAATGTCTTTTCCCCCCATGAAGGCCGCTCTGAGGCCACCTTGGCCGATCCGATCGCCGAGCTGATCCGCAGCCAGCCGGGCATGGTGGTGGCGACCACCTTCGCGTCGAACGTCGCGCGGCTGCGCACCCTGGCCGAAGCTGGCGTGGCGGCCGAACGCTCGGTCTGCCTGTTGGGCCGGGCGATGAAGCGCATGGTCGGCGTGGCGCAGGAAACCGGCGTCCTGACCGGATTTCCGCGCACCATCACCCCCGAAGAGGCGGTGGAACTGCCCCGGCGCAACCTGATGCTGATCGTCACCGGCAGTCAGGGTGAACGGCGCGCGGCCTCGGCCGCCCTGTCGCGCGGCAAGTATCTGGGGATCGAGATGCGGGAAGGCGACATGTTCCTGTTCTCGTCCAAGACCATCCCGGGCAACGAACGCGGCGTCCTGCGCGTGGTCAACGCCTTTTCCGCCATGGGGGTGGATGTGGTCGATGATGCCGGCGGGCGCTATCACGTCTCGGGCCATGCGAACCGGCCCGACCTTGAGCATGTCCACCGGCTGTTCCTGCCCGACATGGTCATTCCGATGCACGGCGAACACCGCCACCTGCGCGAACATGCCCGCCTTGCGCATGAGGCGGGGCTGGCCGCCGCCATCGCCGTCAACGGCACCATGCTGGACATCACCGGCGAGGTGCCGGTTGTGGCCGAATATATCGAGGCCGGCCGGGTCTATCTGGACGGCACGGCGCTGATCGGGGCGATGGACGGGGTGGTGCGCGACCGTATCCGGCTGGCGCTGAACGGGCTGGCCATGGTGACGGTGATCCTGGACGAAAAGGATCAGCTTCTGGGCGAAGCCTGGGTAGAGCTGATGGGCCTGCCCGAAACCGGCCTTGGCGGCCGCGCCCTGGCCGAGACCATGGAAGCCGAACTGACCGAGTTTCTGGAAAAGGCCGGCGGCAAGCTGTTGTCCGACGACGACAAGCTGGATGAGGCGATGAAGCGCATCGTCCGGCAGGTCGCCATGGAGGAAATCGGCAAGAAACCCGAGGTTCGGGTGGTGATCAGCCGGCTGGCCGCCGAATAGGCCGCCCCGCCGCTTGCCAGCGGCCCGGCCTTCTGTAAATTCCTTTACAGGAGGCGGCATGGGCATTTCGGCACTCACAGGATCGCGGCTGCGCGAAAGGCGGCTGGCGGCGGGTCTGCGGCAGGCCGACCTTGCGGCGCTGGCGGGGATTTCGGGGTCTTACCTGAACCTCATCGAACACAACCGCCGCCGCATCGCGCCCGATCTGCTCGACCGGCTGGCCGCCGCGCTGGGGGTGGAACCCCGCGCGCTGCAGGAAGGGGCAGGGGGGGCGCTGGTCGATGACCTGCGCGCCGCTGCCGCCGGCATTCCGCAGGCGGGCGCCGAACTGGACCGGATCGAGGATTTCGCTGGCCGCTTCCCGGGCTGGGCGGCGCTGGTCGCGGCGCAGAACGCCCGCATCCTGTCGCTGGTCCGCGCGGTCGAAGCACTGAACGACCGGATGAGCCACGACCCCCATCTGTCGGCCGCCCTGCATGAAGTGCTGTCGGCCGTCTCCTCGGTCCGTTCGGCGGCGGCTATTCTGGTCGATACCGAGGATATCGAGCCGGAATGGCGCGAACGCTTTCACCGCAACCTGCATCAGGACAGCGAAAGGCTGGCCGCCGGGGCCGAGGCGCTGGTGGCCTATCTCGACGCCGGGGGCCAGGCCGAGGAACAGGGCCTCGCCTCGCCCCAGGAAGAGGTAGAGGCTTGGGCGGCCGCCCGCGGCTGGGATCTGGCGGTCGGGGATGAGGCGGCGCTGACGCTGGCCTCGGGCGCCGCGCGGGAACTGGCGCGCGGGCTGGTGGCGCAGGCGGCGCGCGACCGCGCCGCGCTGCCCGACCCGGATTTCACTGCGGCACTTGCCCGGCTGGGCCCCGACCCGGCGGCGCTGGCCGCGCGGTTTGGCGCCGCGGTGCCGGCGGCCTTCCGCCGCATCGCGCTGGCACCCGGCGCCGAGGCGGGGCTGGTGACCTGCGATGCCTCGGGCACGCTGACGCTGCGCAAACCGGTCGAAGGCTTTGCCCTGCCGCGCTTTGGCGCGGCCTGCCCGCTGTGGCCGCTGTTCGCCGCCCTGTCGCGGCCGATGACGCCCATCGAGGCGCTGGTCGCAACGCCGGGGCCGCAGGGCCGCCGCTTCCGCACCCGCGCCTTCTGCATGCCGCGCCACCCCGGCGGCTTCCGCGGCCCCGAACTGCGCGAGGCGGCCATGCTGATCCTGCCCGAACCGCCCGGCCCGCCCACGGCCGAGCCGGTGCTGCCGGTGGGATCGACCTGCCGCATCTGCCCGCGCGGCGACTGCGCGGCGCGGCGCGAGCCTTCGATCCTGACCGCCTGAGCCTTTGCCGGCGGTGAATAGGGGCGCTGCCCCTCGGGCCGCGCCGGCCCTCACCCCGGGATATTTGGGGAGAGAGGATGAACGGGGCCCTTTCATCCTCTCTCGGAAAATATCCCGGGGGTGAGCCGGCCCCGGGGCCGGCGAGGGGGCAGCGCCCCCTGCTTCGGGGGGCAACATATTCGCATTTTGACAGGCGCGGCATTTGCCCCGATAGTCGGGCCGGGGGCGCAGACTGCCCCCGGGGGGACCGGAGGCGCGATGGCAGGCCGCGTGCTGCTTATCGAGGATGAGACCAATATTGCCGAGGCGATCCGCTTCATCCTGACGCGCGACGGCTGCGAGGTCGAGGTGCTGGGCGATGGCGCGGCGGCGCTGGAGCGGTTGTCGGGCGCCTTGCCCGATCTGGTGATCCTTGACCTGATGCTGCCCGGCCTCAGCGGACTTGAGGTGCTGGCGGCGCTGCGGGCCGACCGGCGCACCGCCGCCCTGCCGGTGATGATGCTGACCGCCAAGGGCCAGGGCCGCGACCGCGAGGCGGCCGAAAGGGCTGGGGTTTCGGCCTTCATGGCCAAGCCCTTCGCCAATGCCGAGATGCGCGCCAAGGTGCGCGAACTGATGGCGGCGGGCGGCTGAATGCGGGCGCCGCGGGCTCCGCTGTTTCTGGCGCGGGCGCATTACCGCCGCCGCCGCCTGCATGATGCCGCGCGGTTCCTGCCGGTGGTGGGGGTGTTCCTGCTGCTGCTGCCCGCGCTCTGGCCCGACGGGTCGGCGGGCGGGTCGGCGGTTTTTGCCTTTGTGGTCTGGGCGCTGATGATCGTGGCGGCGGCGGTTCTGGCCCCCGGCCTTGCCCGCCCCGAGACCGACGACCGCGCCCCGCCGGACGAGGAGGGCTGAGATGCCCTTCGACATTCTGGTCCTGTCCTGCCTTGTCTATGTGATCTTCCTGTTCGGTGTGGCCTTTCTGGTCGAGCGGCGGGCGGAACTGGGGGGCCTGCGCTTTCTGCGGTCGCCCATGATCTACACGCTGTCGCTGTCGATCTACTGCACCGCATGGACCTTTTACGGCGCCGTCGGTTACGCGGCGCGGTCGGGCATCGAATACATGACGATCTACCTTGGCCCGACGCTGGTCTTCGTCGGCTGGTGGTGGGTGCTGCGCAAGCTGGTCCATATCGGGCGGCAGCAGCGGGTGACCTCGATCGCCGACCTGATCTCTTCCCGTTTCGGCAAGTCGAACGTGCTGGGGGTGATGGTCACCGTGATCGCCGTGGTGGCGGCGACACCCTATATCGCGCTGCAACTGCAGTCGGTGACGCTGAGTTTCGCGGTCTTCGCCTCGGAATCGCCGACCGGCTGGGGCCTGCCCAACCGCGATTCCATTGCGGTCTGGGTGGCGGGGGGGCTGGCGGTCTTCACCATCCTGTTCGGCACCCGCAAGCTGGACGCCAAAGAGCAGCACCACGGCATCGTCATGGCCATCGCGGTTGAGGCGGTGGTGAAGCTGGTGGCGCTGATCGCGGTGGGCATCTTCGTGGTCTGGGGGCTGGCGGGCGGCGCCGGCGCGGTGCTGGAGCGGATCGTGGAAACCGACGCCCCGGGCTGGGAGCTGCAGCCGGGCCGCTGGCTGGGGCTGATCGGGCTGTCGGCGGCGGCGGTGATCAGCCTGCCGCGGATGTTTCAGGTCATGGTGGTCGAGAACGTCGATGAACGGCATCTGGCCCGCGCCAGCTGGGCCTTTCCGCTGTATCTCTTTGCCATGAGCCTGTTCATCCTGCCCATCGCGGTGGTGGGGATGGACCGGATGCCGGCCGATGCCAACCCCGACATGCTGGTGCTGACGCTGCCCCTGGCCGAGGGGCAGGGCACCCTTGCCATGCTGGCCTTTCTGGGCGGCTTTTCCTCGGCCACCTCGATGGTGATCGTGGAAACCGTGGCGCTGGCCACCATGCTGTCGAACCATGTCATCATGCCCCTGTGGCTGCGGCTGCGGCCGGCGGCGGCGCTGTCGGGCGATTTGCGGGGCGGCATCCTCTTGGCGCGGCGGCTGTCGATTGTCGGGGTGCTGGCGCTGGGGCTGGCCTATTACCGGCTGTCGGGCGGCACGGCGGCGCTGGCATCAATCGGGCTGATCGCCTTTGCCGGCATGGCGCAGGTGATGCCGGCGCTTCTGGGCGGCATCTTCTGGCGCGGTGCCACCAAGACCGGCGCCAAGGCCGGGCTGATCATCGGCTTTGTCACCTGGGCCTGGACGCTGTTCCTGCCGTCGTTCGGGCAGGATGCCGTGCTGTCGGCCGCCGTCTTTGCCGAAGGGCCCTGGGGCATCGGCTGGCTGCGGCCGCAGGCGCTGTTCGGCACCGCCGGGATGGACCCGCTGGTGCATTCGATCCTGTGGTCGCTGGCGCTGAACACCGCCGCCTTCTGCGCCGGCTCGCTTCTGACTTTTCCCGACCCGGTTGAACGCATTCAGGGCGCGGCCTTCGTCAACGCCTTCGACACCGAGGCGCAGGATGGCCGTCTGGGCTGGACCCATGGTCAGGCCGAACCCGAGGCGCTTCTGAACCTCGCGCAGCGCATCCTGGGCGAAGAGGCGCTGACCTTTTTCGAGGCCGAGGCGCGGGGGCAAGGGAAAGAGGGCTTTCTGCCCGACCTGACCCCCGCCTTCCTTGCCGAGCTTGAGCGCCGTCTGGCCGGCTCGGTCGGCGCCGCCACCGCCCATGCCATGATCAGCCAGCTGTTCGGCCGCGCCACCGTGACGGTCGAAGACCTGATGGCGGTCGCGAATGAGGCGGCGCAGATCATGGAATATTCGGCCCGGCTGGAGGCCAAGCAAGAGGAACTCACCCGCACCGCCCGCCAGCTGCGCGAGGTGAACGAAAAGCTGACCCAGATTTCGGTGCAGAAAGACGCCTTCCTGTCGCAGATCAGCCATGAGCTGCGCACGCCGATGACCTCGATCCGCGCATTCTCCGAGATTCTGACCGAGGGCGATCTGCCGGCGCAGCAGGTGGCCGATTACGGCCGCATCATCCATGATGAGGCCAAGCGCCTGACGCGGCTGCTGGATGACCTGCTGGACCTGTCGGTGCTGGAAAACGGCACGGTGCAGCTGAACCTGGGGCTGGCGCATCTGGGCCAGATGCTGGACCGCGCCGAGGTGGCCGCCAGCCAGACCCGCCCCGACCGCGCCTTCCGCGTCGAACGCGATGTGACGGCGGAAGAGATTTACCTCAAGACCGACGCAGACCGGCTGGTGCAGGTGTTCATCAACCTGATTTCCAACGCGCGGAAATACTGCGATGCCGACCCCGCGCTGCTGCGGGTGCTGGTGCGGCTGAAGGCGGGGCGGGTGACGATTGACTTCATCGACAACGGCCGCGGAATTCCCAAGGAAAAGCAGGCGCTTATCTTTGAAAAATTCGCCCGCCTGACGGATCAGAGCCGCGCGGGCGGCGCGGGTCTGGGCCTGGCCATCTGCCGTGAGATCATGGCCAATCTGGGCGGCACCGTCGCCTATGTGCCCGGCCAGCGCGGGGCGGCCTTCCGCGTCACGCTGCCCCTGCGGCGCGAACAGGCGGCGGAAAGTGTTCACCTTTCCGAAAGGAAGCTCGCCTAGCCTTCGCGGGCAACCCCGGGGGAATGGCGATGGCGGAAACGGGCGTGATCCGGCGGAAACTGGCGGCGGCGCGGGCGGCGCAGACCGAAGGCGGCCCGGGGGCCGACCGGGGCTGGCGGCTGGCGCTGGCGCGGGCGGCGCGCGATGTGATGAAGCTGCCGCTGGACGTGCCGGGGCTGCGGCTGGTGCGGGCCTCGCTGGCGGAACTGCTGGAATTTCCCGAAAGCCTGTCGCTGCTGGCCGTGCTGGAAGGCCCGGGCGAAGGGACGGGGCTTCTGGTCCTGTCGCCCCCGGTGCTGCAGGCCATGATCGAGATGCAGACCATGGGCCGCGTGCAATCGGCCACGGCCCAGCCGCGCAAGCCCACCCGCACCGATGCCGCCATGGTGGCCGGGCTGATCGACGCGGCGCTGACGGGGCTGGAGCAGGTGCTGGCGCAAGAGGCCGATCTGGTCTGGGCCGGCGGCTTTCGCTATGCCTCGTTCCTTGACGATCCGCGGCCGCTGGGCCTGCTGCTGGAAGACTGCGCCTACCGCGTCCTGCGGGCCGAGGTGGCGCTGGCCGGCGGCGCCCGGCGGGGTGAGGTGCTGCTGGCCCTGCCGGCCGAGGGGCGGGGCAGCCTGCCCGCCGTCGCCGCCCCGCCGCCCCTGCCGGAAGAGGCGGGGCCGGCCTTTGCCCGCGCGCTGGCCGAACAGGTCGAGGCTTCGGGCGCGGTGCTGCAGGCGGTGCTGGCGCGGGTCACGCTGCCCCTTGCGGCCGTGATGGCGCTGGCGCCGGGGGAGGTGCTGGCGCTGCCCATGGCGGGCCTTGACCGCATCAGCCTGGAAGGCACCGACGGCCGCCGCGTGGCCGAGGGCAAGCTGGGCCAGAACCGTGGCATGCGCGCGCTGCGGCTGGCGGTTCAGCCGGCGGCGGCAGCGTCACGGCCCCCGGCCGCCGCGGTACAGGCGGCACAGGAAACCCCGCCAGAAGCGCTGCGTCAGGCGGGGTGATATGCGTTATCTTGCAACATGTTGCGCGGCGATGTTCAGGTGGTTTCTGAACGTGCTTCCCACGGCGTCAGCGCTTTGCCGCCGCCTCGATCATGTCGCGCAGCGGGGCGTGGTTATAGCCGAAACGCGCGGTGGTGGCGATCATCTGATCGGCGGGGATCACGCCGGCGTTCATCATCATCCACACCACGGACGACCGGTTGCCCGAAGCGCAATAGGCAAAGACCGGCCCCGACGATGCCTCAACCGCCGCCTTCTGCGCGGTGACATTCGCCTCGGTCATCGCGCCGCCGATCACCGGGTTCACGACGAAGGTCAGCCCCAGCGCCTCGGCCGCGGCCTGCATCTCGGCGGCATGCAGATGGGGCGGAATCTCACCATCCGGGCGGTTGTCGATGATGGTGGTATAGCCGGCCGCCTTCAGGGCCGGCAGGTCCGCAGGCTCGATCTGGGGGGAAACGGCGTAGTCGGGGGTAAGGGCGCGGATGTCCATGGCACTCCTGCGAAGGGTCAGCTTGTCGATCCGCGCGGCCAGCGCGGGTGCGCCGACCATACCCGCGACCATGGCGAGAAGAAAGACCAGACCGCCCGCCCCGCCGAAGCCAAGGCTGGCCAGCGCCGGCCCGGGGCACAACCCCGCCAGGGCCCAGCCCATCCCGAACAGGACCGAGCCCAGCACCAGCTTCGGCCCCACCTCGCGCCGGGGCGGATCGGGGAAGGGGCCGCCCAGCACGGGGTGATACATCCGCCCCGCGACCCGCCAGGCCAGCGCCATCGGCAGGATCGCCCCGGCCATCACGAAGGCCAGCGTCGCATCCCAGGCGCCGAAGACATCCAGCCAGCCCTGCACCTTCGTGGTGTCGGTCATGCCGGAAACCAGCAGGCCCGCCCCGAAGAGCCCGCCCGCCGCGGCCGATGCCACCAGCCGCATCACAGCACCCCCAGCCCGTGGCGCAGAAGCGCCATGGTCAGCCCGCCGGCCAGAACGTAGAACACCGTTGCCACGATCCCCCGCAGCGACAGCCGCGAGATGCCGCAGACCCCGTGGCCCGAGGTGCAGCCATTGGCCAGCCGCGTGCCCACCCCCACCAGCAGCCCGCCGGCAATGATGACCAGCAGGTTGCCGGTCAGGTGGGTCGTGGCGCCCCAGAGCCAGCCCAGAACCGCCGGCACCGCGACCAGCCCGGCGATGAAGGCGGCGCGTTCCGGCCAGTTGCCGCGCCCGCTGCCATCGACCAGCCCGCCCAGAATGCCCGAGATCCCCATGATCCGGCCATTGACCAAGAGGAATATCGCGGCCGCCGCCCCGATGACAAGCCCGCCCAGCAGGCCCATAAGCCACGATATTTCCACGGAAACTCCTTCAATCACCGGTCAGAGGCCGTTGATCGGCACCTTCAGGTAGCTCAGCCCGTTGTCCTCGGGTTCAGGCATCTGGCCGGCGCGCATGTTGACCTGCAGCGATGGCACGATCAGCCGCGGCATGGCCAGCGTGGCATCGCGCTTTTCGCGCAGGACGACGAATTCCTCTTTCGACCGGCCGGCGCCGACATGGACGTTCAGCGCCTTCTGCGCCCCGACGGTGGTTTCCCAGGCATAAACCTCTCGCCCCGGGGCCTTGTAGTCATGGCCGACGAAAATCCGCGTCTCATCGGGCAGCGACAGGATCTTCTGGACCGAGTTCCACATCACTTCGGCCGAACCGCCCGGGAAATCGCAGCGCGCCGTGCCGAAATCGGGCATGAACAGCGTATCGCCGACAAAGGCCGCATCGCCGATCACATAGGTCAGGCAGGCCGGCGTGTGGCCGGGCGTGTGCAGCACCTCGCCGCGCAGCTGGCCGATCATGAAGATGTCGCCCTCGCGGAACAGCCGGTCAAACTGGCTGCCGTCGCGCTGGAACCGGGTGCCTTCGTTGAAGATCTTGCCGAAGGTTTCCTGAACCTGGGTGATCCGCTCGCCTATGCCGATCCGGCCGCCCAGACGTTCCTGGATATAGGGCGCGGCCGACAGGTGGTCGGCATGGACATGGGTTTCCAGCACCCATTCCAGCGTCCAGCCCTTGTCGCGGATGAAGGCCACCACCGCATCGGCCGACCGCGTGTCTGTCCGCCCCGAGGCATAGTCGAAATCAAGAACCGAATCGATCACCGCGCAGGCCGACCCCTGCGGATCGTGCAGGACATAGGTGATGGTGTTGGTCGCCTCGTCAAAGAAGGCGTGGACATCGGGTTTCATGGCGCACCTCTTTCCCCATGCTGGCGCAGATGGGGGCGCTGTCAATGTATTTCAACGATTGAATATGTCGGCTGCGGGCAATTGATGCAAGTCAATGTCGGGAATTCGCGGCGGTGGCAGAATGGCGCCGGATCAGGAGGAGACCGGCATGACATCCATTCCCGAACGCAAGGCGCAGCTTCTGGCCCGTCTGCACGAACTGCAGGGCCGGCTGGACGCGGTTGAGGCCGAGCTGGATTCGCATGACGCGAAGGATTGGGAAGAACTGGCCACCGAACGCGAGGGCGATGAGGTTCTGGAATCCATCGGCGTCTCGGGTCAGGCCGAGATCCGCCAGATCCGTGCGGCGCTTCTGCGGATGGAAGAGGGTGAATACGGCTACTGCGCCCGCTGCGGCGCCGAGATCGGGCAGGACCGGCTGGATGTGCTGCCGCAGACGCCGTTCTGCCGCAACTGCGCGGCCTGACCATGGAGGATGCGATGACCGACAAGACACCGATCGCGGCGATGGCCCGCATGGCGGGGCAGATGACGGCGGCGGCGGCGGCCGGGCAGGCCGTGGGGCTGAACGTGCTTCTGGCCGAGATGCAGGCACTGGCCGGCGTGATGCCGGGGGTGATGACCCTGCCGGACCCCGCGCAGGGCGCCCCGGATGAGGCCGAGGAACGCCGCCAGCAGGCGGAAACCGAAGCGAATTTCGACAACATGCCGGTCTGAGGGCCGGCCTTGCCTGTGGACAAGTCCGCCCCCCCTCCGCTTAATGGCGGCAGGAGGGGCTGGGCATGAATGAGGCTGCAAGCACGGGTGCCGCAAGGCCCGTTCCTCTGGCAACCGAACGTCGGGGCGACGTGGCGCTTCTGTGGCTGGACAGGGCGCCGGCCAATGCGCTGGACTCCGGGCTGATCGCGGCGCTGGGGGCGGCGCTGGCTGCGGCGGGGCGCGATGCCGGGGTGGCGGCCGTGCTGATCGCGGCGCGCGGGCCGGTCTTTTCCGCCGGTGCCGACCCCGAGGAATTGCGGCGGGTCAGGGGGGCGGCGCTGCCCGGGCTTTGCCTTGCGATTGAGGCGATGGCCAAGCCGGTGGTCGCGGTGCTGCAGGGCAATTGTCTGGGCGCGGGGCTGGAGCTGGCGCTGGCCGCCCATGGCCGAATCGCGGCGCCGGTGGCGCGGCTGGGCCTGCCCGAGGTGGCGCTGGGCCTTGTGCCCGGGGCGGGCGGCACCCAGCGCCTGCCGCGGCTGATCGGCGCCGAGGGGGCGCTGCGGCTGTTGATGCAGGGCAATCCGATTACCGCGGCCGAGGCGCTGGCGGCGGGGCTTGTGGATGAGGTCGCCGAAGACCGGCTGATCGACCGGGCGCTGGTGCTGGCCCGCCGTCTGGCCGGGGCGCCGCTGGTGCCGGCGGGGGCGCGGACGGAAGGGTTGCGCGATGGCAAGGCCTGGCAGCTGGCCGTGGCCGAGGCGCGCAAGCGGGTCGAGGCGGGGCGGATGCCCGCCCCCCTGCGCATGGTCGAATGCGTCGAGGCGGCGCAGCTTCTGCCGTATGACGCGGGCCTTGCCTTTGAACGTGCGGCCTTTGAGGACATGGCCGAAAGCCCCGAGGCGCAGGGCCTGATGCATGCCTTTCTGGCCGAGCGCCAGGCGATCCGTCCGCCCGCCGGCGTGGCGGGGCAGGGGGCGGTGCCGGCCTCGGTCGGCATCTGGGGCACTGCCGGAACGGCGGCGGAAACTGCGCGGATGGCGCTGTCGGCCGGGTTGCGCGTGGTGCTGGCCGCGCCCGACCGCGCCGAACTGGTGCCGGGGCTCGGGCGGATTGCCGCCCGGCAGGAGGAACTGGTTGCGGCCGGCCAACTGACGCCTTCGGCCCGCGATGCCGACTGGGGCCGGCTGACCGGCGCCACCGATGCGGCGGCGCTGGACGGGGTGGACCTTGTGCTGGTGGCCCCCGGCGCTGATGCGGGCGCCTTGGGCGGCGGGCAGCCGCAGGTGGCCCTGTCGGCGCCCGGCGCGGTGGCGCTCTATCCCGCAACCGCGCCCGGCGGTCTGGCCGAGGTGGTGGCAGGCGCCGATGCCGATCCGGCGGCGCTGGCGCTGGCCCATGGGCTGGCGCGGCGGCTGGGCGGGCGCGTCACCGCCTCGGGGCCCGGCGGGCCGATCGACCGGCGGCTGCGCGCGGCCCTGTCGCGGCTGATCGCGGTGCTGGAGCAGGCGGGCACAGACCGCGCGGCGATTGCGGCGGCGCTGGCCTATTACGGCATCGGGGCGGGCGCGCGCAGCCGCTTGCCCGCGCCGCCGGCGGCGGCCGCCGATGTGGTGCCGGCCTGTCTGGCGGCGCTGGCCTGCGAGGGGTTGCGGATGGTCGAGGAAGGCGTTGCACGGCGGGCCGGCGATGTGGATGCGGCGGCCACGCTGTCGGGCCTGTTCCCAAGGTGGGAGGGCGGGCCGATGTATCAGGCCGACCGCCGTGGCCTGATGGCGCTGCGGGCCGATCTGCGCGCCCGCGCCGCGGCCGAGCCGCAGCTTTTCACCCCGCCCGCGCTGCTGGACCGGCTGATTGCGGCGGGGCGCGGCCTTAGCTGAGGATCACGCCCACCACGACCGCCATCAGCCCCAGGCCCGAAACCGCCAGCGCGCCCAGGTTCAGCGCGACGACCCGCTGCAGCGAAGCCTTGATCTGATCGTCGGGCAGGCCCGAGTTCTTTGCCCGCATGGCCAGAACGATGCACCAGCCCAGCATCGCCACGCCCGCCAGCGTCAGCGCAGCACCCGTCCAGATCAGAAGCCCCATCGTTCCGTCTCCATGCTGCCGGCCGGTGTCCTGCTTTCCCCATATCGGCCCCGTCCCGCCCGCGCAAGCCGGGGCGCTTGCACAGGCCGCCGCGCCGGGCTAGCAAGGCCAGCAAACCGAAATCCGAGGCCAGAATGAGCGACGCATCCGATCCCTACAATGTCACCGCCGACGAACTGCGCCAGTTCATCGAGCGTTATGAACAGCTTGAGGCCGAGAAGAAGGACGTCACCGAGCAGCAGAAAGAGCTGATGGCCGAGGCCAAGGGCCGCGGCTATGATACCAAGGTGATGAAGAAGGTCGTCGCGCTGCGCAAGCGCAAGCCCGATGACATCGCCGAGGAAGAGGCGGTGCTTGAGATGTACAAGCAGGCGCTTGGCATGCAGTAGGGTGCGTGCTTGCACGCACCACGTCCGGCAGGAATTGACTATGGACGGCCCAATGGTGCGTGTGAACACGCACCCTACGGGCCACCAGCGGGCGATGGGGTGGCCGTTGCGGTGCGTGTGAACACGCACCCTACGGCGCGATGAAGGTGACCTCGGGCATCTGGGCGATGCGGGCGACGTCTTCCTCATAGGCCCGCGTCAGGTCAGCCACGGTGTCATCGGTCCAGCCCGGCATCTCGACCTCAAGGTCGATGCGTTCGGGCAGGGCGAACTTGTCCAGGAAGGCGGAAACGATGCGGCGGCGCTGCATCGGGTTCTGCGGCGGGTGGCCCTCGATATAGGTCCGCATCCGCGCCATACCCTCGCCCGACATCAGCGAGGCGAGCAGGTCTTCCTCGCCTTCCAGCGCGATATCCTCGGGCAGGCCCGAGACGGCGCGCAGCACTTCGGGCCAGACCAGCGGCGTATCCTCATCGCACCAGACGGTCAGCGGCGCGTCGGGGTTGGCGTCAAGGATTTGCTCGACCACATCCGACCAGCGCAGGTCGAACGGGTCGGCCCCGTTCAGGAAGCTGCCGTAATCGGCGGGCTTCAGCCGGTCATACAGCAGCGGCAGGAAAGTCGCGGGGTTGCGCAGGGCCAGGTGGAACTCGGCCTCGATCTGGGGAAAGATCTGGGTGAAGGCGCGGGTGCGTTCTCCGGCGGCGGGGTAAAGCTTGCCCATCAGCACCCAGTTGGGCAGCGACATGAAGCTTTCCCAGGACAGGATCAGGCGGTCGGCCCGCTCTTCCTCCATGATCTGTTCCAGGATCAGCGCCTGTTCGTCCACCGTCGCGGTGGCGCCCTTCAGCCGGATCGCGGTTTCGCGCAAAAGCGTGCGGTAGCGTTTTGACGGCGGCACCGCGATGTCATGCTGCGCCAGAAGGTCACGATTGCGCGAGAGGCATTTCAGCAGACGGTCCTCGTCGGTGAAATGTGCCCCCAGATGATAGACGATCCGCATGCTGCCCGGCTGCCCCCGTTCGTTGCCGCGAATATAACGGCTTTTCTGGACAGGGAAACCGCTTTCCTGTAAGCGCGGCCCATGAACCCCAAGCAAAACAGTCGGATAAGCGGGCGCGGGCGGTGGCCCGACGGCTGGACGCTGCTGGCCGTGGCGATTGCGGTGGTGGTGGTGGCGCCGATGGCGGCGGTGGTCTGGATCGCGCTGCACCCGACCGAGAACATCTGGCCGCATCTTCTGTCCACCGTGCTGCCGCGCTATTTCCGCACCACGCTGATCCTGATGGCGGGGGTGGCGGTGCTGGCAGGGGCGGCGGGCACCGGGGCGGCCTGGCTGATCACCATGTACCGCTTTCCCGGGCGGCGCTGGCTGGCGCATGCGCTGCTGTTTCCGCTGGCAATCCCGGCCTATGTCGGCGCCTATGCGCTGGTTGATTTCCTGGACTATTCGGGGCCCCTGCAGACCGGCCTGCGCGCGGCGATGGGCTGGACCAGCGCGCGCGACTACTGGTTTCCCCAGATCCGCAGTGAAGGCGGCGCGATCGTCGTGCTGTCCGCCGCGCTTTACCCGTATGTCTATCTGCTGACCCGGCAGGCGCTGCGCGAACAGTCGGGCAGCATCTATGAGGTCGCGCGCGCCCTTGGCCTGAACGGCTGGGGGGTGTTCTGGCGGCTGGGCCTGCCGCTGGCCCGGCCGGCGATTGCCGTGGGTCTGGCGCTGGCGCTGATGGAGACGGTGGCCGATTTCGGCACGGTGCAATATTTCGGGGTGCAGACCCTGACCACGGGGGTGTTTTCCACCTGGCTGGGCGGCGGCAATGCCGGGGGGGCGGCGCAGATTGCGGGGGTCATCCTGACGCTGATCTTCGTTCTGGTCGCGCTGGAGCGGCTGGGCCGGCGCAATGCGCGGTTTCACCGCCCGTCGCGCGCGCCGCGCCCGGTGGCGGCGGTGGCGCTGACGGGCTGGCGCGGCTGGCTGGCGGCGGGGCTGTGCCTGATCCCCTTTGCCATGGGCTTTGTCCTGCCGGTGGGGGTGATGGCGCTGCATGCGCTGGCCAAGCCCGAGGTCTGGCTGGCGCCCGGACTGGCGCAGGCGGCGCTGAACACGGTGCTGGTGGGCGGGGTGGCGGCGGTGCTGACAGTGGGGGCGGCGCTTTTGCTGGTCCATGGGCTGAGGATTGCCGGGCGGGGCGTGGCGCGGGCGGTGCTGCCCGTGACCACGCTGGGCTATGCCGCGCCGGGGGCGGTTCTGGCGGTGGGGCTGCTGATTCCGCTGGCCGCGCTGGATCACCGGGTGGCCGATGCGGTTCTGGCGGCGACGGGCCATGACCCCGGGCTGATCCTGACCGGCACCTCGGCCGCAATCATCCTGGCCTATGTGGTGCGCTTCTTCGGTATCGCGCAGGGGGCGGTGGATGCGGCCTTCGGGCGGATTGCGCCGTCGCTGCCGATGGCGGCCCGTTCGCTGGGGCAAAGCGAGGGCGGGGTGCTGCGGCGCATCTACCTGCCCCTGATGCGCGGATCGGTGGCGGCGGCGCTGCTGGTGGTCTTTGTCGATTGCGTCAAGGAACTGCCGGCGACGCTTCTGCTGCGGCCCTTCAACTTCAACACGCTGTCCACCCGGGTCTATGAACTGGCCAGCCTTGAGCGGCTGGGAGAGGCCGCCCCCGCCGCCCTTGTGGTGGTGGCACTGGGGCTGGCGGCGGTGGCCCTTCTGGCCCACGGCACGCGCGACCGGTAGATGGGGGGGCGGTGCGTGCAAGCACGCACCCTACGGCGGCATTCGGGCGGAACAGGAAAGGCACTGCCTTTCCTGTTCCGCCCGTCGCGGGGCGGTTTCAACGGGACCGGTTCAGCCCTCACAGCAGAGGCCGGCGCCTGCCCCGGCGGGCGGGAAGCGCCCGCCGATGGCGGGGGCGGGCGCTGGCCGGCGGCCTTTGGGGCCACCGGCGGCAAAGGGCATCCGCATCGCGTGACCCCGGCGATGGCCGGGGTCAGACGGGCTGGGCGCAAGATCTGCAGCCGGCGCTTCGGCCCCGTGGGATGCGTGTTCACACGCACCTTTGGGGGGCGGTGCGTGCAAGCACGCACCCTGCGGCGGCATTCGGGCGGAAAAGGAAAGGCACTGCCTTTCCCCGCCCGTCGCGGGGCGGCGCACCTTGCCCGGTTCAAGCTTCAAGACGAAAGGCCGGCGCCCGCCATGGGCGGGGCGGGCGCTGGCCGGCGGCCTTTGGGGCCATCGGCGGGCCAAGGGGCACCTGTATCGCGTGGCCGAGGCGATGGCCTCGGCCAGATTAAGCCGGGCGCATTAGCCCGCCCCGGGCACGGGTGCCCACCGGCCCGGGCCCTGCCGCCCTATCGGTGGTGCGCGCCGGGCCGCCGTGCCGGGGCGGGGGCGGCGAAGGTGACGCGGGTCGCCTCCAGCGCCACAAGGTTGTTCGTCCGCCCCACCAGCCGGCCCGACTGGCCCGGCGCCGGTGTCAGCACCTCATGCGAGACGCCGTCGCCCGCGTCGTTCCAGGTGATCGTCACCTCACCCGACTGGGCATCCAGCGCCACCCGCCCCTCGGCAATGCGCTGGCGGATCGGGCGTTCCCGCTCGGCCGCGGGGGCGCGGCGGGTCCAGGTGACCACGCGCTGATCCGAGATGTAATAGTAAGTCGTCTCGAAATCCTGCACCTGCCACCAGCCGGTCAGCCAGTCGGGCAGCGGATCAAGCCCGTCATCGCCGGTGCAGGGCCAGAACAGCACCCGCAGCTGCACGAAACAATGCGAGGCAGAAATCCGCGCGCCGTTGGTGCCGGGCGCGCCGTTCTGCACGATGTCGGCGCCGTCCCACAGCTCGGTGTGAAAGCCGTAGCCGCGGTCGCGGAAACACAGGATACCCTGCCGCCCGGCCAGATGGGCGCGCATCTGGCGCGTGGTGGCGCCCTGACCCAATAGGCCGCGCAAATCCTCACCCCGGCCATAGCGGCCGGTCAGATGCACCTCTAGTTCATCGACCGCGCCCAGATAATAGTCGCCGTTCAGGCGCGCGGTGCGGCGGCGGTGGCTTTGCGGCGGGATGCGGTGTTCGGCGCCGGCGCCGTTCAGCGCGGCGCTCATCTGAAAACAGCAGGGCGTGTTGCGCGGCTGTCCGGGCTGCAGCCCTTCGTTCAGCGCATCCATGTAGCGCGAGATATGGGGGGGAAGGTTGGTGTAGGTGGGATAGGCGGCGCGCAACACCCGGAAATCAGCGGCGATGCTGCCAAGCGCGGGATCGGTCATGACAAGAACCTGAACAAAATGGGGGCCGTCGGAACAGTATCCTACGTTAGGCCCGGCAGGTGATTCCGGTCAATCGGGCGCAGACATCCGCCCCATTCGCCCGCCGCGCCGCCGCTGCAGTTGCGGCGCCCGGCCCGGCAGTTCGGCCATCACCGCCCGCCGCGCCTCGGGCGTCATGCGCGACCAGGCTGCGATTTCGTCGATGCTGCGCAGGCAGCCGACGCAAAGCCGCGCCTCGGGGTGGACGACGCAGATCTTGACGCAGGGGCTTTCGATCTCGTCGCGCTTCCAGATTTCGTCCACCTCAGCCCTCCAGATACGCCAGACGGTCCAGCGCCCCTTGCAGGATATAACCGGCCGCGACCTGATCGATCACCTCTTTGCGACGCTTGCGCGACGCATCCGCCTCGATCAGCGCCCTTTCGGCCGCGACGGTGGACAGGCGTTCATCCCAGAAGCCGATGGGAAGCGCCGTCAGCTTTTCCAGATTGCGGGCGAAGGCGCGGGTCGATTGCACGCGCGGGCCCTCGCTGCCGTCCATGTTCAGGGGCAGGCCCAGCAAGAGCCCCGCCACCTGCCGCGCTTCGGCCAGCTTCAGCAGTTCGGCGGCGTCGAGGGTGAATTTCTGCCGCCGGATGATGACGACCGGCGTCGCCACCCGCCGCCGCAGGTCCGAGGTGGCGATGCCGATGGTCTTGTCGCCCAGATCCAGCCCGAAGATCGCCCGGTTGGGCGGCAGGGCGGCGGCGAATTCGGCGAATTCGGTGCAGATCACGGCGCGGCCCCGGCGCTGGCCCCTGCGGCGGCGCGCAGGCGGGCCTGCACCTCGGGCTGGCCGTCAAAGGCGGCTTCGGCGGCCTTCAGCACGGCGGCCGTACGGTCGGGTTGGTTCAGCACGCCAAGCGCGTTCAGAAGTTGCAGCCATTCCGCCTCGCTGCCGCCCTCTGCCATCAGCCGCTCTTCCAGCCCCGCGACCATGCCTTCGATCATCGCCTGACGGTCGGCATCCGACATCTCGCCCGCCGCCGCGACCGCCGCCGCATCGGGGCCTTTCAGCTCGGGCAGGGTATAGTTCACGCCGGCCCGCATCGCCGCCTCTTCGATGCCGGCGCGGATCGGGCTGATCCACGGCGCATCGGGCGGGCCTTCGCGCAACAGGGGTTCCCAGAGTTCAAAGGTGCGGTCGGGGCGGCCCACCTGCATGAACATCAGGCCCGAGAAATAGCGCGCAAGATGATTGCGCGGCTCGGCCTGCAGCACGGCGACCAGCTGCGCCTCGGCCTCGGGCGAGACATAGCCGGCCGTCGCCGCGACCATGTACTGGACCGCATCCAGCCGCTGCGCGGGCAGGGCGGTTTCGCCCAGGACGTCAAGCAGGTGGCGCTGGGCCTTTGCGGCGGCCTTGTAGTTGCCAAGGTTTGCCTCGTTCCGGGCCAGAAGCTCCAGCCCGCGCGGATCGTCGGGATTGGCCTGCATCGCGCTGCGCAGCTTTTCCATCAGGGCCGCGAAATCGGCGTCGGGCTGCGGCAGGCCCGCGGGATCGGGGTCGGGCGTCTGCGCTTCGGCGGCGTCCTGTCCGGGGCGGGTGCGGTAAACCTCTTCGGCCGCCGCCAGACGTTCGGCCAGCGGCAGGTCGGGATAGCCCGGCGCGCCCAGATACTGATAGACCGCCACGCCCCCCGCCATCACCGCCGCAACCGTCAGCGCGACGGGCGCCAGCGGCAGGCTGCGCCCGGCCGTGGCGGCGCGACCCGCCTTGCGGTCAGCCTCCAGCAGCCGCCGCGCCACCTCGGTCCGCAGCCGCTGCGCCTCGTCCGCGGCCAGCGTGCCGCGCGCCAGATCGCGTTCCACCTCGGCCAGCTGGTCACGATAGACGGCGATATCGGGGTTTTCCGCCGGCGCCACCGCAACCGGCCGGCCAAGCGCGCGCAGGAACACCGCCAGCAGCACCAGCGCCGTTCCGCCCGCGATCACCCAGAAGCCCAGGTCTTCCATCTGCCACTCCCTGACCAGCCGCCCCCAGATAGTCCTTTCCGCCGCCCGGAAAAAGGGGCCGCAGGGCCGCAGGGGCGCCGCAGCGGCATGACGCGACGCGCGATGTCGCAATTTTCCCGATTGTGCCGCTGCGAGGGGCGGCTAATTCTGCGCGCGGGACCAAAGCTGTCCCATGTCCGAACCGCCGGAGCGCCGCGCATGAAACGCTATTCCGTCTTCGCCATCGCCAAAGAGGCCATGTCCTACCATCTGGGATGGGAGCGTGCCTGGCGCGCGCCGGAACCCAAGAAGGAATACGACGCGATCATCGTCGGCGCCGGCGGCCACGGCCTTGCCACGGCCTATTACCTTGGCAAGAACCACGGCATCCGCAACGTGGCGATCATCGAGAAGGGGTGGCTGGGCGGTGGCAACACCGGGCGCAACACCACCATCATCCGGTCGAACTACCTGCAGGATCCTTCGGCGGCGATCTATGACAAGGCGCTGAAGCTGTATGAAAATCTCAGCCAGGACCTGAACTACAACGTCATGTTCAGCCCCCGCGGCCTTCTGATGCTGGCCCAGACCCATCATGAGGTGCGCGGCTACCTGCGCACGGTTCATGCCAACACCCTGCAGGGCGTGGCGACCGAATGGATCAGCCCGGCCAAGGTGAAGGAACTGGTGCCGATCATCAACATCGACGGGCCGCGCTATCCGATCCTGGGCGCGCTTTATCAGGCGCGCGGCGGCACGGCGCGGCATGATGCGGTGGCCTGGGGCTATGCGCGGGCCTGTTCGGCCATGGGGATGGACATCATCCAGCAGACCGAGGTGAAGGGTGTCCGCGTCGAAGGCGGCACCGTGCGCGGGGTCGAGACCACGAAGGGCTATATCGGCACCAGGAAACTGGGCATCGTGGTGGCCGGCCATTCGGGGCAGGTGGCCGAGATGGCGGGCTTCCGCCTGCCGGTCGAGGCGGTGGCGCTGCAGGCGCTGGTCAGCGAACCGATCAAGCCCTGCATGGATGTGGTGGTGATGGCCAACACCGTGCACGGCTACATGAGCCAGTCCGACAAGGGCGAGATGGTGATCGGCGGCGGCACCGACGGCTTCAACAACTACACCCAGCGCGGCAGCTTCCACCACATCGAGGAAACCCTGCGCGCCCTGATCGAGACTTTCCCGATGATCAGCCGCCTGAAGATGCTGCGGCAATGGGGCGGCATCGTGGACATGACCGGCGACCGTTCGCCCATCATCTCGAAGACGCCGGTGGCCAACTGCTTCATCAACTGCGGCTGGGGCACGGGCGGCTTCAAGGCCATCCCGGGCTCGGGCTGGGCGATGGCCGAACTGATGGCCAAAGGTGAGCCGGGGCCGCTGGCGGCCGATTTCAACATGTGGCGCTTCCGCGAAGGCCAGTTCATCGACGAGTCGGTGGCAGCCGGGGTGGCGCATTGATGGCCGGCATGAACCCGCAAGTTTCTTCGAAGAAACTTGCAAAAGTTTTCGAAAACTTTTGCGGCACCGCCGCGGAAACGGAGCGCGACAATGCTCATCCTTGAATGCCCCTACTGCGGCGTCAAAGCCGAGGAAACCGAGCTTGCCCCGGGGGGCGAGGCGCATCTGAAGCGGTTCGGGCCGGGCTCGTCGGATGACGAGTTCGAGGCCTACATGTTCGCAAGGCAGAACCCCAAGGGCGTGCATTTCGAACGCTGGCGCCATGCCTATGGCTGCGGCAAGTGGTTCCTGGCCGCGCGCTGCACCGCAACGCTTGAGGTCTTCGGGACCTATCCGGCGCAGACCGGCGCGCCGCCCGCCGACATCGTGGCGAAGATCAAGGCCAAGCGGCCGGACTGGAAGGGTTAAGACATGAGCACCCGTCTGCAGAAGGGCGGCCGCCTGATCGACCGGGCAAAGCCTCAGGAATTCAGCTTCAACGGCAAGCGCATGAAGGGCTATGCCGGCGACACGCTGGCGGCGGCGCTGCTGGCCAATGACCAGATGCTTCTGGGGCGCAGCTTCAAGTATCACCGCCCGCGCGGGCTGGTGGCGGCCGGCGCCGAAGAGCCGAACGCGCTGGTGAATCTGGGGCAGGGCGGCCGGTTTGAGCCGAACCAGCGCACCACCACGACCGAGCTGTTCGACGGGCTGACCGCGACCAGCCAGAACCACTGGCCGAGCCTTGAGTTCGACGTGGGCGTGGTGAACAACTATGCCGCGCGCTTCCTGCCGGCGGGGTTCTACTACAAGACCTTCATCCATCCGCGCTTTGCCTGGAAGCACATCTTTGAACCCGTGGTGCGCCAGTCGGCCGGTCTGGGCCAGGTGCCGAAGGACCGCGACGCCGACCGCTATGAACAGGCCTACGCCTTCTGCGACGTGCTGGTCGCGGGCGGCGGCATTGCGGGCCTGCAGGCGGCGCTGGCCGCCGGTGCCTCGGGTGCCCGGGTGATCGTGATGGAGCAGGCGGCCCACTGGGGCGGCCGGGCGCCGGCGGATGGCGATGTGATCGACGGGCTGCCGGCGGCGGACTGGGTGAAGAACGCCCTCGAAGCCCTTGGCAGGATGCAGAATGTCACGCTGCGCAACCGCTGCATGGCGGCGGGCGTCTATGACCACGGCTATGTGCTGGCCGATGAAAAGGTCGCCGACCATACCCCCGGCGACGGGCGGCCGAAGCACCGGCTGTGGCGCATCCGCGCGGCCCGCATCGTGACCGCGACCGGCGCGATTGAACGGCCGCTGGCCTTTGCCGGCAATGACATTCCGGGCGTCATGCTGGCCAGCGCGGTGCGCGACTATGTGGCGAACTGGGCCGTCAGCCCCGGTGACCGCACGGTGGTCGTGACCAACAACGACGACGCCTACCGCACCGCCATCGCGCTGAAGGAAGCGGGGCTGGAGGTGCCGGCGGTGATCGACGCCCGCGCCGAGGTGACGGGCGATCTGCCCGCCCGCGCCCGCGCCATGGGCATCCGGGTCGAGGCGGGCCGGGCCGTGGTGAAGGTGAAGGGCGCCAAGCGCGTGACCGGCGTCGCCATCGGCCTGCAGGCCGGGGAAGGCGCTGTTCTGGAAGAGATTTCCTGCGATGCCGTCGCCATGTCGGGCGGCTGGTCGCCGGTGGTCCATCTGTGGAGCCATTGCGGCGGCAAGCTGATCTGGGACGACGCCCAGGCGCATTTCCGTCCCGATGCCGCCCGCCCGCCGACCAATCAGGACGGCGCGGCGATGGTGACGGCGGTGGGTGCCGCCAATGGCGCGATGAGCGCCGCCGCCGCGCTGGCCGATGTGGCCGCGCAGATGGGCGGGGCGGTGGTGCCGGCCGCGGTGGTGGCCGAAGCGCCGATGGCGCCGGTCTGGGTCATGCCGCAGGGGGCCGGCCCGGCGCTGCGCATGAAGATGTGGCTGGACTATCAGAACGACGTGAAAGTCTCGGACGTGCAGCTTGCCGCGCGTGAGGGCTATACCTCGGTCGAACATACCAAGCGCTATACCACTTTGGGCATGGCGACCGATCAGGGGAAGCTGAGCAACATCAACGGTCTGGCCGTTCTTGCTGATGCGTTGGGTGAACAGATTCCGCAGGTCGGCACCACCACCTTCCGCCCGCCCTATACCCCGGTGACCATCGGTGCGCTGGCGGGTGAGGCGCGGGGCGAGATCTTCCAGCCCCTGCGCCGCACCCCGATGCATGGCTGGCATGAGGCGAACGGCGCCTATCTGGAACCCGTGGGTCTGTGGCGCCGGCCCTACTGCTATCCGCGCGGCGCTGAAAGCCATGAACAGGCGGTTCACCGCGAGATTCTGAACACCCGCGCCCATGTGGGGATGCTGGACGCCTCGACGCTGGGCAAGATCATCGTCAAGGGGCCCGATGCCGGCCGTTTCCTGGACATGCTTTACACCAATGTCATGTCCAGCCTGCCGGTGGGCAAGTGCCGCTATGGCCTGATGTGCAACGAGCAGGGCTTTCTGTCGGATGACGGCGTGGTTGTACGCCTGTCCGAAGACAGCTGGTTGTGCCATACCACCTCGGGCGGGGCGGACCGCATCCATGGCTGGATGGAAGACTGGCTGCAGTGCGAATGGTGGGACTGGCAGGTCTATACCGCCAATGTGACCGAGCAATATGCCCAGATCGCGGTGGCCGGCCCCAATGCCCGCAAGGTGCTGGAAAAGCTGGGCGGGATGGATGTCTCGAAGGCGGCGCTGCCCTTCATGGGCTTTGCCGACGGCACGCTGGCCGGGCTGCCGGTGCGGGTTTACCGCATCTCGTTCTCGGGCGAGCTGAGCTATGAAATCGCTACGCCCGCCGGCCACGGTCTTGCGCTGTGGCAGGCGCTGATGGCGGCGGGGGCCGAGTTCGGCGTGATGCCCTATGGCACCGAGGCGATGCACGTCATGCGGGCCGAGAAGGGCTTCATCATGATCGGCGACGAAACCGACGGCACGGTCATTCCGCAAGACCTGAACCTGGGCTGGGCGATTTCCAAGAAGAAGGCCGATTACCTTGGCAAGCGCGGGCAGGAGCGGGTGTATCTGGCCAGCCCCGACCGCTGGAAGCTGGCGGGTTTCGAAACGCTTGACGGCTCGGTCATACCCGACGGCGCCTATATTCCGGCCGAGGGGCACAACCCCAACGGCCAGCGCAACACGCAAGGCCGCGTATCCTCGACCTACCACAGCCCGACGGTGAAGCGCGGCATCGCCATGGGCCTGATCCGCGGCGGCATGGACCGCCTGGGCGAGGTGGTGGAGTTCACCAGGATGGAGGGCGGCACGGTCAAGGCGCGCGTCGTCGATCCGGTCTTCTATGACAAGGAAGGAGCACGGAACGATGTCTGAGGCGGTTTCCCCCCTGTCGGGCGCCCGGTTCGAGGGCTTTGCTGCTATCCGTGAGATCGGGCCTCTGGGCATGATCAGCCTGCGCGCCAAACCCGATGTCGCGGGCCTTGGCCCGGCCATTCAGGCCGCCACCGGCTGCGCCGTGCCCGCGCCCCGGCGCATCGTGACCAGTGGCGCCAGTGCCGCCGGCTGGATGAGCCCGGACGAATACCTGCTGATCCTGCCCTATGAAGGCGTGGCGGCGGCGCTGGCGGCGATTGCCGGCGCGATGGGCGGGGCGCATCACCTTGCCGTCGATGTGTCCGACGCCCGAGCGGTCTTCCGCATCGAGGGCGACAAGGCGGCGCAGGTGCTGGCCAAGCTGATGCCGGTCGATTTCGCCACGCTGGAACCCGGGGAACTGCGCCGTTCGCGCGCGGCACAGGTGGCGGCGGCGCTCTGGCAGCAGGACGGCGGCTTTACCCTTGTGTCCTTCCGCTCGGTCGCGGGCTATGTGATGGGGCTGCTGACCCATTCGGCCCAGCCGGGCAGCGAACTGGGCTGAGCGCCCGCCGAAGCGCCTTGACAGTCCCGCCCGGCGCGGCTGAACTTCTTTCCCATACAGGGTAAGGAGTTGCCGTGCGGGTGGGAATGAATGTGAAGCGCGGCCTTCTGGCCGCGGCGCTGCTGGCGGGCTTCGTTGCGCCGCCGGCACTGGCGGAAACCGAGACCTTGAGTTGCGTCGTCAAGGACCGTGGCAACAGCTATTACCAGCCCGCGACGGTGCGGTTGACCGCCGATTTCTACCGCGGGAAAGTGCTGGTCGAAGATGAGCTGACGCGCAAGGTCCATGGTGGCCCGGTCGCCGGCCAGGTCGAGACCCGGAACGGCAAGCGCACGACGATTGTCTGGACCGTGACGGGCATACCCAGTGATCCGAAGACGATCGCAGGCTATGTCAAGGCGACGATTATCCAGCGCCTGACCATCTGGCCCGACGGAAAGGGTGTTCTGACGGGGGTTATCGGGCTGAATAGTCGCAAGAATAAGCCGCAACTCCGCTCAGACGTGACCTGCACGCCGCAGAAATGATCCCCAAACGGCGGCCTTGCCGGGCCGCCAGACCTTACCGCCGCGCAAATGCCGTTGCGTCCGTTTGGCGATGATCAGACAGAGGAATGCAGGATGACGGCCTTTTCCACCATCGCAGCCGTCACGGCTGCATTTCTTTTGGCCGGGCAGCGCATTTGGATAAGCGGCTCTTGACGGGTCCCCGCGATACGGCTGAACATCGCGGCCGGAACGGGTAAGAGGGTGTCGTGGGTATCAGGAACGCATGGGTGCTTGCGTCGGTGCTGATCGGGCTGTCTGCGCCTTTGGTGCAGGCGGAAACGCGGACCTTCCGTTGTGTTGTCGAACAGCGCAGCAACAGCTTCTACCAGCCCGGCACCATGAAGGTGACCATCGACTACCGCCTCTGGAAGGTCCGGGTCGAGGATGAACTGACGCGCAAGGTCTCCAACGGTCCGGCGATCGGCCAGCTTGAAACCTGGAGCGACCGGCGCCAGACCGTCATATGGACGGTGAAGGATCTGCCGAACGACGGGAAATCGGTGACCAGCTATGGCAAGGCCACGCTGTTCCAGCGCCTGACGATCCGGCCCGACGGAAGCGGCGCCCTGACCACCAATGTCTCGTGGAACCTGCCGCGCCGCAAGCCGCAGTTCCGCTCTGAAGTCACCTGCACCGCACAGAAATGACAACCACGCCCAAGGGGAATTTCCGATGAAGATGATTGCGACGCTGGCCCTTGCTTTTGCGGCGGGCCTTGCGGCGGCGCCGGCTCTGGCCGCCAATGTCTATGAATGCGCATTCCCCGAACAGGAGGCCAACCGCAACTGGCTGCCGGCGCAGGTTGCGATCACCCATGATGTCGAGAGCGGCGAGGTTCTGGTGTTTGACCCTCTGATCCAGCACTACAAGGGCAACCCCATCCCCGCCAAGGTCGAGACCGACAACAAGGCCCGCGTCACCTACACCTGGCGGCTGGACGGCATGAAGGACGTCAGCGGCCAGATGGTCAATCAGGCCTACCGGTTGACCATCCGCAAGGATGGGCTTTCCGCCAAGGTCTCGGGCAAGGCGCTTGGCTATGCCAACAGCCCTGATGAGGCCACTGGCCGCTGCAAGCTGCACAAGCGCTGATCCCGGTGCCGCGCATGGCGCGGGAGGCGTGTTTGCTGCACGCCGAGTTCAGGTTGACAGAAACGTGAGGGCTGCCCCATCCTTGCCGGACGGATGGGGTGTTATGTGTGATTCTTCAAAGTCTTGAATCCTGCCGGCGGCCTGCGGACCGCCAGACTTTCCCGCCGCGCAAATGCCGTTGCGTCAGTTTGGCGACGATTGAACAGAGGAATGCAGGATGAAAGCTTTTTCCACCATGGCAGCCGTCGCGGCTGCGTTTGTCTTGGCCGGGCCGGCGGCGGCCGAGGTCTGGCATTGCAAGACCGTCGTCAAGGGCGCCGACGATGGTTTTATTGCCCCCGACATCATCATCGACCATGTGCCGGGTGAGGATACCGCCGTGGTGCTGGACGGGCTGATCAACAACTACAACGGCAAGCAGCCCCTGCCGGCCGAGATCGTGGCCGAGAATGCCCAGAAAGTCACCTATGCGTGGAAGCTGAAGCTGCATGTCACCGGCACCAGCGCGACGATCCGTTACCGGATGACGCGGCAGAAGGCGAGCGGGGCGGTCACGATTTCGGCGCAGGCCCTGGGCTTTGCCAACCACTACACCTCGACCGGGAAATGCGCGATTGCCAAGTAAGTTGCGCTTGGGGAAGACGCCGGCCCTGATGGCGGCGCTGGTTGCCCTGTGCCTTGGTGGCCCGGTGGTCGCCAAGGATGCCACGCTGGAACTGCGCTGCACCGTCGGCCACCGGAAGGAGCCGCAGTTTCAGCCTTCGAAGATCACGGTGATGCTCGACTTGAACCGGCTGACCGCCACGGTCAGCGATGACATCATGGCGCGTTCCGGGACCAAGTCGGTGCCGGGCCGGATCGAGGCGCTGAACGACAAGAAGATCACGGTGACCTGGGTCGTGAAGAATGTGGTGCTCGACCAGAAACTGGCGTTGCCCAATACGGACGGCCAGGTGCAGGCGCAGCAGCGTCTGACCATCCTGGAAAATAACAAGTCGTTTCTTATCACGTTCTCACCGTCTGGCTGGTATCGAAAACTGATCGAACAACGGACAAACGTGGCCTGCACGGTGGTCGAATAGCATCGTTTCGCGCGGCGGGGCTTGAATTGTGGCCCCGCCGTGCCACTCTGCCGATCTGTATCTGTTTGCTGGGGGAACGGATGGTTATGAGATTTGCCGGGCCGGTTGGTCTGTGGCTGGCGCTGATGGGCGGGGCTTCGCAAGCCACGGTGATCGAACTGGATTGCCGGGTGGGTGAGCGCAGCAACAAGTATTTCCAGCCCGAACGCATCCAGCTGAGCCTGGATACCGACACCGGCAAGGCGCTGATCCGCGACGACCTGACGGCCAAGGTCAAGGACGGTCCGGCCTATGGCAAGATCGAGACCTTCAACGACATCCGGCTGACGGTTTACTGGCGGGTCGGCAACGTGCCGCGTGACCCGAAACTGTCCTACAGCCCCACCACGGCCAATGAACTGACCCAGCGGCTGACGGTGCGGGCCGGCGGCGATGCCACGCTGGTGTCGCACACGGCGGGGCAGTATCTGGACAACCTGCGCGAATTCCGCACCAAGGCCACCTGCAAGGTGCTGAACTAGGGCCTGAGCAGCCTTGTGAACAGCACTTCCAGATAGCTGTCGGCTTCGGCGAAGGGGTCGTGGCCTTCGCCCAGGACGGCGCGGACCTGCACGTCGAAATCGGCGTAATGCTGGGTCAAGGCCCAGATCGAGAAGATCAGGTGATGGGGCGGCACGCGGGCGATGCGGCCTTCGTCCATCCAGCGGGTCAGGACGGCGGCGCTGGAATCGACCAGCGGCTTCAGATCGCCCTCGATCGCCGGCATGATCCGGGGGGCGCCCTGCAGGATCTCATTGGCGAAAAGCCGGCTTTCGCGGGGGAAATCGCGGCTGAGTTCCAGCTTGCGGCGGACATAGGCCAGAATCTCGGCCAGCGGCTCACCTTCCGGGTTCATCGCGCGCAGCGGGTCCAGCCAGGTGTCCAGCAGCCGCGACAGAAGTGCTGTATGCACCGCCTCTTTCGACGGGAAATAATAGAGCAGGTTCGGCTTTGACAGGCCCGCCACCTCGGCAATCTGGTCCAGCGTGGCGCCGCGGAAGCCGTGCTGCGAAAAGACATCCAGCGCGGCCTCAAGGATCGCGGCCGAGTTGCGGGCCTGAATGCGGGTGCGGGGACGGGACATCGGACGCCTGTTCTGCCTTTGGCAGGTCAGATTGGCGCAAGCTTCGGCAGGATGCAAACGCCCGATGGCCCGGGCGGTCAGCGGATCACGATATCCGAGGTGAAGCTGGCCTGCTGCCCGCCGTGCCGGTCATGGAAAACGGTTTCCAGCGTGTAGCTGCCGGGCGGCGCGGTGCCGAGCGTGTAGTTCAGGTTCGCCACGAACTCGCGCGCGGGCACCATGGCCTGATAGGTGATCTGCATCAGCGATGGGCTTTCCAGCAGCACCTCGCCCGAGGCGGTGTCTTTCACGATCAGGTCGATGTCGAAGGCGATCTCATACATGCCGTTGCCGGCATCGCCATAGCCGTAACCCTTCGGCTCGGCATAGATCAGGATCGGCTCGCCCTGGGCATAGACGTTGTCGGCGCGCGACTGATACACGCCGTAGCCGGTGGACTGGGCGGAAACCAGCGTCAGCGTGCCGAAATGCAGCCCGGCGGAAAACCACAGCTTGGTTTCCAGCGCGGCGGCGGCGGACTGCCAGGCGGCGAAGTCATTGGCGGTGACGGCGGATTCGACGGCGGCGGCAGCATCGGCCAGTTCGCCCGCCTGGGCGGTGGCGGGAAGCAGGGCGCAAAGGGCAAGGGCAAGGCAGCGGTTCATCGGAATGCTCCATGAAAACCCGCGGGCGCGGGCCCGGCCAGTCTAGCACGGCGCGGGCCCTTGGGCATCAGCCTGCCTTGGCCAGCACCTGCCGCATCGCCTGCACCACCAGCGCATGATCGTCGCGCGACGGCAGGCCCGAGACGGTGGCCACCGCAACCACGCCCACCCCCGCCACGCGCACCGGCACCGCGCCTCCGTGGTCGGCATAGCGGGCCGGGTCCAGCCCGTGGATGGCCAGCGTCTGGCCCTTGGCCGCGCCTTCCAGCCCGACCAGCATCGAGGGTTTCTGGAACAAAAGCGCCGTCGCCGACTTGCGCTGCGCCCAAAGGTCGTTCAGCGGCGCGGCGCCGGGCAGGGCGGCGTGAAACAGCGTGCGGTCGGCCGTGCGGATGTCGATGACCACCGGCAGGGCATCGGCCCGCGCCAGCGCCACCAGCGCCAGACCAAGCTCCAACGCGGTGTCTTCGGTGAAGGCGGGAAAGACCAGCCCGGCCGCTTCGGCCTTCAGCGTTGCGATGTCGTCCATGATGTTCCTGCCGCTAGGGTGCGGCGGCAGGCTAGCGCCCCGGCGCGCGGCCGGCAATCAGGCAGCGGCCAGAAGCCGGGCCTTGGCGATGCGGAACTCGGCCTCATCCAGCGCGCCGGTGCGGCGCAGGCCGGCCAGCCGTTCCAGCTGATCCAGCATCGCATCGGGGGCGGGCGGTTTCGGGGCGGCGGCGGCGCGCAGCACCTTGTTGGCCAGATCGGCCATGGCCGCGACCGACTGTTTCACGCAATTGTCCACCACCACGACCCGCGCGCCAAGGTCGATCATGATCTTGCCCAGCACCCAGCCTTGCGAGGCCGAGACCGACTGCACCTTGTCGTGCCGGATGGTCTGGGTATCGACCGAGCGGGACAGCAGCGCGCAGTCCAGAAACAGAAAGCGTTCATCCGTCAGCGCCACGACCCAGGTGTTCACCCCCATGTCCAGCGCATTGGCCTGAAACCCGCCCGTCACCATGCCGGAACAGAGCGCCAGCACGGTTTCGCCGCGTTCCAGAAAGTCGGGCAGGACGCGCAGTTCCTTCTTGGTGCCGAAACTGTCGAAGGGCACGCCGTTCAGCGCGCAGATCGCCTTCCAGTTCTGCGTTCCCGTCAGGTCCGCATAGCGGCTGAAATTCTCGATCATGACTGTCCCCGCAATTCCTGACAGCAACTTGGTGGCTGTCCCCCGTAATTCCCGGCAGCATGCGCGCCGACTTTGGGCAAATCCGGGCCGAAACCGGAAATGATCGCGTCATCTCTGCGGCGGGGTCATACCGCGCCGATGCCTTTCAGCAGGATGCGCTTGACGCTGTCCTTGGCGGCCAGCCATTGCGCATCGCTCAGGGGGGCGCCGCCGTTCAGCGTTTCGATCTGGTGGCCGAAATCGGCGTAATGCTGGGTGGTGGCCCAGAGCATGTAGAGCAGATGGTCGGGGTTCACCGCGTCCATCCGCCCCTCATCAATCCAGTTCTGGATCAGCGCGGCACGGCCCGCCGTCCAGTCGCGCAGCGTGGTTTCCAGATAGTCCTGGATCACCGGGGCGCCGTGCATCACCTCGGACGCCCAGACCTTGGACCCGTTCGGGTGGCGGCGCGAGATTTCCATCTTGGCGTCCACATAGGCGCCGATCGCCTCGACAGGCCCCGGCGCATTGTCAAAGCAGTCGGCGGCGTGCAGCCAGATTTCAAAGATGTTCTGCACCACCCGGCGATACAGGTCTTCCTTGGTGGCGAAGTAGTAATGCAGGTTGGCCTTGGGCAGTCCGGCCATGTCGGCGATCAGCTGCATGGTGGCGCCGCCGAAACCGGCCTCGGCAAAGACCTTCTCGGCTGCCTGCAAAATGAGCGCCTCATTCTGCGCCCTGATGGCGTTGCGCTTCTGGGGCCGGGCCGGTTCGTCCATGCCGTCCTTTCGGGGGAAGATTGCGGTTGACCGGATGGTCAGGTTGTGTTGCGCTTCACATTGACCATACGGTCAGGAAAAGATTCGCCGCAAGGGGCAAGGAAGACCCCGGACGGCACAGGGAGAATGCTATGGCCGCGCCGGGTGAGAACCTCCGCATCAATTCCGCACGTCTGTGGGACAGCCTGATGGAGATGGCCAGGATCGGCCCGGGCGTGGCCGGCGGCAACAACCGCCAGACCCTGACCGATGCCGACAACGAAGGCCGCCACCTGTTCCGGGGCTGGTGCGAGGCGGCCGGCATGACCATGGGCGTCGATACCATGGGCAACATGTTCTTCACCCGCCCCGGCGCCGACCCCGACGCGCTGCCGGTCTATATGGGCAGCCATCTGGACACCCAGCCCACGGGCGGCAAATATGACGGCGTGCTGGGGGTTCTGGGCGCGCTTGAGGTGGTGCGCAGCCTGAACGATCTGGGCGTGAAGACGCGCCATCCCATCGTGGTGACCAACTGGACGAATGAGGAAGGCGCGCGGTTCGCCCCCGCCATGCTGGCCAGCGGCGTCTTTGCCGGCATCCATACCGAGGAATATGCCAAGGCCCGCCGCGACCTTGACGGCATGGTCTTTGGCGAGGAACTGGCCCGCATCGGCTGGGTCGGCGATGAGGTGACGGGCGCGCGCAAGATGCACGCGATGTTCGAACTGCACATCGAACAGGGCCCGATCCTTGAGGCCGAGGGCAAGGATATCGGCGTCGTCACCCACGGGCAGGGGTTGTGGTGGCTGGAAATCACCCTGACCGGGAAGGATGCCCATACCGGCTCGACCCCCATGCACATGCGGGTGAACGCAGGCCTTGGCATGGCGCGCATCACCGAGCGGGTGCATCAGATCGCCATGAGCCATCAGCCCAACGCCGTGGGCGCGGTGGGGCAGGTCAAGGTCTTCCCGAACTCGCGCAACGTGATCCCGGGCAAGGTGGTCTTCACCGTGGATATCCGCAGCCCCGAACAGGCCAAGCTTGATGCCATGAAGGCCGAGGTCATCCGCGCCGCCCATGCCGTGGCGGCCGAACTGGGCCTTGGCTGTTCCATCGAAGAGGTCGGCCATTTCGACCCGGTGACCTTCGATCCGGGGCTGGTCGCCGCGGTGCGCGGGGCGGCCGAACGGCTGGGCTATTCGCACATGGACATCGTCAGTGGCGCGGGCCACGATGCCTGCTGGATCAACCGCGTGGCGCCGACAACCATGATCATGTGCCCCTGCGTGGATGGCCTGTCGCATAACGAGGCCGAAGAGATCAGCCCGGAATGGGCCGCGGTGGGCACCGATGTGCTGCTGCATGCGGTTCTGGAAACCGCCGAAGTGGTGGCCTGACGGATGACCGCCGCCGCCGCCCTGCCGCTGGACCCGACGCTGCCGCTGGCGGGGCGCTGGCAGGTGGTGGCGGATGCGGTGCTGGTGCCGCCGGCGGGGCCCGAGCGGCCGCAGGTCTGCGGCGCCTTCGATGCGGCGGGCGTGGCGGTGCCGGGCAGCCTCTGCCACGGCGGATCGGCCAGCGTGCCGGTGACGGCGCTGCCCGATGCGCCCGTGCCGCCGGCCTTCCGGCTGGAGGGGACATGGGCCTTCGGCGGCGTGATCTCGGGCCATTTCGGCCATATGCTGTGCGAGGCGACCGGGCGGCTTTGGGCACTGGACGAGGTGGAGAAGGTCACGGGCATCGTCTTTTTCGCGCGGCCCTTCGACAAGGCCCGGCAGGTGCAGCGCGCCTTTGCGCAGCTGGCGGGGCTTCTGGACCTGCCGATGGTCACGGTGCTGAGCGAACCCGCCGCCGTCGCCCGGCTGGTGGTGGCCGAGCAGGGGCTGGGCTCGGGTGAGCTGCTGAACGGCCGGCCCGAGGCGCGGGCCTTTCTGCGCGACCGGCTGGCGGCGGTGGAACCCGATGGGGCGGGCCGGCGGTTTTACATCACCCGTTCCGGCCAGCCGGCCCGGCGCGGCATGGTGCTGGACGAGCCGGGGCTTGAGGCGCTGTTCGCCGCCGCCGGATATGAGATCCTGCGCCCCGAAGATCACCCGCTGGCCGCGCAGGTGGCGATGTTCCGCGCCGCAAGCCATGTCGTGGCGACCGAGGGCAGCCCGTTGCACCTTCTGTCCTTCGCCGCGCCCGAGGGCTGTCAGGTGGCGGTGATCCAGCGCCGCCGCAGCCCGACCTTCGGCCATATCTGCGACAGCCTGCAGGCCTTTCTGGGCACCGCTCCGCTGCGGCTGACCGACATCACCTCGGTCCACGCGCCGAAAAAGGCGCGCAATCCCAATCTGGTCTATCTGGAGCCGTCGCGCCCGGCGATGCGGGCGGCGCTGGGCGCGGCGGGCTTCCTGCCCGCGACCACCCCCGACTGGCCCGACCTGACGCCCGAAGCCCGCGCGGCGGCCGTGGCGCGGCTGTCGGCCGAGACCGAACAACGCCTGCGCCCGGTGGCGGTGGAAGACCTGCCCGAGGATGACGGCGACGAGGAAAGGGACGCGGCATGAGAGGTGGCGCCTCTGGCCGGCGGCGGAGCGGGGGCCAGCCCCCGCGCCCCCGGGATATTTATGGACAGATGAAATGGAGGGTGGAGTCATGAGCAGCACGGTTATCCGCGGAGGCACCGTCGTCACCGCCGATCTGAGCTATGTCGCGGATGTGCTGGTCGAGGGCGGGGTGATTACTGCCATCGGGCCGGGGCTGTCGGGCGACACGGTGCTGGATGCCACGGGCTGTTACATCATGCCGGGGGGGATCGACCCGCATACCCATCTGGAGATGCCCTTCATGGGCACCTATTCGGCCGATGATTTCGAATCCGGCACCCGGGCGGCGCTGGCGGGCGGCACCACGATGGTGGTGGATTTCGTGCTGCCGGGGCAGGGGCAGGGGCTGATGGATGCGGCCCAGATGTGGCACAACAAATCGGGCCGGGCGCATTGCGATTATTCCTACCACATGGCGGTCACCTGGTGGGGCCAGAAGGTGTTTGACGACATGGAAGCCTCGGTCAAGGCCGGGATCACCAGCTTCAAGCATTTCATGGCCTACAAGGGCGCGCTGATGGTGAACGACGACGAGTTGTTCCACAGCTTCCGCCGGGTGGGCGATCTAGGCGGCCTCGCCATGGTGCATGCCGAGAACGGCGACGTGGTGGCTGAACTGACGGCCAAGCTGATCGCCGAGGGCAATACCGGACCCGAGGCCCATGCCTATTCCCGGCCCCCGCAGGTCGAGGGGGAGGCGACGAACCGCGCCATCATGATCGCCGATATGGCGGGGGTGCCTCTGTATGTCGTCCATACCTCGTGTGAAGAGGCGCATGAGGCGATCCGCCGGGCGCGGCAGGCGGGAAAGCGGGTGTGGGGCGAGCCGCTGATCCAGCATCTGACGCTGGATGAAAGCGAGTATTTCCACCCCGACTGGGACCATGCCGCCCGCCGGGTGATGAGCCCGCCCTTCCGCGACAAGTCGCATCAGGCAAGCCTTTGGGCCGGGCTGCAATCGGGGTCTCTGTCTTGCGTGGCGACCGACCATTGCGCTTTTACCACTGAACAGAAGCGGTTTGGCCTGAAGTCCTTCGCGCAGATCCCCAATGGCACCGGCGGGCTTGAGGACCGGCTGCCGATGCTCTGGACCCACGGCGTGGGCACCGGGCGGCTGACGCCGAATGAGTTTGTCGCGGTGACCTCGACCAATATCGCCAAGATCCTGAACCTTTATCCCCGGAAGGGCGCGGTTCTGGTGGGCGCGGATGCCGATCTGGTGGTCTGGGATCCGGCGGCGGAGAAGACCATCTCGGCCGCCAGCCAGCAATCGGCGATTGATTACAACGTCTTCGAAGGCCAGAAGGTGAAGGGCCTGCCGCGCTATACCCTGACGCGGGGCCGCGTGGCGGTGACCGAGGGCAAGGTTGCGGCGCAGGAGGGCTGGGGCCGGTTCGTCGGCCGCGAGGCGCGGCCGGCGGTCAACCGCGCGCTGACCGCGTGGAAAGAGTTGACCGCGCCGCGCCCGGTGACGCGCACCGGCATTCCGGCGACGGGGGTGTGATGACGCGCCACCCGGCCCCCGGTTCAGCCCTGCGGACCCGCTTCGGCGGCGGGTTCGGGCTGCGCGGGGGGGGGGGCTGCGTCATCATCGGCATGGGCGGCGCCGACGGGGTCGAAGTAGAACTCGGCCAGATCGGCGGCGGTCGGGGCGAAGGCGGTGGTCGTGGGCATCGGGACGCTCCTGCAGGGCGGGACGGGCGGCAGTCTGCCCGTCCGGTGCAACAGGTGCGTGACAGGCGCGCGGGGCGCGGCCTGTCAAAGCGGCACCAGCGCCTCCAGTTCCGGCATGAGGACCACGCTTTCCTGTTCATGCGGATCGGTGCGGGCGATCACGGCGGATGCCGGGCCGGGGCCGGGGTTGAAGGGCAGATGCGGCATGTCGGCGGGGATATAAAGCAGGTCGCCGGCGGCAACCTCCATCCGGTTTTCCAGCCGCTCGCCCCAGTACATCACCGTCACGCCTTCGGTCATGAAGATCGCGGTTTCGTGGGTGGCGTGTTTGTGCGCCTTGGCGCGGCCGCCGGGCGGGATGGTCAGAAGGTGCATGCAGATCGCCTGCGCCCCTGTGGTTTCCCGCGCGATGCCTTCGAAATAGCTGAATCCCTGCTTGCCGTCATAGGTCGTGGCGCCGGGGCGGAGTTTGCGGCATTCGGCCATGAATCTGTCCTTTGCGGTGGGTTTGCCGCAAGGGTGGCAGGGCCCGTGCCCCGGGGCAAGGGCCCTGCGGCGGCGGCGGACTACGCCTGTTCCTCTTCGTCGGCCTCTTCGTCTTCGTCCGTCTCGTCGCCTTCGGCCTCATCGCCCTCGGCCTCGTCTTCGTCCATCTCGTCGCCGTCGTCGTCCTCATCGTTGCCTTCAAAGGCCTCGTCTTCGGTCTCGGCTTCGTCCTCGGCCAGTTCGGCCAGCGTGTCTTCGGCGTGCAGGGTGTCTTCGGTCAGGGGCATGGCTTCTCTCCATCCGGGGGGGCAGGCCGGGACGGCCCGCGCCCATCCTGACCGGCGCCTGCAACGCCGCCATGACCGGCGCATGACAATCCATCCATCCCGAAAGGCAGTCCAAGCGTGAGCCAGCCCCCCAGCCAGCCTGTGATCGAGGCAAAGGCCCTCAATCTGGTGTTCCAGACCGCCGACGGCCCGGTTCACGCGCTGAAAGACGTGAACCTGACCATCGGCAAGGGCGAATTCGTGTCCTTCATCGGGCCTTCGGGCTGCGGCAAGACCACCTTCCTGCGGTCGATCGCGGCGCTGGAGCATCCGACCGGCGGCACGCTGCGGGTGAACGGGATGACGCCGGATGAGGCGCGGCAGAAGCGGGCCTATGGCTATGTGTTTCAGGCGGCGGGGCTTTACCCCTGGCGGACGATTGCCGGCAACATCCGCCTGCCGCTGGAGATCATGGGATTTTCGCGCGCCGAACAGGAAGAACGCACCGAACGGGTGCTGGATCTGGTCGAGCTGAAGGGCTTCGGGAAGAAATTCCCCTGGCAGCTTTCGGGCGGCATGCAGCAGCGCGCCAGTATCGCCCGCGCGCTGGCCTTTGACGCCGATATCCTCTTGATGGACGAACCCTTCGGCGCGCTGGATGAGATCGTCCGTGACCGGCTGAACGAGGAACTGCTGAAGCTGTGGGACCGCACCGGCAAGACCATCGGCTTTGTCACCCATTCCATCCCCGAGGCGGTCTATCTTTCGACCAAGATCGTGGTGATGTCGCCCCGTCCGGGCCGGATCACCGATGTGATCGACTCGCCCTTGCCGAAAGAGCGCCCGCTGGACATCCGCGACAGCCGGGAATTCATCGAAATCGCCCACCGCGTGCGCGAGGGGCTGCGGGCGGGGCATGCCGATGACTGACGCGCTGCCCCCCTGGCTGCCCCGCGCCTGGCGCATCCGGGCGCTGCTGTTGTCGGTCGTCCTCGGGCTGGTAGCGCTGGCGGCCTATGGCCGGCTGCGCGACGGCGGCGGGGCGCTGGTGCAGTCGATGCCGGTGATCTTCGTCGTGGTGACCTGCGCGGCGCTTTGGGCCGACTGGGTCTGGCTGAAGCGCAACCACCACCGCGTGAACGAATGGGGCCTTTCCAAGGGCAAGGACGCAAGGAAGAAACCGAAATGAGGGCGCTGGCGCTGGTTCTTTTCGCGGCTCTGGCCGCACCTGCGGCGGCCGAGACCTATGGCGATGCCTATGGCCTGGGCGATCATCCGGCGGCGCCGGTGCAGGGCGGCGGCCTGGGCGATCTGGTCCATGTGACCGCCGAACTGCTGAAGGCCGACGGCAGCCCGGCCGACCGCGTGGCCCCGGGTGAGGTGGTTTCGGTGCGGCTGACCGTCAGCCGCGCCGCCGACCGGCCGGCGGTGCAGCTGCGGCTGCACTGCACGCTTTACTTCACCAATGCCGACAACGAAGACAGCCCCGGAACCGAAGGCACCTGTCTGGATGCCAGGGTCGGGGGCGGGGAAACGGTGGCGCTGAACGTACGGCTGAAGTTCCGCGGCAGCGCCGAAGACCGGCCCGAAACCTATGGCGTCGGCGTTGAGGTGAAGGATGAGATCAGCGGCGAGGCGCTGAGCCTGATGCCCACCTGGACCTGGGAGGGCGCGGAATGAACCGCATCCTTCCCGTCCTGACCGTGGTCCTGGTGATCGTCGCGCTATGGTATGTGGCGGCGGTGGGGATGAACCGGGCCTGGGTTTACGATCAGGCCAGCCGCGCGGGGGTGGAACCTCCGGGCCTTGGCGGTCTGATCACCGCCACGATCAATCAGGAACGCCCGGTGCTGCCCGCGCCGCATCAGGTGGCGGCGGAACTGTGGAAATCGACCGTGGGCATGGCGGTGACCTCAAAGCGCAGCCTGATCTATCATGGCTGGATCACCGTGTCGGCCACGCTTCTGGGCTTTGCCATGGGCACGGTGCTGGGCGTGGTGCTGGCGGTGGGCATCATCCACAACCGGGCGATGGACCTGTCGGTGATGCCCTGGGCGATTGCCAGCCAGACCATTCCCATTCTGGCCATCGCGCCGATGATCATTGTCGTGCTGAACTCGGTCGGGTTGCAGGGGCTGGTGCCCAAGGCGATCATCTCGGCCTATCTGTCGTTCTTCCCGGTGGTGGTCGGCATGGTGAAGGGGTTGCGCAGCCCCGACCAGATGCAGCTGGACCTTCTGAAGACCTACAATGCCGGTGATGCGGCGGCCTTCTGGAAGCTGCGTCTGCCGGCCTCGGTGCCGTACCTCTTCGCCTCGCTGAAGGTCGGGATCGCAGCCAGCCTTGTCGGCGCCATCGTGGGCGAATTGCCCACCGGCGCGGTGGCGGGGCTGGGGGCGCGGCTGTTGTCGGGCAGCTATTATGGCCAGACGGTGCAGATCTGGGCGGCGCTCTTTGCGGCGGCCATCGTGGCGGCGGGCCTTGTCGCGCTGATCGGGGTGGCCGAGCGCGGGGCGCTGAAGCGGATGGGGATGGCGCGATGACACTGGTCGTTCTGTCGCTGATGTTCTGGGCGGGGGCCTGGGTCCTGAACGTGGGGCTGGCGCAAAGCGCCGTCACCCGCAGCCGCGCCGGGCGGCTTCTGGTGCCGGCGATCTTCGGCATCACCGTGCTGGTGGTGTGGGAGGGAATGGTGCGCGGCCTTGGCGTGTCACCCGTCATCCTGCCGCCGCCCTCGGCGGTGGCCGCGCGCATCGCGGTCAGCCTGCCCACGCTCTGGGCCGATTTCCTGCAGACGGCGGTGAAGGGTGCGCTTCTGGGCTATCTGATCGGCTGCGGCGCGGCGGTGCTGACCGCCATCGCCATCGACCGCAGCCCTTTCCTGCAGCGCGGCCTCTTGCCGGTGGGCAATTTCGTGGCGGCCCTGCCCATCGTCGGCATCGCGCCGATCATGGTGATGTGGTTCGGCTTCGACTGGCAGTCGAAGGCGGCGGTCGTCGTGGTGATGGTGTTCTTCCCGGTGCTGGTGAACACCGTCGCCGGCCTTGCGGCGTCTGACCGGATGCAGCGCGACCTGATGGCCACCTGGTCGGCCAGCTACTGGCAGGGGCTGTTCAAGCTGCGGCTTCCGGCCGCGATGCCTTTCATCTTCAACGGGCTGAAGATTGCCTCGACGCTCGCCCTGATCGGGGCCATCGTGGCAGAGTTCTTCGGCAGCCCCATCGTGGGCATGGGGTTCCGCATCAACGCCTCGATCGGCCAGCTGGCGCTGGACATGATCTGGGCCGAGATCGCGGTGGCGGCGCTGGCGGGATCGGCCTTTTACGGGCTGGTCGCGCTGATCGAACGCGGGGTGACCTTCTGGCACCCCTCGCAACGGCATTAACGAAGGCCCGGGAAGCGGGCCGCAACATGGAGGTTGGAATGAAGAAGCTACTGACCGGCGCGATGCTTGCCCTGATGGCGGGCGGGGCGGCCCAGGCAGCGGATGACGTGACGCTGCAGCTGAAATGGGTCACCCAGGCCCAGTTCGCGGGCTATTACGTTGCCCAGGCCAAGGGGTTCTATGAAGAAGAGGGCCTGAACGTCACCATCCTGCCCGGCGGCCCCGACGTGGCGCCGACCCAGGTCATCGCCGGCGGCGGTGCCGATGTGGTGATCGACTGGATGCCCTCGGCCCTTGCGGCGCGCGAAAAGGGGCTGGCGCTGGTGAACATCGCCCAGCCGTTCAAATCCTCGGGCATGATGCTGACCTGCCTGAAGGAATCGGGCGTGGCGAGCCCCGCCGATTTCGCCGACAAGACGCTGGGCGTCTGGTTCGGCGGCAACGAATATCCGTTCCTGAACTGGATGAACAAGCTGGGCCTGAAGACCGACGGTTCGGCCGGCGGCGTGACGGTGCTGAAGCAGGGCTTCAACGTCGATCCGCTGCTGCAGAAGCAGGCGGCCTGCGTCTCGACCATGACCTACAATGAATACTGGCAGGTGATCGACGCGGGCGTGGCGCCCGAGGATCTGGTGGTCTTCAAGTATGAAGATGAAGGCGTCGCCACGCTGGAAGACGGCCTTTATGTCATGGAAGACAAGCTGGCCGATCCCGCCTTTGCCGAGAAGATGGTGAAGTTCGTCCGCGCTTCGATGAAGGGCTGGAAATACGCCGAAGCCAACCCGGACGAAGCCGCGATGATCGTGCTGGACAATGACGCCACCGGCGCCCAGACCGAACTGCATCAGAAGCGGATGATGGGCGAGATTGCCAAGCTGACCGCCGGATCGAACGGCGCGCTGGACCCGGCCGACTATGACCGCACCGTTGCGGCGCTGATGTCGGGCGGTTCCGACCCGGTGATCACCAAGGCCCCGGAAGGCGCCTGGACCCATGCGATCACCGATCTGGCGCTGCAATAAGCCGCTGCCGGTTCTGAAATGACGAAGGCCGCGCCCTTGGGCGCGGCCTTTCCTTTGCCCCTGTCAGGCCGCCCTGATGGCGAAGGTGCCACGGTAGGGCGATGCCCGGCCGCCGGGTGGGCGGCCGACGGTGGAACCCCTTGGTTTATGGTTCAAGGACTTCCCACGCCGCGCGTCTTGAGACGTTGCAGAATGCCCGCCCGAGGGGGCGGTCGGGCATTGCCCGGGCGCGCTGACGCGCTTGATTCCCGGGCAGGAAGAGAGGCGGGTTATCGCCCTTGGCCGTTCAGCCCTGCGCTTCGGCGGTGCTTTCCGGGGTCTCGTCGGCCACCGGGGCGGCGATCTTGAAGCTGCGCAGGATGAAATCGGGCACATGGTCGCCCATGCCGACGACGCGGGCATCGTCGCGCGGGCCGCCGCGGTCGCCCCGGTCACGGCGGTCGTCGCGGCGCTCGGGCCGGGCGGCGGGGGCGGGGCGTTCGGCCCGTTCGGGGCGTGCCGGGCGGTCTTCCACCACGGCCGGCGCTTCCGTGACGACCTCGGCGCGCGGCGCGCGGTCTTCGCGCGGCGGGCGGGGCGCGCGGTCTTCACGCCGTTCGCCGCCACGCTCACCACCGCGGCTGCGCGACCGGCTGCCGCCACGCTCTTCGCGGCCGCGGTCGGGGCGGTCGCCGGCATCGTCCAGCGCGCCTTCGGGCAGGGTGCCGCGCGGGATCGCCATCTTCACCAGGCTTTCGATGGCCGACAGATACTTGCCATCGGCCGGGGTCGCGATGGAAAAGGCCTTGCCCTGACGCCCGGCCCGGCCGGTGCGGCCGATGCGGTGGACGTAATCCTCGGGGTGGCTGGGCATGTCGAAGTTGAAGACGTGGCTCACCGCCGGAATGTCGAGCCCGCGCGCCGCCACATCCGAGGCGACCAGAAGGCGCAGTTCCCCGTCTCGGAAAGCATCCAGCGTCTTCATCCGCTGGCTCTGCTCCAGGTCGCCATGGATGGGGGCCGCGTTGAAACCGTGGGATTTCAGTGACTTCGCTACGACGTCCACATCCATCTTGCGGTTGCAGAAGATGATGGCGTTGGTGCAGGCCTCACCCTCGGACCGGATCAGCGCGCGCAGGACGGCGCGCTTTTCGGTAAAGCTGCGATCCTTGCGGCTGGGCGTGAATTCGACCAGGCGCTGCTCGATCGTGGTCGAGGCGGTGGCCTGCCGGGCGACCTCAACCTTGGCGGGGTTGGTCAGGAAGGTGTTGGTGATCCGCTCGATCTCGGGCGCCATGGTCGCGCTGAAGAACAGGGTCTGGCGGGTGAAGGGGGTCAGCTGGAAGATGCGCTCGATATCGGGGATGAAGCCCATGTCCAGCATCCGGTCGGCCTCATCGACCACCATGATCTGCACGCCGGTCAACAAGAGCTTGCCGCGCTCGAAATGGTCCAGAAGGCGGCCCGGCGTGGCGATCAGCACATCGACGCCGCGGTCGATCAGCTTGTCCTGCTCGCCAAACGACACGCCGCCGATCAGCAGCGCCTTGGTCAGCTTGGTATGCTTGGCATAGATGTCGAAGTTTTCCGCCACCTGTGCGGCCAGTTCGCGCGTCGGCGCCAGCACAAGGCTGCGCGGCATCCGGGCGCGGGCGCGGCCCTGTCCCAGAAGGGTGATCATCGGCAGCGTGAAGCTGGCGGTTTTCCCGGTGCCGGTCTGGGCAATGCCCAGCACGTCCTGGCCTTGCAGCGCGGGGGGAATGGCCTGAGCCTGAATGGGGGTGGGCGTTTCATAGCCGGCTTCGGCCACCGCCTGCAACACGCGGGGGTCAAGGGCAAGATCAGAGAATTTGGTCATCAGCGTCCTGGGTGATGCGGGATCGGCCCGCAATTCTGAGAAGGGACGCAAGTTTTCCGGGCGCCCCGGCGTCAAGGGGCGCAAACCGCCCTCCGCGCGCGATAGCGGAAAAGCCGGGTGGGGTCAAGCAAACCGCCCCGTCAACCACCCTGACGGGAAGAATCATCCCCCCCCGACAGCCCTGCCGGAAGCGGGGTCAGGGATTCCAGACGATGCGTTGGGCGACGATCCGGGCTATGGTCATCTTATTGAGCGTAGATGGTAAACTCTTCCCGGTTCCCGTTCTTCCCGCCTTTTTACCTGGTTCTTGGTGCGCGGGCTTGCCCGCAGTTTCAGAACGCAAAAGGGCCGTCGCTCCCCAGGCGACGGCCCTTCCTTTTTACCTGATGGCAGGTCTCAGATGTCGAAGACCACCCCCTGCGCCAGCGGCAGGGTCGAGCCGTAGTTGATCGTGTTGGTGGCGCGGCGCATGTAGGCCTTCCACGCATCCGAACCCGATTCCCGCCCGCCGCCGGTTTCCTTCTCGCCCCCGAAGGCGCCGCCGATCTCAGCGCCCGAGGGGCCGATGTTCACATTAGCAATGCCGCAGTCGCTGCCCCGTGCGGACAGGAAGGCCTCGGCCTCGCGCAGGTCATTGGTGAAGATTGACGACGACAGGCCCTGCGGCACGGCGTTGTGCGCTTCAAGAACCGCGTCGAAGTCGCTGTATTTCATCACATAAAGCACAGGCGCGAAGGTTTCGTGCAGGACGGGGCCGGTCTGTTCCGGCATCTCGACCAGAGCGGGGCGGATATAGGCGCCGCCATGGCCCGCCACCACCTCGCCGCCATGCACGGTGCCGCCGGCGGCGCGCGCCTGATCCAGCGCCGCCAGCATCGCGTTCAGCGCGCCTTCGTCAATCAGCGGGCCGACCAGCACGCCCTGCTCCAAGGGGTTGCCGACCTTCACGCTGGCATAGGCGGATTTCAGGCGGGGCAGGAAGGCATCATACAGGCTTTCGTGCAGGAACAGGCGGCGCAGCGTGGTGCAGCGCTGGCCAGCGGTGCCCATGGCGGCAAAGGCCACGCCGCGCAGGGTCAGGTCCAGATCGGCGGTGGGGCCGACGATGGCGGCATTGTTGCCGCCCAGTTCCAGAAGGCAGCGGCCGAAGCGCGCGGCGACCTTCGGCCCCACCTCGCACCCCATCCGGGTCGATCCGGTGGCCGAAACCAGCGCGACCGCGGGGCTGTCCACCAGCGCCTCACCCGCCGCACGGCCGCCGACGACCAGCCCCGCCAGACCGGCCGGCACATTGTGGCCGGCGGCGGTGAAGCGGGCGATGGCGCGGTCCAGCGTCGCCTGCGCCGCAAGGGCCGAAAGCGGCGCCTTTTCCGAGGGCTTCCACACCACCGCATTGCCGCAGACCAGCGCCAGCGCCGTGTTCCACGACCAGACCGCCACGGGGAAGTTGAAGGCCGAGATCACGCCGACCACCCCCAGCGGATGCCAGGTTTCCATCATCCGGTGGCTGGGCCGTTCGCTGGCGATGGTCAGGCCGTAAAGCTGACGTGACAGGCCGACGGCGAAATCGCAGATGTCGATCATCTCCTGCACCTCGCCCAGCCCTTCCGAGGTGACCTTGCCGACCTCGATTGAAACCAGACGGCCCAGATCGGCCTTGGCGCTGCGCAGTTCCTCGGCCCAAAGCCGCACCAGTTCGCCGCGCTGCGGGGCGGGCACGTTGCGCCAGTGGCGGAAGGCGCCGTGGGCGGCGGCAATCGCTGCTTCGGATTCGGCGCGGCCGGCGTCGGGCAGTTCGAACAGCGTCTCGCCGGTGATGGGGCTGCGGGCGGGCAGGGGGCCCGTGCCGGGGGTGACGCCAAGGCGCGACAAGAGCGCGGCGGTTTCGGATTTGAAGGACAGGGGGGCGGTCATCGGGGGCCTCGCGATGGGGGTTTTCCGCAGTAAAGGCAGGCGGGGCGGGGGCTTCAAGACCTGCGGAATGGCCGGCCTGGGGCGCGGAACGGCGGAATCCGTGGCGGATTGTCAGGCGTTGGCGGCGAAGTGCAGCGTCCGGCCGGTCAGATGGTGCGATCTGCCGGGCGCAAAGCGCAGGCTGGCGGATGCGAAAATATTCCGGCGCCGGGCGGGCGGCGCGGTCAACCGGGCGCGCCTGCCGAAGGATGCAGCACCACGCGCCAGCCCGCCGCCATCATCGCCACAAGGGGCGCGGGCGTCAGCACCGTCAGCGCACCGCCGGGCCGGGGCAGGGGCGGGTCATAGCCTGCGGGGGCATAGGGGTGCAGCCCGCGCGGTGTGACCAGATGCGGCACGCCCTGCCACAGCACGAAGGCGCCTTCGGGCAGGCCGGCGGCGGGGGCCTGATGATGGCGTTGCGCGGCCCTTTCCAGCCGCGCGGCATGCAGCGCCCGGTCGATCCCCCCGGCATCCGCCGGGCCGTGCAGCGCGGACCAGAGCTTGCGGAAGGCGGCATACTCGGCGCGGCGGCATTCGGCGCAGGGCCGGTGCCCGGCGGCGGCCGCCACGGCTTCGTCCAGAAAGAACAGCTCGGTATAAAGACCCGGCTGCATCAGCGGCCGTTTCCGCCCCCGGAAGGCGGTCAGGCAGGTGATCCAGTGCGGATGGCGCCAGCGCGCGCGGCCCAGATGCCCGGCCGCATCATGCAGGCAGCCGCGGTTGCCCATGAACAGCCCCCGCGCCGGATGGGCGATGATCTGGCCGTCAGGCTGCACCCGGTTCTGCCGCGGCATCGCTACCTCATGAAGATCAGCGCCAGCCCCGCCACCGCCAGCGCCGCGCCGCAAAAGCTGATCAGCGTCGGCCGCTGCCCGGTGCGCAGCCACAGAAGCGGCAGGATGATGACCGGCGAGGTGGCCGAAAGCGTGGCGATGATGCCGGTCTTCGACCCCTCCAGCGCGTAAAGGAACAGCGTCATGCCCAGCAGCAGGCCGATCACCGCCGTCACCCCGGTCAGGATCAGCACCGGCCGCGTCACCGGCCCGGCCCGCGCCGGGGCAAAGGGGGTGGCCAGCACGATCCCCATCGCCAGACCCGAGGCGCCCACCCGGATCAGCGAGGCCAGATAGGGATCGGTTCCGGCCACCATCACCGGCCGGGCAATCAGGCTGCCCGCGGCCTGCCCCAGCGCCGCGCCGATGCCGAAAAGCGCCCCCGCCCAGAACAGCCCTCGCGTCTGTTCAAACCGGTGGGCATTGGCGCGCGGCCGGCCAAGGATGGCCACCGCCACGCCAAGCGCCGTCAGGCCGATGCCGGCCACCGCCTGAAACGACAGGTTTTCGCCAAGGAAAGCCCAGCCCAGAACCGCCGCCATCGGCGCATTGGTGGCAAAGATCGCCCCCGCCCGCCGCGGCCCCAGGCGCGCCACGGCGGCAAAGTTGAAGGTGTCGCCCAGAAGGATGCCCACCACCCCCGATACCGCCAGCAGCAGGACCGATGCCCCGTCCATCCCGGCAAACCGGCCGGTCGCCAGCACGATCAGCGCCAGAAGGCCCGCCACGAAGGCCTGCCGGTAAAGGTTGAAGTGAAAGGCCCCCAGCGCCCGCACCGCATCGGCCGCAATGACCCCGGTCATCGCCCAGCAGGTCGCCGTGCCAAGCGCGGCGAGTTCGTGAAGGGGCAGGGCCATTGTGTTCTCCGGTGCCACCGATTTTCGCCGAAAATCGGCAAGGCCGGGTTTTCGGCGAAAACCCGTTTCAGACCATCATTTCTTTCGTCGCCGTCAGCTTCAGTTCGGGGTAGTCGCGCTCGATCCGGTCGATGTCCCATTTCAGGCGGGTCAGAAAGACTGTGTCGCCGTCATTGTCGATGGCGATATGGCCCTTGTTGACGTTGACGAATTTCTCCATCTCGGCCTTCGGGCCCTTGACCCAGCGGGCCGAGGTGAACTGGCTGGGTTCGAACCGCACGGGCAGCGAGTATTCCTGCTCGATCCGGCTGGCCAGAACCTCAAACTGCAGCTGGCCCACGACGCCCACGATGAAGCCCGAGCCGATCATCGGTTTGAAGACCTTGGCGGCGCCTTCCTCGGCGAACTGCATCAGCGCTTTTTCCAGATGTTTGGCCTTCATCGGGTCCAGCGCGCGGACGCCCGACAGAAGTTCCGGCGCGAAAGAGGGGATGCCGGTAAAATGCAGCGCCTCGCCCTCGGTCAGCGCGTCACCGATACGCAACTGCCCGTGGTTCGGAATGCCGATGATGTCGCCCGCCCAGGCCTCTTCCGCCAGTTCGCGGTCGGCGGCCAGGAACATCACCGGGTTGGCGATGGCCATGGGCTTTTTCGACCGCACATGCAGCAGCTTCATCCCCCGTTCAAAATGCCCCGAGGCCAGACGGACAAAGGCCACGCGGTCGCGGTGCTTGGCATCCATATTGGCCTGCACCTTGAAGACAAAGCCGGTAACGGCCTTCTCCTCGGCCGAAATCTGGCGTTCGGCGGCCTTCTGCGGCTGCGGTTCGGGGCCAAACTCGCCCATGCCGTCCATCAGTTCCTTCACCCCGAAGGAATTGATGGCCGAGCCGAACCAGATCGGCGTCATATGGCCTTCCAGCACCGACTGGCGGTTGAAGGCGGGCAGAAGTTCGCGCGCCATTTCAATCTCTTCGCGGAACTTCTTCAGAAGGTCGGCCGGAACGTGATCGGCCAGTTTCGGATCGTCCAGCCCCGAGATCTGGATCGATTCCGCCACCTTGTTGCGGTCGGCGCGGTCCATGATCTCAAGCCGGTCATGCAGGATGTCATAGGCGCCGATAAACTCGCGCCCCATGCCGATGGGCCAGCTTGCCGGGGTCACGTCGATCGCCAGATTCTCCTGAATCTCATCAATGATGTCGAAGGTGTCGCGGCTTTCGCGGTCCATCTTGTTGCAGAAGGTCAGGATCGGCAGGTCGCGCAGCCGGCAGACCTCGAACAGTTTCCGCGTCTGGCTTTCCACGCCCTTGGCCCCGTCGATCACCATGATCGCGGCATCGACGGCGGTCAGAGTGCGGTAGGTGTCTTCGGAAAAGTCGCTGTGGCCGGGGGTATCGACCAGATTGAAGCGGTAATGGCGGAAGTCGAAACTCATTGCCGAGGCGGAAACCGAAATCCCCCGGTCCGCCTCGATCTTCATGAAGTCCGACCGCGTGCGCCGCGCCTCGCCCTTGGCGCGCACCTGTCCGGCCATCTGGATGGCGCCCCCGAACAGGAGGAACTTTTCGGTCAGCGTGGTCTTGCCGGCGTCGGGGTGCGAGATGATCGCAAAGGTCCGGCGGCGGGCGATTTCGGGCGGAAGGGTGGGGCGATTGTCCAGCATGGCCGCCGATTAGCCGAAAACGCGCGGCCCGTCCACGGGGCAGCGGCGGGCAGCCGGGGCGCAGCCGTCAGCGCGGCCGGCGCGGGTTGCGCGACAGGATGGCGCCGCCCATCTCTTCCAGAAAGGCGCGGCCGGCCTCGGTGCCGAAATGCTGGTTCTGGCTCAGCCCGGGGAAGCGCGCGCGGACCTCTTCGGAAAACTCTGCCGGCAGGCGGTGGACGGTGGTTTCGCTGACCATCAGGCTTTCGGCCGGCACGCCCTCGGCATAGATGATCTCGTGCCGGTCGAAGACCAGACTGAACCAGTCGGCAAAGCCGCCCTCACGGATGAAGATGCGCTCACCGTCCACCAGATGCCGCGCCTGCACCAGAAGTTCCGAGGTCGCCGCCCCCGCCCGCCGTTCGCGCTGATAGAGGAACATCCGGTGATGCTGGCTGACGATCAGATCGCCCGCATTGCCCAGCGTGCCGGCGGTGATCACCACCGGGGCAAAGGGGCCCACCGCCTTCAGCGTGGCCTTGCCGACCCAGCGCAGCGGCTGCGGCCCGTGATCGCGCGTCAGCACCCGGTCGCCGGGGCGCAGCGCCTCGATGGCGCATTGCGCGCCCGAGGCCAACGTAATCATCGTGCCGCGCAGGAACGACACGCAGAGCATGTCCGACAGCGCCGCCGGTTCCGGCGTTTCTTCAACCTGCACCAGAGTGTATTCCGCCCCGACCGCCATCGGCGACAGGGGCAGCACCAGCCGCTCGCCCCCCGGCAGCGCCATCAGCAGCAGTGCCACCCGGTCGCCCTCATCCCCCATCAGGTCATAGCGCGCCTCGGCCGTCACCGCATCGCCCGGCCGCCCCACCGCCGACCCCTCGGCCACCACCTGACCGCCCTCGGGGCCCGGCCGCACCACCAGCCGCATCGGGCGGTGGGCGGGGTCGATGGTGTAGATGTCGCCGGGGCAGACCTCATCCGGCCCCGCCAGCCCGTCGCCCTGATTGACGCCCAGGCTGACGAAGATGTCATCGGCCGCCAGAACCTGGCAGGCCTGCCCGGGGCCGGGCGCGATGAGATCGTCGGTCATGGAAATCTCCGGGAACAATCGGGGTCTTGCGGCGTCTTAGGGCGGCAGGGCCATTGCCTCAAGGGGAAACTCCGGCGCTTCGCGGCATTGCGGCGGCCTTGAGGTGGCGCGGCGCCGGCGCTAGGCTGGCCCTTCGGCGGAACAGGAGATGGCGATGGATCTGGGGATCAGGGGGCGCAAGGCGCTGGTGACGGCAAGCTCGAAAGGGCTGGGGCGCGGCTCGGCCGAGGCGCTGGCGGCGGCCGGGGTCGATCTGGTGCTGAACGCCCGCGGCGCCGAGGCGCTGGAGGAAACCGCCGCCGCGATCCGCGCCGCCCATGGCGTGCAGGTGGTGACCGTGGCCGGCGACATCACCGCCGAAGGCCCGCGCGCCGCGGTTCTGACGGCGGCCGAGGGCGCCGACATTCTGGTGACCAACGCCGGCGGCCCGCCTCCCGGCCTGTGGAGCGACTGGAGCCGCGACGATTTCATCCGCGCCATCGATGCCAACATGCTGACGCCCATCGCGCTGATGCAGGCGCTGTTGCCCGGCATGATGGCGCGCGGCTGGGGCCGGGTGGTCAACATCACCTCGCAATCGGTGAAGGCGCCCATCGCCCAGCTTGGCCTGTCGAACAGCGCGCGGGCGGGCCTGACCGGCTTTGTCGCCGGCACCGCCCGGCAGGTCGCGCCGCATGGCGTGACGATCAACAACCTTCTGCCCGGCATCCATGACACCGACCGCGCCACCGCGCTGGACAAGGGGGTGATCGCCGCGAAAGGCATCACCATGGAGGCCGCCCGGGCTGAGCGCATGGCCACCATCCCCGCCCGCCGCTACGGCACACCGGCCGAATTCGGCGCGGCCTGCGCCTTCCTCTGCTCGGTGCATGCGGGCTTCATCGTCGGCCAGAACATCCTCCTGGACGGCGGCGCGACCAATGCCACGCTCTGACCTCCGCTTGCAGTTGCACCTTTCGAAATACTCTCGGGGGGTGCGGGGGGCGAAGCGCCCCCGCTGCCGGCGGAGGTTCCGGCGCGGTGGCGCTTGAACCCGGTCCAAGGCCCTGCTAGTCCAAATCCGATGAAATCGCTCGGAAACCCGACGCCTTCGGGCGCGCCGCGGCTGGAAATCCGCTCGCTCTCGCGCGCCTTCGGCGGGCGGGCGGTGGTGGATGACGTGTCGCTGCGGGTGGCGGCGGGGCAGGTGACCTGCCTTCTCGGCCCCTCGGGCTGCGGCAAATCCACCACGCTGCGGATGATCGCGGGGGTGGAAACCCCGGGCGCGGGTGAGATATTTATCGACGGCGCGCCGGTTTTCGGCCCCCAGGCCAACCTGCCGCCGGAACAGCGCGGCGTCGGGCTGATGTTTCAGGACTTCGCGCTCTTTCCGCATCTGACGGTCGCGGGCAATGTGGCCTTCGGCCTGACCGGCGGGCGCGACGACAAGGCGCGGCGCGTCGATGAACTGCTGGAACGGGTGAACCTGACCGGCTTCGGCCCCAAGCATCCGCATGAATTGTCGGGGGGTGAGCAGCAGCGTGTGGCGCTGGCCCGGGCGCTGGCGCCGCGTCCGCGCGTCATGCTGATGGACGAGCCGTTTTCCGGCCTCGACAACCGGCTGCGCGACGGCATCCGCGATGCGACGCTGGCGGTCCTGAAGGACGAAGGCGCGGCGGTGCTTCTGGTCACGCATGAGCCGGATGAGGCGATGCGCATGGCCGATGAAATCGCCCTGATGCGGGCGGGCCGCATCGTGCAGCAGGGCGCGCCCTACAACATCTACAACGCGCCGGTCGACCGGGCGGCGGCGGCGTTCTTCAGCGATATCAACGTGATCCGGGGCGTGTCGAACGGCGCCCTGACCGAAACGCCCTTCGGCGCCTTCCTGACGCCGGGCCATGGCGACGGGGCGGCGGTGGATATCGTCATCCGCCCCCAGCACCTGAAGATCGACTTCGACCGCGGCGGCCGTGGCCCGAACCCCACCCCGCAAGACGGCAGCGCGGCGCGCGGCACGGTGGAACGCGCGCGGTTTCTGGGCCGCGAAAGCCTGGTCGAGTTCCGCATGGATTTCGACGGTTCGGTGCTGACCGCCTCGGTTCCCGGGGTCTTCCTGCCGCATCCGGGCACGGCGCTGTGGCTGATGCTGCGGCGCGACCGCTGCTTCGTCTTTCCGGCCTGAGCTATTCGCCTTCGGGCGCGGCTTCGGCCGCGTAAAGCGCGCGCCAGGCGGCCAGGTTGCGGCCCGGCTCATCGGGGAAGGTTTCGCCCGTGGGGGTCAGCGCCAGCAGCCGGTCCACCCGGAAGCTGCGGAAGTCGCGCCGCGCCTCGCACCAGGCGGCAAGGGTCCAGACCCGGCCCCAGAATTCCAGCTGCAAAGGCCGGATGTCGCGGTGGCTTTCCACCCCGCGCGGGTCGATATAGCTGATGGTCAGCCGTTCCTTCGCGCGGATCGCCGCGCGGATCTGCGGCAGGTAGGGGGCGGCGCGCTTCGCCTCGGTCCCGGTATAGACGAACAGGTCATCCGTCCCTTCGCCCTGCGGCGCGGGCGAGACCGAGCCGATCTTGCCCCCCAGACTGCGCGCCGCCTTGGCCAGCCCCGGATCGGCGCCCTCGGCCACCAGCCGCACGCCCAGGCGCAGCGCCTCCATCTCTTGTCCGGTCAGCATCAGGGGCGGCAGGGTGATCGGCGCGCGCAGGATATAGCCCACGCCACGCTCTCCCTCGATCGGCAGGCCCGAGGCCATCAGCGTTGCCATGTCGCGCCAGACGGTGCGGACCGAAACCTCAAGCCGCTCCGCGATGTCGGTGGCACGGTGCAGCCGCCCGTCGCGCAGGATCTGGATCAGGTCGAACAGGCGGTCGGTGCGGCGCATGACGCAGGGTTGCCGCGCCGCACCGGAAGGTCAAGCCATGCGCCACAGGATCGCGGGGTGGCGCATCCGGGCCGAGGCGCCGTCGATCATCGCCACGAAGGGCTGAAAGACCGGATCGGCCATCAGGGCGGCGGCGGCGGCATGGGCCGCCCCGGCGCTGGTCCATTCGACCAGATCGGTCCATGTGCCGTCCTCGTCGCAGGTCAGGTGACGGGCGACAAAGCCGGGGCAGGCGGCGACCAGCGGCGCGGTGGCGCGGGCGGCCGCAAGGAAGGCCGCGCTGTCGGTGCCGGGCAGCAGGCGGAAGGTCACGGTTTCCATCACGGGATTTGCCATCGGAATGCTCCTTTCGATTCGGGTTGGCAGCGCCGTTCATGGCAGAGGGCAACTGACACATAGCTGTCAGTTGCAGGGGCTCCCGCCCGGTGCGGGGCCTATCGCGCCGCCCGGTGCGGGAGTATGGCTAGGGCAAGAACGGGCCCGGTGCGCCCGGAAACGGAGATATTGCCATGCTGAACAACATCGGAATTCCCGGCCTTCTGCTGATCGCCGTCGTCGTGCTTGTCCTTTTCGGGAAGGGCAAGGTTTCCTCGCTGATGGGCGAAGTGGGCAAGGGCATCACCGCCTTCAAGAAAGGCGTCAAGGACGGCTCGGAAGAGATTGAAAAGCAGGCCGCGACCACGGCCCGCGACGTGACGCCCGAGGCCGAGAAAGACAAGGCCTGACCGGCCCGCAGCGAAGGGGGCCTTAGCCCATGTTCGATCTCGGGATGTCCGAGCTTCTGGTCATCGGGGTGGTCGCGCTGGTCGTGATCGGGCCGAAAGACCTGCCCGAGCTGTTCCGCAGCCTTGGCAAGTTCACCGCGAAACTGCGTGCCATGGGGCGCGAGTTCAGCCGCGCCATGGAGGCGGCGGCCGATGAGGCGGGCGTCAAGGACGTGGCCAAGGACCTGAAGGCGGTTACCTCGCCCCGGTCGCTCGGGCTGGATGCGGTGAAGGACGCGGCGGACAAGTTCCAGAAATGGGACCCGCTGAAGAACGCGGCCACGCCGACGAAGCCCGTCGCCTCTGGCACCATCCGCGGCCCGGTGCTGGCCGAAGGTTCGATCCCGCCGACACCCGCCGCGGCGGTCCCGGCGGCCGAAGCGCCTGCAGCGGTGGCCGAGGTGCCGGCGCCTGCCGCCCCTATGCCCGGACCCGCCACGCAGACCCAGTTTGACAAGAAGGCCGCCAAGGCCGCCATCCTGCGCGAGACGGCCGAAAAGCTGAAGGCGCTGGATGCGGCACCCGCCGCCGCCCCTGCCGAAGCGCCGGCGAAAAAGCCGCGCGCGCCCCGCAAGCCGAAAACACCGGAAGCCGACGCATGACCGCCGCCAAGGATGAGATCGACGATTCCGCCGCCCCGCTGATCGAGCATCTGGCCGAACTGCGCAACCGGCTGATGTGGTCGGTCGGTGCCTTCCTGATTGCCATGCTGGCCTGCTTTGCGGTGGCCGATCCGATCCTTGATTTCCTCTTGCAGCCGATCGAGCAGGCGATGCGCGGGTTAGGCAACACCAATCCGGTGATGCAATACACCGCGCCGCAGGAATATTTCTTCACGCTGGTCTGGATTTCGGTGGTCGCGGGGCTGGCGGTTTCCTTTCCGGTGATCGGCTATCAGATGTGGCGCTTTGTGGCGCCGGGGCTGTACAAGTCGGAAAAGAACGCCTTTCTGCCCTTCCTGATCGCCTCGCCGGCGCTGTTCCTGATGGGGGCGGCGTTTTCGCACTATATCGTCACGCCGATGGCGATGCGGTTCTTCCTGGGCTTCGCCGATGCCTCGTCGATCCTTGATACGGTCATTCCCTATCTGACCAACGCGCCGGCGGTCGATCCGGCGGCGGTGCCTGCCGCGGCGCCCGATACCAGCACCGGCATCGCCATTGTCTTTCAGGGCAAGGTGAACGAGACGCTGGATATCTCGCTGAAGCTGATCATCGCCTTTGGCCTGTGTTTCCAGCTGCCGGTGCTGCTGACGCTGATGGGCAAGGCCGGGCTGATCAGCGCCAAGGGGCTTTCGGCAACGCGCCGCTATGCCATCGTGGCGATCCTGATCGTCGCGGCCATCGCCACGCCGCCCGATTTCATGAGCCAGCTTATCCTGTTCGCCGCCGTCTATCCGCTGTATGAGGTGTCCATCTTCCTCATCTGGCGCATCGAAAAGCGGCGTGAGGCGGAACTGCGGGCCGAGGGCCTGTGGGATGAAGACGAGGATGAGGAAAAGGACGGACCGGCCGCATGACCGACCCGCTCATACGCATCGCCGAGGCGCTGGAACGTCTGGCCCCGGCGCCCATGCCCGCCCCCGATTTCGCGGCCGAGGCCTTTGTCTGGCACACCGCGCCCGACCGGCTGGAGCCGGTGTCGCGGGTGTCGCGGGTGGATATCGGCCTGCTGATCGGGGTGGACCGGTCACGCGATACGCTTCTGGCCAATACCCGCCAGTTTGCCGCCGGCCTGCCTGCGAACAACGCGCTTCTCTGGGGCGCGCGGGGGATGGGCAAGTCAAGCCTGGTGAAGGCGGTCCACGCGCAGGTGCGGGCCGAGGGGCTTGACCTGAAGATCGTGGAACTGTCGCGCGAAGACCTGCCCTCGGTTCAGCGGCTGCTGGCGCATCTGCGCGCCGCACCGCACCGGTTCCTGATGTTCTGCGATGATCTGTCGTTCAGCCATGACGACCAGCACTACAAATCGCTGAAGGCGGTGCTGGACGGCGGCATCGAGGGGCGGCCGGAAAACGTGCTGTTCTATGCCACCTCGAACCGCCGCCATCTGATGCCGCGCGACATGATCGAGAACGAACGCTCGACCGCCATCAACCCTTCGGAAGCGGTGGAAGAGAAAGTGTCGCTGTCGGACCGGTTCGGGCTGTGGCTGGGGTTCCATCCCTGCAGCCAGGACGATTACCTTGACATGATTCGCGGCTATTGTGCCGCCCATGGTGTGCCGTTCGACGACGAAAGCCTGCGGGCCGAGGCGGTGGAATGGCAGGCGACGCGCGGGGCGCGGTCGGGCCGGGTGGCCTGGCAATTCTTCTGCGATCTGGCCGCCCGCAAGGGCGTTCGGCTGATCTGATTTCCTGAACCTCCGGGCCACGGACCCGTATCTGGACCCATGCTGACCGATTTATCCATCGTCTTCGTGCTGATCGTCGTCAACGGCGTGCTGGCCATGTCTGAACTTGCCATCGTCTCGGCCCGGCCGGCGCGGCTGAAATCCATCGAGGCGAAAAGCCGGGGCGCGGCGGCGGCACTGCGGCTGGCCGAACATCCGGGGCGGTTCCTGTCGACGGTGCAGATCGGCATTACCCTGGTGGGGGTGCTGTCGGGTGCCTTTTCGGGTGCGACGCTGGGCGCGCGGCTGACGGCCTTCCTGACGGCGCAGGGCGTGCCGGCCGACTGGGCCTCGACCTTTGGCGTCGGCGGCGTGGTCGTCTGCATCACCTATATCTCGCTGATCGTCGGCGAACTGGTGCCCAAGCAGCTGGCCCTGCGCAATGCGGAAGGCGTGGCGATCCGCATGGCCCCGGCGATGGAGCTTCTGTCCAAGGTCGCGGCGCCGGTCGTCTGGTTCCTTGACCGGTCGGGCAAGCTGGTGCTGTGGCTGATCGGCCAGCGCGACGAGGGCGAGAACCGCGTGACCGAGGAAGAGGTGCATACCCTTCTGAGCGAGGCGCATGAAGGCGGCGTGATCGAGGCCGAAGAGCGCCGGATGATCACCGGCGTCATGCGCTTTTCCGACCGCAGCGCCAAGGCGCTGATGACGCCGCGCCGCGATGTCGAAATGGTCGATCTGGAGATGACCTCGGCCGAAGCCGTGGCGGCGCTGCGCCGCATCGGCCGCCCGCGCATCCCCGTGCAAAGCCGTGAAAGCGGTGAGGTTCTGGGCATCATCACCCTGGCCGATGCCTTCAACGCCGTCTCGCGGCGCGAGGCGCTGGACCTGAAGGGCCTGTTGCAGGAAGTGCCGGTGGTGTCTGACCGCACCGACGCGCTGGACGTGCTGGAGGTCCTGCGCGAGGCCGAGCATTCCATGGCGCTGGTCTATGACGAATACGGCCATTTCGAAGGCATCATCACCACCGGCGACGTGCTTGAGGCGATCACCGGCGCCATGGACACCGGCGAGGATGAAGAGCCGGCGATGGTGGTGCGCGAAGACGGCTCGATGCTGGTGGCGGGCTGGATGGCGGCGGATGAATTCTGCGACCGTCTGGGGCTGTCGCGCGATCTGGCCGGCGATTACGACACGGTGGCGGGCCTTGTCCTGCACCAGATGCGCCGCCTGCCGCAGCTGGGCGACCATTTCACCGTCGCCGGCCACCGGTTCGAGGTGCTGGATCTGGACGGGCTGCGCATCGACAAGGTGCTGGTCACCGCGCCCTGAGGGGCGCCTGAGGGGCCAGACCGCTTGCATGGCCGGAAAGGGCCTGTATAACGCGGCCCCGGGGGTGGTTAGCTCAGTTGGTAGAGCGTCTCGCTTACACCGAGAATGTCGGGGGTTCGAGTCCCTCACCACCCACCAGTCTAAGCCTTTGATCGCAAATAAAACGCTTGATTACTTGGGCTTAGTGCCGTTCTTGGTGCCAGAATTGGTGCCAGAATGAGGTAAGCCGATGGCTGGAAAGCTGAGAAACTGGAAGGAAAAGGGCGGCAGGTTTTACGCCCGCCTTGCGGTTCCGACCGCTCTCAAACCGATTCTTGGCTTTGTTGCGCAAATCTGGTGAGGGATTCATCTCGTGACTCCAGCGTGGTAGCTGTCGTGCATGAGCAGACCGAAGCCCGCCACCTACCGCACCACGAACTGGCATGTCTACAACGCGGCGCTGG